>OGMI01000318.1_pt1 | contig 27543 bp, 24 predicted proteins | sample 1573201 | NCBI WGS metagenome assembly OGMI01 (sample SAMEA2582012, study PRJEB24529) | metagenome | biome: Human gut stool | place: China | collected 2011
AGATTGTGGTTCTGAATGTCGTGGGTTCGAGTCCCACTAGTCACCCTCTTTAGTTGAGGTGGAGAATCCTGCAGAGCTTTGCTTTGTAGGATTTTTTTTGCAAATGAGTTTCAACCTTGATTGCTTTTTTATAATAGAATGTGTATATTTGCAAAAATAGTATAATTTACAGATGAGATTGCGAACGATAACTAAAATAGGAGTCCTGATTTCGGTAGTGCTTTTCGGTGTAGGTGTGGTTTACTATAGTTTTGTGCGCTTGTCGGAAGCTGAAAGGGGAGAACATATAAATTTGTATGCTATGGTGCCGGATGATTGCATTGCGGTGCTGGAATCGAACAATATAAATTATTTCTTTGATGAAATGGCTCAGGCTGCTTATGCTGACCGTTTCGACTCGCTGAAGGTTCCCGGACTGGTGAATACGGTTTTGCGGGAAATGGTTGCTTATGCCGAGGGAAATGAACATGGATTGAGTCGTGGACTGAGTTATATGTTGGTGAGTTTTCATGAACCGGTATCGGAAATGCATCAGGTGCTTTATTTTAAGGTGAACCGGGAGGACCGGGAACTGATGCGGAAACTGCTGTATGCCAAGACAGGGGTTGCTTTTGACCCGAAAGTTGAGGTTTACAGGGGAAAGGAAATGTTGATTTATCCGGTGGGAGGAAATCAGTTTGTAGCATCGTTTGCCGGACCTGGATTCTTTGCTGTGAGTGTGCATAAGCGCTTGATTGAAAAGGTGATTGACGCGATGAAAGATGGGCATTCGTTGCTGGAAAGTCCGTCGTTTGCTTATAAGGCTGTGGATAAAAAGAAAACAGCAAATTTCTTTATGGGACTTACGGCCCATACGGCTTCTATGCCTTTCTTGGAGAAGGAAAAGCATGAGCACTGTTGGAGCGAATTCGATTTTTATATGAATTCGGAGGTGTTCTACCTGAGTGGTGCCATGCATGCGCCCGACTCGTGCAAGAGTGAGGTTCTGGAGCGTCTTTATGCGATGCCTATGTGCTATGAAAAGGATAGTCTGCTGATGGTTTCAGGAGAGCAGAAAGTGGATTCCTGCATTACTGATTTTACACTGAATGCAGCACCTTCTTTATTTACAGAGTGTGTAAAGGGGATGTCCAGAGATGCTGCATTTGTGATGGTAGCAGATATGGATAAGGTAGCACGGGAGCCGGAACGCTATGCTGCTTACTTGCCTCGTTTTATTCGTGAAAACATGCATTTGTTCCGTTCGTTTATCATGTCTGTCCAGCTGAAACCTGTGGACGGAAAAATCTCACATATCTTTATTTTTACCTATAAGAAATAATTCAGGCTTATCGTAGCCGGTTGGCCTGAAAATGAGGGCTTGCCTTGTAGCGGAAGTAGAACAGTGAAACTACGGTGAGCATTGCCCCGAAGAGGTAGGCAGCACGGAACGTGGATATTTCGGATATGTATCCGCCGGTGAGCATGCCGATTCCGAGACCTACATCCCAGGAGGTAAGGTAGGTGCTGGTGGCTGTGCCGCGCTGGTTATTGGGGGCCAGGTTGACAAAGAGGGTATTGTAGGCAGGAAACATGGTTCCGAAACCGATACCCAGCAATAGGGCTATCAGGAAGAATAGATAGGTAGTGACGGTCATATTCCATGTTGTAAGCCATCCGCAGGCGCTCAGGCAGAAGTAGCAGATGCATACCAGATAGAGTCCGTAACGGATGGTTTCTGTAATGTGTCCTTTGTCGACCATGCGTCCGCTGAAAAGTCGGCTTACAGCCATACCGACGGCCATGAGGGTAAAGAAGAATCCGGTTTCGGCAGTAATGCCTATCTGACGGGCGTACATGGCTACGTAGTTGGTCGTCATGCCGTAGGGGATGGACAGCAGGAGCAGACTGAAGCCGGCGGGCAGTCCTTTGAGTAGGATGAAACGGTCGAGCGAGATGGGTTCACGGTGAACCGGTGCTTTGTAGGGTGTCTTGACCAGCAGGGCTGCGATGAGGCCCAGTATGCCGGCTCCCAATGCGTATGCAAAGATAACGGGATAGGACACACCGGCATTGTGCAGGAAGAGTCCGAACATGGGGCCTACAGACATGGCGGTGTTGTTGGTCAGGCCGTAATATCCCAAGCCTTCTCCGCGTCGGGAAGAAGGCATAATATCAATTACAATGGTATTTCCACCTACTGTCACCATACCGAATGCGAGGCCATGGATGATACGGAGCAGGATGAAAAAGCTCAATAGTCCGGCTACCATGTATCCGGCAAAAACAGCCGTGAATACAGTATAGGCTACGAGATATAATGGCTTTCGGGCAAAAGTATCGAGCAGATAGCCGGAGAATGGACGTACGCACAAGGCTGCTATGGTGTAGCAGGAAAGAACGATGCCAATGGTGGTGTGACCAACATGAAACTCTTCGGACAGGTAAAAAGGCAGTACGGGAATGAGCAGCCAGAAACCGAAGTACAGCAGAAAGTTGGCGGCTAGTATGCAGCAGTAGCTGGGAGTGATGAGACGATCATTTGCCATGTTTTGAGGGGCTTGAATGGTAAAAAAGCTGTCTTAACGCAGGCTTTTCAGGCTTCGGTAAGACAGCTTAGGGGTTGATTATGTAATAAGGAGAAATCTAGCTTAGTTTGCCGATTCGAATTCTTTCAGGAAGCGGGTATCGTTTTCTGAGAAGAGTCGGAGGTCTTTAACCTGATATTTAAGGTTGGTGATTCGCTCAACTCCCATACCCAGGGCATAACCGCTGTATACTTTGCTGTCGATGCCGTTTGATTCGAGTACGTTCGGGTCTACCATACCGCATCCCAGGATTTCTACCCAACCGGTGTGCTTGCAGAATGGACAGCCTTTACCACCGCAGATATTACAGCTGATATCCATTTCGGCACTAGGCTCTGTAAATGGGAAGTAAGACGGACGCAGACGGATTTTGGTTTCAGGACCGAACATTTCCTTAGCGAAAAGAAGCAGAACCTGCTTGAGGTCGGTGAAAGATACATTCTTGTCTACGTAAAGTGCTTCTACCTGGTGGAAGAAACAGTGTGCACGGTAGCTGATTGCTTCGTTACGGTATACACGTCCCGGACAGATGACACGGATAGGAGGCTGTGAAACTTCCATTACACGGCTCTGTACAGATGATGTATGGGTGCGGAGAATGATGTCAGGATGTGCTTCGATGAAGAAGGTATCCTGCATGTCGCGTGCCGGATGGTCTTCTGCAAAGTTCATAGAAGAAAATACGTGCCAGTCGTCTTCAACTTCTGGTCCGTCGGCGATGCTGAAGCCCAGACGGCTGAATATATCGATGATTTCACTCTTTACAATGCTCAATGGATGGCGGGTACCCAGCTTGATTGGATAAGCGGTACGGGTAAGGTCCATTTCGGCTGCGCTGTTGTCCTGGTTTTCGAAGGCTTCTTTTAAAGAGGCGATACGTTCCTGGGCAAGGTTTTTCAGCTCGTTGAGTTTCATACCGACTTCTTTCTTCTGTTCAGCCGGTACATTACGGAAATCGGCCATCAGGGCGTTGATGGCACCTTTTTTACTCAGGTATTTGATGCGGAGAGCTTCCAGTTCTTCTGCGCTGGCAGTTTGTAATCCGTTAATTTCCTGCAGCAATGCTTCTATTTTTGCTAACATATAATGTACGTTTTGTTTTTAATTGTTTGCAAAGTTAAGAATTAAAAATAAAAATCTTTTATTTTCAAGGAGATTTTAAAGATTTGGGGTGTTAATTCTGCATTCCGGATGTAGGGAGTACAGAAAAAATATCTACTTTTGTACACGTTTTTTGTGAAATGAAATGAGAAAGTTTGTTGTTGCGTGTGTGATGCTGCTTTTGATGGTAGCATGTAACAGTGGAACCGGACAGAAGGGTGAAATGGCAGAGGCTGTAGAGGTGACGGATTCGGCAGCTTTGGGGGTGGATACGGTTTGTGAAGCTCCGGATGCTGAAGAAATAATTCCTGCTACTGCAGATGAAAGCTTTGCCGATTTTTTCTACAATTTTGCTTCGGATGCAGAGTTTCAGGTGAAACGTATTCTTTTTCCGCTGTCTTATTATAAGGAAACAAAGGTATTCCGTATTCAGAAAGATGCCTGGAAGTATGATCCGCTCTTCAGCAAGGAGGGGATTTATACCGTCCTTTTTGATAAGGAAGAAGATATGGAGCTTGAAAAAGATACCAGCCTGCACAGTGTGCGGGTAGAATGGCTCTATTTGAAGGAAAAGAAAATGAAGCGTTATTATTTTGAACGGAAGCAGGATGCGTGGTTCCTGGAGGCTATGAACTTGTCGGTATTGCCTACCTCGGAAGATAAGGATGAAGAAGATTTTTTTGACTTCTTTTATCGTTTTGCCAATGACTCGACGTTTCAAAAAGAAAGGCTGGCTCGTCCCTTGTATTTTGTGACTGCTGATCCTGAGGATGAGTTTCAAATATTGGAAACGGTACTGGAAGAAGGACAGTGGTTTGCTTTTCAGCCTCCGATGCCAAAGGTACGGATTGCTAATGTAAATTACGGACAGAATGAAAACTTGGATTCATCGACAAAGGTGATGGAATTCAAGGGATTTGGAAATGGATTTAGCAATACCTTGTATTTTGAGCGCCGGAAGGGAATCTGGAAGCTGGTCCGTTTTGAAGATTTAAGTGACTGATTTATGAAAGAGATTTTGAATTGCCCGATGGTTGGAAAGAATACTTTTGGCATGGATGTCAAGGCCGACCGTTGGATAGAATACAGCTCGCAGGAGGAACTCTGCGAGCTTTTGTTGCATAAAGAAAGATGGAGTTTTCCGTTGCTGCATATCGGTGCCGGAAGTAATCTGCTGTTCTCGGGTGACTTCAAGGGTACGGTGTTGCACTCGGGCATCAAGGGGATTGAACTGGCTGCAGAGGATGAAAACTGTGTATGGGTACGTGTCGGTGCCGGTGTAGTATGGGATGACTTTGTAGCGTATGCAGTGGACCATGAATGGTATGGAGCTGAAAATCTGTCGTATATTCCGGGTGAAGTGGGAGCTTCGGCGGTGCAGAATATCGGTGCGTATGGGGCTGAGGCCAAGGATTTGATTGATACGGTAGAAACGGTAGAGATAGCAACTGCCAAGGTGAAGGTATTCCGCAATGAGGAATGTGGTTATGCTTACCGGGAGAGTGTATTTAAGAAGGACCTGAAGGGTAAGTTTGTGGTGACGCATGTTACGTATAAACTGAGCAAGCATCCTGTTTTTAATCTGGAATATGGCAATATTCGTACCCGGTTGGAGAAAACAGGCAAAGAGGTTTCGCTTCGTCTGGTGCGTGATGTGATTATTGAAGTGCGCAAGGAAAAATTGCCTGATCCGGCAGTACAGGGAAATGCGGGTAGCTTTTTCATGAATCCGGTTATAGCAAAAGAGCTGTATCAGGAACTGTTGGTGAAATATCCGGATATGCCTCATTATGTGGTCGATGAAAATCGGGTAAAAGTCCCTGCCGGCTGGCTTATTGAACGGAGTGGCTGGAAAGGAAAGGCCTTGGGACATGCTGCAGTGCACGACAAGCAGGCTTTGGTGCTGGTGAATTTAGGAGGTGCTTCGGGACGTGAGGTGATGGATCTGGCCAGAGCTGTGGTGGATACTGTCAGAGATTTGTTTGGCATCGAATTGCATCCGGAAGTGAATTTTATTTAGTATACATATTATATAATAGGGCTAACATGGGAAAAGTTGTAGTGCTTGGAAGTGGTACTTCTACTGGGGTTCCGCAGATAGGATGTACGTGTAGGGTCTGCACGAGTGGGGATAACCGTGACCGCAGGTTGCGTTGTTCGGCGCTGGTGGAAGTAGATGGTGTACGTTTGCTGATAGACTGCGGTCCTGACTTCAGAGAGCAGATGATTCGGTTGGATGATTTTGCTCCAATTGACGGAGTATTAATTTCGCATGAGCATTATGACCATGTAGGTGGGCTGGATGATTTACGTCCGTTTTGTGCTTTTAAAGATATTCCTGTCTTTGCAGAAGAAGAAACTTGCCGTAAATTGATGCAGCGTATGCCGTATTGTTTTGCCGAACATCCTTATCCGGGAGTGCCTCGTATTCCGCTGGTATCCGTCGAGCCGGGAAAGGTTTTCTGTGTGGAGAATGCAGCCGGTAGAGTGGTAGAGGTATTGCCTTTGCGGGTGATGCATGGAAAATTGCCGATTCTGGGTTTCAGAATTGGCAAGATTGCCTGGATAACAGATATGACGGAAATGCAGGAAGAAACGTATGGAATGCTGCAAGGTGTAGAGGTGCTGTTTATGAATGCTTTGCGCATCGAGCCGCATTGGACGCACCAGAATCTGGAGCAAGCTTTGGAACGGGTGAAACGTATCGGAGCTGCACAAACGTTTTTAATACATATGAGTCATCAGATGGGGCTACATGCCGAGGTGGATGCAGCCCTGCCGCAAGGAGTAAAGCTGGCATATGATGGCTTGCAAGTGATGTTTTAATCTAGTCCACAATTGTCTTGAGCGATGCCTTGCAGATACCTTTCAGTCCACATGCGTCGCAATGAGGTGAACGGGCTGTGCATACATAGCGTCCGTGAAGTATGAGCCAGTGATGGGCGATGGGGATGATAGCTTCCGGGAAATATTTCATAAGATGTTTTTCGGTAGCTAAAGGTGTGGTGCAGCTTTTAGGAACCAGTCCGATGCGATGGCTGACACGGAATACATGGGTGTCTACTGCCATGGCAGCTTTGTTGAACAATACGCTCTGAATTACGTTAGCAGTTTTACGTCCCACTCCGGGAAGACGTGTCAGCTCCTCGAGTGTATCGGGAATGATGCCCTGGTATTCCTGCATGAGCATACGGGCCATTCCTGCCAGATGGCGTGCCTTGTTGTTGGGATAGCTTACACTCTTGATATATTCGAAAAGGGTTTCAGGGCTGGCGGCAGCCATGGCTTCGGGAGTGGGGTAGTCGCGGAAAAGGGCTGGAGTTATTTGATTGACGCGCTTGTCGGTGCATTGGGCACTGAGAATAACAGCGACTAACAGCTCGAACGGAGTGTTGTAGTGAAGCTCAGTTTCGGCTACAGGCATGGTGGCCTGAAAGTATTCGATGACTTTCTGATAAAGCTCTTTTTTTGTCATGGAGTTTTGTTGTTTTTATGGATGATTTTAATACACAAATATAGTATAAATAGTTGATTTTCTGTTCAGAAATAAAGATTTTAGAAACCTTTAATGCTTGTTTTTCCTGTATAAGGAAAAGTTTGTTTACTTTTAAAATTAATTTGCATGCTTATGGCATGTACTAAAGTGTATTACATATTTATATGATGAAATCTGCAGTAGTAACGTTGTTGCTGGTATGGTTTACAATAGGAGCCTGTATGGCAGAAGGCTTGCAAGTGGATACGGTACCGGTGGCAAAAGAAAAAGTGAAAAAGGATAGAAACTTTCACTATAATATATTAGGAGGTCCTAGCTTTTCACCCGATTTTGGTTTGCTGGTAGGGGGTAGTGCTTTGATGACTTTTCGGATGAATCCATCTGATCTGGAACAGAAACGTTCGGTAGTACCTATTGCTATCGCCTTTATGTTTAAAGGAGGATTAAACCTGATATCGAAGCCGCAACTTTTCTTCGGTAAAGATAATTTCCGGATTTTCGGACAATTTTCTTATAAGAATACCATGGATAACTTTTATGGTATAGGGTATGATACCAACCATAATTATGTTCGGAGTGATACGACCAGTCAGTATCGTTACAGTGGTATACAGGTGAACCCGTGGTTCTTGTTCCGACTTGGAGAATCGAATTGGTTTGGGGGTGTGCAGGTTGATTTGACTTACGATGAGATGAAGGAACCTGCCAAGTACTTACAGACACAGCCGGACTATGTAGCCGGAGGAGGTACTGCTGATGGCTTCAGTAACTTTAGTTCGGGACTGGGTTTCCTGCTGACATATGATAGCCGTGATGTGCCTGCAAACGCATATAAGGGACTTTACTTTGATTTCAGAGGAGTGATGTACCAGAAGTTTTTAGGAGGAGATGATAAATTCTACCGTTTGGAATTGGATTACCGGCAGTATAAGAGTGTAGGAAACAGAAGGGTACTGGCCTGGACGGTACAGACGAAAAATGTGTTTGGAGATGTACCAATTAATAAGTATGTGCTGAGCGGAACTCCGTTTGATTTGCGTGGGTACTATATGGGACAGTATCGGGATAAGACATCGCATGTATTGCTGGCCGAATACCGGCACATGTTTAATACCGATAAGAGTAACTGGTTTAAGAAAATGCTGTATCATCTGGGCTTTGTTGCCTGGGGCGGATGTGGCTTTATGGGACCGAATCCGGTAAAAGTAGAGGGGGCATTGCCTAATGCAGGAGTAGGACTGCGTATAGAAGTGCAACCTCGTATGAATGTCCGACTGGATTTTGGACGGAATTTTGTAGACAGACAAAACTTGTTTTATTTTAATATGACAGAAGCTTTCTAAAAAATGGAAACGTTAAAAAAGGAATATATATTACTGGCTGTAGATGCAGCGATGGCTGCTGGAAAGAAAATAATGGAAGTGTATGAGGATCCGAATGCTGATTTTGAGGTGGAACGGAAGGCGGATAATTCTCCGCTGACAATTGCCGACCGGAAAGCGCACGAGGTGATTGCCGCCATGCTGGCCGAAACACCTTTTCCATTGTTGAGTGAAGAAGGAAAACATTTGCCGTACGCGCAGCGTGCCGGTTGGAAGCAGCTCTGGATTGTTGACCCCTTGGATGGTACCAAGGAGTTCATCAAGAAGAATGGTGAGTTTACCGTGAATATAGCACTGGTAGAAAACGGGGTACCCATGTTGGGAGTGATTTACTTGCCGGTAAAGCAAACCTTGTATTGGGGATGCTATGGTATGGGAGCTTTTCGCTTGACCGGTATCTCGGAACGTGGAATGTTTACACTGGAGGAACTGAAAGAACGGGCTGACTGTTTGCCTCAGGAACGTGTGCACGATGCCGATACGCTGGTGGTTGTCGCTTCACGTTCGCATCTTTCACCGGAAACAGAAGCTTATATCAATGACTTGCGGAAACAGTACAAGCAGGTGGAGTGTGTATCGAGCGGCAGCTCAATTAAAATATGCAGAGTAGCAGAAGGCAGTGCCGATGTTTATCCGCGCTTTGCGCCTACTATGGAATGGGATACAGCGGCCGGTCATGCTATTGCACGTGCTGCCGGAAAGGAGATGGTGTGTGCTGACCGTCCGGATGTACCGCTGACTTATAATAAGGAAGATTTGTTGAATCCCTGGTTTATAGTACGCTGACGGATATGACCTTTGATGTTGCTGTAGTATTGGTAGCGCTGGTGGTGATGCTGGTGCTGCTGATTATGGATAAGATGCGGCCGGGGATGATTCTTTTTTCCGTTATCGTAGTCTTTCTATGTACGGGAATCCTGACTCCGAAAGAAATGCTGGAGGGATTCAGTAACAAGGGGATGATAACGGTGGCCTTGCTGTTTTTAGTGAGCGAGGGAGTGCGGCAGAGTGGAGCACTTACCCAGCTGATAAAAAAGATGCTTCCGCAAAAGAAAACGACGGTGTTTAAAGCACAGATACGTATGTTGCCAGTAGTGGCATTTATATCGGCTTTCCTTAACAATACGCCTGTAGTGGTTATTTTTGCTCCTATCATCAAGCGTTGGGCTAATTATGTGAAAATCCCGGCTACTTATTTCCTGATACCGCTTTCGTATGTAACAATTCTGGGAGGTATTTGTACGCTGATAGGTACTTCTACCAATCTGGTGGTACATAGTATGATACAGGATGCCGGAATGAAAGGTTTCGGCATGTTCGAACTGGGTAAAGTGGGTATTTTTATTGCATTGGCCGGAATTATATATCTGTTGGCATTCTCAAAATTCCTTTTGCCTGAGCAGCGTCCTGATGCTCCGGGGAGTGAAGAGGAAGGCGGATTGTTGCATCCGGTTGAGGCCGTTATTGGCTCACGTTTCCCAGGTATTAATAAAAAGGTAAGCGATTTTGACTTTATGCGCCATTATGGGGCTGAGGTGGTTGAGTTGCGACGTATGGGACAAACATATACTGATTTGTCTTCTTTACGTTTTCGGGAAAATGATACGCTGGTGCTCCAGGCAGATGACAGTTTTATCCAGACTTGGGGAGATTCTTCTGTATTTATCATGCTGGCAAACGGGAAAGACCGTGAACCGGCAGGAAAGAAAAAACGCTGGCTGGCTCTTGTTTTGCTGGTGATTATGATTGTGGGAGCTACAATTGGTGAGTTGCCTCAAGTGCAGGGTATGCTTCCTGAAGGCATGAAACTGGATATGTTTTTCTTTGTTTCCGTAACGACTGTCATCATGGCATGGACGAAGATTTTCCCTCCACGGAAATATACGAAATACATATCTTGGGATGTATTGATTACCATTGCCTGTGCTTTTGCCATCAGTAAGGCGATGGTCAATTCGGGAGTGGCTGATTTGATAGCCGAATACATAATCGGACTGAGCCGGAATTACGGGCCGTATGTACTGCTGGCTGCCATGTTTATTATAACCAATTTGTTTACGGAACTGATTACCAATAATGCGGCTGCAGCTTTGTCGTTTCCGCTGGCTTTGTCGCTTTCACAACAGTTGGGAGTCAACCCGATGCCTTTCTTTGTGGTTATCTGTATGGCGGCATCAGCCAGTTTTTCTACTCCGATCGGTTATCAGACCAATCTGATTGTACAGGGTATCGGTAATTATAAGTTTACGGACTTTGTACGTGTGGGACTTCCACTGAATATCATAGCTTTTTTGATTTCTGTTTTTCTTGTCCCACAGATATGGCCATTTTCTTAAATAGTGATTATAAAATAAACATATAATATATATGAACGAACAAAACCATATTTATCCGATATTTGACCGGATGCTGACCCGGAAGGATAAGGAGGACTTGCTGAAGCAACACAGCGTGATGATTTGGTTTACCGGTCTGAGCGGCTCGGGGAAAAGTACGCTGGCCATTGCGTTGGAACGCGAGTTGCAGCAAAGAGGATTGTTGTGCCGGATACTGGATGGTGACAACATACGTAGTGGCATCAACAATAACCTGGGCTTTTCGGAAGAAGACCGGGTGGAAAATATCCGGAGAATCGCCGAAATCGGTAAGCTTTTTGTGGATACGGGTATCATTACGATTGCTGCATTTATCAGCCCGAACAATGACATCCGTGAAATGGCTGCAAATATCATAGGTAAGGAGAATTTTATGGAAGTCTTTGTAAGTACGCCTATCGAAGCTTGCGAAAAGCGTGATGTAAAAGGACTTTATGCAAAGGCACGTCGTGGAGAAATCCGTAATTTTACGGGAGTGTCGGCTCCGTTTGAAGCTCCGCTGCATCCAGCTTTGTCACTGGATACCTCAATCTTGTCTGTAGAAGAATCTGTAAACAAATTGCTGGAACTGGTATTGCCCAGAGTGACTTGCCAGACAGCTGCAAAATAAAAAAACAATATGAAAGAAGAATATAAGCTGAGCCACTTGAAAGAGCTGGAAGCTGAATCAATCCATATCATTCGGGAAGTGGCTGCCGAATTTGAGAATCCGGTAATGCTGTATAGTATTGGTAAGGATTCGTCTGTAATGGTCCGTTTGGCCGAAAAAGCCTTTGCCCCAGGAAAGGTGCCTTTCCCATTGATGCACATCGATTCAAAATGGAAGTTTAAGGAAATGATTCAGTTCCGTGATGAGTATGCCAAGAAATATGGATGGAATCTGATTGTGGAAAGTAATATGGAGGCATTCAATGCCGGTGTGGGACCTTTTACGCATGGCAGTAAGGTACATACGGACTTGATGAAGACTCAGGCGTTGTTGCATGCATTGGATAAATACAAATTTGATGCAGCATTTGGAGGTGCACGCCGTGATGAAGAAAAATCGCGTGCCAAAGAACGTATCTTCTCATTCCGAAATGCATTTCATCAGTGGGATCCTAAGAACCAGCGTCCGGAATTGTGGGACATCTACAATGCCCGCGTACGAAAAGGGGAAAGTATCCGTGTGTTCCCGTTGAGCAACTGGACGGAGCTGGATATCTGGCAGTATATCCGTTTGGAGAATATTCCTATTGTACCCTTGTATTTTGCCAAGGAAAGACCGGTGGTGAATATTGACGGACAGCTGATTATGCCGGACGATGACCGTTTGCCTGAAAAGTATAAGGACAAGATAGAAATGAAGAAAATCCGTTTCCGTACGTTGGGATGCTGGCCGCTGACCGGTGCTATCGAGAGTGAAGCTGATACGATTGAAAAAATCGTAGAAGAGATGATGACGACTACGAAGAGTGAACGTACGACACGTGTGATTGACTTTGACCAGGAAGCCAGCATGGAACAGAAGAAACGTGAAGGTTATTTTTAAAGGGTGAAGAACGATGGAAGAACTGAATAAAATGAAATCGGGTAACCCGATGGAGGGAGAAGCCCGCGGTACGATGTCTATCGAGGAGTTTTTGCAGAAGGACGAACAGAAGGATTTGCTTCGCTTTCTGACTGCAGGTTCGGTAGACGACGGTAAATCAACATTGATTGGACGATTGCTGTATGACAGCAAAAAATTATACGAAGACCAGTTGGATGCGCTGGAACGCGACAGTAAGCGTGTAGGTAATGCAGGCGAACATATCGACTATGCTTTGTTGCTGGACGGGTTGAAAGCTGAACGTGAGCAGGGAATTACGATTGACGTAGCCTACAGATATTTCTCTACTAATAACCGTAAGTTTATTATTGCTGACACTCCGGGACACGAGCAGTATACACGTAATATGATTACGGGAGGTTCGACTGCTAATCTGGCAATTATTCTGGTGGATGCCCGCACCGGAGTGATTACACAAACACGCCGGCATACTTATCTGGTTTCATTGCTGGGAATCAAGCATGTGGTACTGGCAGTGAACAAGATGGACTTGGTGGACTATTCGCAAGAGCGATTCAATGAAATTGTAGCTACCTATCGTGCTTTTGTAGAACCGTTGGGTATTCCAGATGTGCAGTGCATTCCTTTGTCGGCATTGGAAGGTGACAATGTTGTAGAAAAGTCGGATCGTACACCTTGGTACGAAGGTGTTTCTTTGCTGGAGTTCCTGGAAACCGTACATATTGGTAATGACCATAACTTGAATGATTTCCGTTATCCGGTGCAGTATGTACTGCGTCCGAATTTGGATTTCAGAGGATTTTGCGGCAAAGTAGCTTCTGGTATCGTTCGTAAGGGAGATGAAGTGATGGCGTTGCCTTCAGGTAAGCGTTCACACATCAAGAGCATTGTAACTTATGAAGGAGAGATAGATTATGCTTTTCCACCGATGTCAGTAACACTTACGCTGGAGGATGAAATTGATGTTTCTAGAGGCGAGATGCTGGTTCATCCGGATAATGTGCCGATGGTAGGCCGTAACTTTGAGGCAATGATGGTATGGATGGACGAGGAAAAGATGGATTTGGAGAAATCTTTCTTCTTGAAGCAGACTACCAATACTAGCCGTACGCGCATTGACCGCATTGATTATAAGGTAGATATTAATACGATGGAGCATCTGAGTGTCGAAAATGGCAGACTTAAAGCAGAAGAATTGCCCTTGGAACTGAATCAGATAGCTCATGTAGTGATGACTTCTTCCAAAGAATTGTTCTTCGATGCTTATGCAAAGAATAAGGCTACAGGTGCTTTTATCCTGATTGACCCGATAACCAATAACACCAGTGCTGTGGGTATGATTATCAATCGGGTGGAAGATAAGGAAATGAACAATACCATGCAGTTGCCGGTACTTGATTTGCCGAAACTGGGTATTTTGCCAGAACAGTATGAGGCTGTAGAGAAGGCTGTCAAGGAATTGGCTCGTCAGGGTATTGCAGTTGAAATTAGAAAATAACAAGAAAAGGATATAAATTTAGGTTTATGGGATTGTTAGAATTCAGTAAATTACCTATCAATACGCTGGTAGGTGCTGATGCGAAAACGTTCGACCGGATAACTGCTGGAAGGATAATTGACGCTTCTTATGAAGGAAAGTATCGCTTGACCAAAGCTGTAGGTCGTCTGCTTTCGGTTTTGAAACCACTACAGGACCGCAGATACGAAAAGCTATTGGCCAACAAACCGCTGGAACATGACCCTGTATTTATTTTGGGACATTGGAGAAGCGGTACGACGTTTATGCATAATGTCTTTTCATGCGACAAGCATTTTGGATACAATACGACTTATCAGACTGTGTTTCCGCATTTGATGATGTGGGGACAACCGTTCTTTAAAAAGAATATGAGTTGGCTGATGCCGGATAAACGTCCGACTGATAATATGGAGCTGGCTGTGGATTTGCCGCAGGAAGAAGAGTTTGCATTGGCAAACATGATGCCTTATACCTATTATAACTTTTGGTTTTTTCCGAAGTATATGCAGGAATATGCTGATAAGTATTTGCTGTTTAATGATATTTCGGAAGCTGAATTGAAAGAATTTGAGGAAACTTTCGTAAAGCTGATAAAGATTTCACTTTGGAATACGCATGGAACTCAGTTTTTGAGTAAGAACCCGCCTCATACAGGTCGCGTAAAGGAACTGGTAAAGATGTTTCCGAATGCCAAGTTCATTTATTTGATGCGTAATCCGTATACGGTTTTTGAATCGACCCGTAGTTTCTTTACTAATACTATCAAGCCGCTGATGCTGGAAGATATCAGTGATGCAGACTTACAGGCAAATATTTTGTCGGTATATGCCAAGTTGTATCATAAGTACGAGGCGGACAAGTCGTGCATCCCGGAGGGTAATCTGGTGGAAGTGAAGTTTGAAGATTACGAAACCAACGCCTTCGACATGACACAGGAAATTTATCGGAAGCTGTCTATTCCTGGATTCGAAGAAGCTCGTCCTGCTATAGAGGCTTATGTCAACAAGAAGAAAGGCTATAAGAAGAATAAATATCAGTATAAGCCTGAAACGGTGGAACTGGTTGAGAAGAATTGGTCGTTTGCACTGGAACAGTGGAATTATAGTTTGTAAAAATATATCTTTTTAAGGAAGGTCCTGCTTTATTTCTTTATAAATTATAAAGAATAAGCAGGACTTTTTTTATTTACACTTGAGGTTTTTTTATTCTTTGATTTTTTGATTTATATTTGTAAAATCGAATTTAGTAAAAAATAAAGAATATGAAGTTATCTCAAGTAAAGTACATGTTGCTGCTTCCTTTGATGTGGCCATTGTGTGGTAACGCGCAAGTGCGTACGGAACAGCTGCTGGAAAAAGGTTGGAAATTTACAAGGCAGGATGAAAAGACATTCTGTAATCCTGATTTGGATGACCGGAAATGGCAGAGTGTTACGGTTCCGCACGACTGGGCGATTTACGGGCCTTTTAGCATTAATAATGATAAACAGCTGACGGCCATTGCTCAAGACGGACAGAAAGAAGCTATGGAACATGCCGGCCGTACGGGCGGATTGCCTTTTGTAGGGGCTGGATGGTATCGTCTGGATTTTGAAGTTCCGCAATACGCTAAAGGGAAAAAGTGTGTTTTACTTTTTGACGGAGCGATGAGTCATGCGACAGTATATGTTAATGGAGAAAAGGCCGGTAACTGGGTGTATGGCTATAATGCTTTTGAGGTAGATGTAACTCCTTACATAAAAGAAAATGGTAAGAATGTGCTGGCTGTGCGTTTGGAAAATGAGGCAGAATCATCAAGATGGTATCCGGGTGCCGGACTGTATCGCAATGTGCGGCTAGTGGTAACAGAGGATGTGCACGTACCAGTTTGGGGTACACATTTGACTACTCCGGTAGTGAACCGTGAATTTGCAAAAGTGAATTTGCTTACTGAATTGGAGATACCTGCCGGAAAACAGATGTCTGACTACCGGATTGTAACAGAACTGAAGGATGCTAAAGGTAATGTCGTAGCTACTAATGAGACTAAAGGCTCGGAGTATGTGGCGACTGGTAAACAGTTTGAGCAGGATTTTGTTGTAAAGAATCCAAGTCTTTGGTCGCCTGAAACTCCTGCCTTATATCGTGCCGAATCGAAAATTTATGAAGAAGATATTTTGAAAGATGAATATACGACATCGTTTGGTATCCGTTCGGTTGAGGTAATAGCCGGCAAAGGTTTCTATTTGAATGGTGAGCGGGTATTATTTAAAGGCGTTTGTAACCATCACGATTTAGGACCGTTGGGAGCTGCATCGAATGAAGCGGCTATACGCCGTCAGATTCGTATGCTGAAAGATATGGGATGTAATGCTATCCGAACATCGCATAATATGCCTTCTACAGAGTTGATTGCAATTTGTGATGAGATGGGTATGATGGTGATGGCAGAATCGTTTGACGAGTGGAAAGCATCAAAAGTTCAGAACGGATATCACAAGTATTTTGACGAATGGGCAGAAAAAGATTTGGTGAACTTAGTCCGTCATTTCCGCAACAGTCCAAGTGTGGTGATGTGGTGTATTGGTAACGAGGTTCCTGACCAATGGAATGGAGATCGTGGTCCGAAGCTGACTCGCTGGTTGCAGGATATCTGTCACCGTGAAGATCCGACACGTCCGGTAACATTGGGTATGGATGCTCCCGATGCAGTAGTAAACAATAATATGGCTGCTGTACTGGATGTTCCGGGATTTAATTACCGTCCGCACAAATATCAGGAAAATTATAAGAAACTTCCACAGGAGTTGATTTTGGGTAGTGAGACAGCTTCCACTGTCAGTTCAAGAGGAGTTTATAAATTTCCGGTAGAACGACGTTCAATGCAGAAATATGATGACCATCAGGCTTCTTCGTATGACGTAGAACACTGCAGCTGGTCGAATTTGCCGGAAGATGATTTTATCCAGCATGAAGATTTGCCTTATTGTATGGGAGAATTTGTTTGGACCGGATTTGATTATCTGGGTGAACCTACCCCTTATTATACGGATTGGCCTAGCCATTCTTCATTGTTCGGTATTATCGACTTGGCTGGTTTGCCTAAGGATCGTTATTACCTGTATCGCAGTCATTGGAATAAAGAGGCTGAAACACTCCATATACTGCCACATTGGACTTGGAAAGGTCGTGAAGGAGAAGTTACTCCGGTGTTTGTGTATACGAATTATCCGTCGGCAGAGTTATTTATTAATGGAAAGAGCCAGGGTAAACGTACCAAGGATTTAAGTGTGACCGTATTCAACAGTGCAGATTCAGTTTCGATGGCTCAGCTGAAAAGACAGCAGCGTTATCGCCTGATGTGGATGGATACCAAGTATGAGCCGGGTACGCTGAAAGTTGTAGCATACGATAAAGATGGTAAGGCAGTAGCTGAAAAAGAAATCCATACGGCAGGAGAGCCATATCGCATTGTATTGGAGGCAGACCGGAGTGAAATTTCTGCCAATGGCAAAGACTTGGCTTTTGTTACCGTGAAGATTGTAGACAAGGATGGCAATCTTTGTCCGATGGCTGATAACCAGTTGTCATTCAAAGTCAAGGGTAAGGGATGGTATCGTGCGGGGGCCAATGGTGACCCTACTTCACTTGAATTGTTCCATAAACCAACTATGAAAGCTTTTTATGGAATGATGACTGCTATTATTCAGTCTGAAGAAGAAGCTGGCGAAATAACTCTTGAAGCAACAGCCAAAGGCTTGAAGAAAGGTGTATTGAAAATTGTATCGAAATAACGATTGTTATTCATCATAAAAAATCCTCTTGCATGGTTTAACTTTTCCGTGCAAGAGGATTTTTTTGTTATAAGAATCTTAAGAAAGTTCCAGTCCGAGTTCTTCTTTCAGCTTTAGCAGACTGGGATTTTTTTGGCTCATCATCTGGAAGCGTTCTACATGGCTGTAAGCTCTGACTATCTCATTGGGAGCACTGACACGTATTTGCATGTTTATTTTCCGGTTATGCAGATTTTCGCGCAGGTAGTTCTCAATCTGAGATTTTAGTTGGAGCATATACTTTTCGACCATATCGTTATCTACCGCAACTTCGAAGTCGGTGTCATTCAGTAGATGCGGTTTCATATTCATCATACGGGCTGCATTGGCTGTTTCTTCCTTAGGCAGCGTATTGGTAAATGCTCTCCAGTAGTAGTCCAAATCTTTTTCGTTGAAGATATAATCTTCGTAATTTTCTTGAGTAGCAGTAGTTGTAACCGTAGCTTGCTGTTGAGTCTTTGTATCAGTCTGCTTGCCGGCATTCTTGATAGAGATGCCGATACTGCCCATTTTCATAACCGGAATCTTTTTTCCTGTATCGGTGGATGGGCGGTTCGGTAGATTGCTTGGTTGCGTAGGGGCAGTCTGCTGCTGAACGGGTACAGGGGACGGCACGGTTTGCGCTTGAGCAGATGGAGCAGGTTTCACAGTCTGTGCTTGCTGAGGCTGCACTGCTTGGCTTCCAGCCTGATTGAAGACGGGGGAAATTACTTTTTTAGGGCTATGCCCCCCATCCGGCTCATTGTTGTCTGCAGTAAGTTGTGCCGTTTGTATGAGTGTAAGTTCTACTTGCAAACGTTTGTTTTTACTGGTGCGATAATTAAGGTCGCATTCGTTGCATAGCTTGAGCGCTTTATACAAGAAGGGCAACGGACAGCGTTGGGCTTGTTCCTGATAGCGTTCCCGGATAGAAGCACCGACTTCGAGCAGGCACAAGGTAGAAGCATCTTTACTTACCAGCAAATCGCGGAAGTGTGATGCCAGTCCGGTAATGAAGTGGCTGCCGTCAAATCCTTTTTTGAGAACTTCGTTGAAAAGCAGCATGCACTCTTGTACTTGATTTTTCAGGAAATAATCTGTAAGTTTAAAATAGTATTCGTAATCGAGTACATTCAGGTTTTCGATAACACTTTTGTAAGTGATGTGTCCGTTTGTGAAGCTAACGACCTGGTCGAAAATAGAAAGGGCATCACGCATACCTCCATCTGCCTTTTGAGCGATGATGTGGAAGGCTTCAGGTTCAGCTTCTATATGTTCTTTTTTGGCTACATTACACAAGTGCTCAACGATGTCTTGTATGCCAATACGGTTAAAGTCATAAATCTGGCACCGACTGAGGATAGTTGGCAAGATTTTATGTTTCTCGGTAGTAGCCAGGATAAAAATAGCATGCTGAGGCGGTTCCTCCAATGTCTTTAGAAAAGCATTGAATGCCGACGGTGAAAGCATGTGTACCTCGTCGATGATATACACTTTATATTTGCCAATTTGAGGCGGGATACGTACTTGTTCGATAAGCAGGCGTATATCGTCTACCGAGTTGTTTGAAGCTGCATCCAGTTCGTGAATGTTATAAGAGCGTTGTTCGTTAAAGGCAACACAAGATTCACACTGGTTGCATGCTTCTCCCTCTTCGTTTGGATGAAGACAGTTAATGGTTTTTGCAAAAATGCGGGCACAAGTAGTCTTACCAACTCCGCGTGGACCGCAGAACAGGTAGGCATGCGCCAGTTTTTTGTTGGCAATGGCATTTTTCAGCGTGGTTGTGAGTGCACGCTGTCCGACGACGGTGTCAAAAGTACTGGGGCGGTATTTTCGTGCCGATACAATATAGTTTTCCATAAATGGCAATTCGTTTTTTTACATTGATAGTTTATGCAAATTTACATAAATAATCGGTTTGTTTATGTGGGTTCTGGAAATATTTCTATATTTGCAAGGAACTAAACAGAGACTGATTATGGAGAAATTACGCAGGGCATGGGAGTATATTCGCTTGCATAAATATCTGATTACGATAGTAGCTTTCTTGCTGATTATCGGGTTCTTGGATGAAAATAATTTGATAAGACGTTTTTCTCATCAACGTGAGATTAACGAGCTTAAGTCTGAAATAGCAAAGTATAAAAAGCAATACGAGGAGGACAGCAAAACTTTGAAAGAACTGACCACTAATCCGGAAGTGTTGGAAAAGGTAGCTCGCGAGAAGTATCTGATGAAAAAACAGAATGAAGACATTTATATATTTGAAGAATGAAAAAGTGGGATAAATGGATTTCGGCTGTTGGGGGAGTTTTATTGTTAGTTGGAGCTGCTCTACAGATTACAGGTTGGATTGTTGCTCCCTATATTTATCTGGTTGGGGCTGTATTGTTTGCTTATGAACAAGTGAAGTATGGCTATGATGGCAAAAACTTTATAATCAGAAGATTGCGCAGACAGCAGATTTTGGGAGCTATGTTGCTTGTAGTTGCCGGGGTGATGATGTTGTGCATGAAAAGAAATGAATGGATTGTATGTCTTTCGGCTGCAGCAGTAATTGAACTGTATACCTCTTTCCGCATTCCTCAGGAAGAAGAACGCGAAAAGAAGAAATAAAGTTATATTATTCCACCCATAACAGGTCACTCATGATTCCGTCGGATAAGAAGATTCCGTTACGCGTAAGCATGAGGTGGCCATTTTTTATTTTTAGTTTGTCCTGTTCCAGATAAGGACGAACCAGCCTCATACAGTAGTAGTACAATTTTTCTCCATATTCTTGTTTCAAATGTTCTAGGTTCATTCCCCAGCAAGTACGTAAGGATGTAATGACATAATCATTATAGCGTGTATAAAGGTCTAATGTCTCTATTTCAAAATGCCGATTTCCGCTACGGATACCTGTGATGTATTCATCCAGTGAAGAAATATTCCATTCACGTTCCTTTCCGTTGTATGAATGTGCGGAGGGACCGCATCCCAAATATTTTTCTTCTTTCCAGTAACTGGAGTTGTGACGTGAATATTTATCCGGCAGGCAGAAATTGGATATTTCATAGTGCTGGTACCCATGGGCTGATAAATGCTCGATTAATAATGAAAATAGCGAAAGACTCAAATCTTCGTCTGCTTCGTGCACTTTATGCTGTTCACGCAAATTCCATAAAGGCGTATTTTCTTCGTAAATAAGGTGATAAGCCGAAATGTGTTCCGGCCGCATGGCTGTAGCTTGTTCAAGATCTTTTTGCCACAGAAGCTTGTCCTCACCGGGCAAACCGTAGATTAAATCAATGCTAATATTTTGAAAACCGGCTTTCCGGCAATTGTCGTATGCTTGAATGGCCTGAGTGCCCGTATGTCTTCTGTTGAGCAGTTTTAAAGTCTGTTCATTAAAAGTTTGAATTCCCATGCTCAATCTGTTGAAAGGGAAATTCCGTAAATCTGCAATATATGCGGGAGTCAGGTCATCAGGATTGGCTTCCAGGGTTATTTCGGCCTCTTTACTAATCTGAAACCAGTCTGTCAACGTTTGAAATATTTTTTCAAAATCTTTGGGTGCCAGTTGAGAAGGTGTACCTCCTCCCAGATAAATCGTTTGAATGGATTCACCTCCCAGGTAGTCTTTACGCAGTTTCAGTTCATTGCATAATGCTTCTACGTAGTTCTCTTTTTTTTCACTTTGTGTGGTCGAAAAAAAGTCGCAATATATGCAGCGACGTTTGCAAAATGGGATATGCAGATAGATTCCAGCCATGATTGAAGTTCTAATTTTCAGCGCAAAAGTATAAATAAACTTAGAATTACGCATACTTGTAAATAAGATAGTTTTTCCTTCTATGTCGCATAACATAGTTTAGTAACAGCGCAAAACTTATTGTTTTTCTGAACATAAATTTCTAATTTGCGCATCACTATGTGAAACGAATCACATGGTATATGTTAAACACATTAAAACTAGAGTACTATGAAAGTATATCAGACTAACGAAATTAAGAACATTGCGCTGCTTGGCAATGATGGCTCAGGTAAAACCACCCTCACAGAAGCTTTGCTCTATGAGAGTGGTATTATAAAACGTCGCGGAAGAATTACAGCAAAAAATACAGTTAGTGATTATTTCCCTGTTGAACAGGAATATGGTTATTCAGTCTTTTCAACCGTTTATCATGTTGAATGGAATGGAAAAAAACTGAATATTATTGACTGTCCGGGTAGTGATGATTTTGTAGGAGCTGCCATTACAGCCTTAAATGTTACAGATACTGCTGTTCTGTTGCTGAACGGACAATACGGTCCTGAAGTAGGAACACAGAACCACTTCCGCTATACAGAAAAACTTGGCAAGCCGGTTATTTTCTTGGTTAACCAGTTGGATAGCGAAAAATGTGATTTCGATCATGTGTTGGAGCAGTTGAAAGAAAACTATGGCTCAAAAGTAGTTCCGGTACAATATCCGCTGGCTACGGGACCAGATTTTAATTCGTTGATTGATGTACTTTTGATGAAAAAATATTCATGGGGTCCGGAAGGTGGTGAGCCAACTATCGAGCCAATTCCTGCAGAAGAAATGGAAAAGGCAATGGAATGGCACAAAACCTTGGTTGAGGCTGCTGCAGAACACGATGAAACTTTGATGGAGAAATTCTTCGAATCTGAATCGCTTACTGAAGATGAAATGCGTGAGGGTATTCGTAAAGGACTGGCAGCACGTGGTATGTTCCCGGTATTTTGCGTATGTGCAGGAAAAGACATGGGTGTCCGCCGCTTGATGGAGTTCTTGGGTAATGTGGTTCCGTTTGTTGATGAAATGCCGACTATACATAATACACGTGGTGTACCTGTTGCACCCGATTCAAACGGTCCTACTTCTTTGTATTTCTTTAAAACAGCTGTTGAGCCCCATATCGGAGATGTTCAGTACTTTAAGGTAATGAGCGGTGTGGTACATGAAGGTGATGACTTGAGTAATGCAGACAGAGGTTCGAAGGAACGTATGGCTCAGCTTTATGTATGTGCCGGTGCAAACCGTGAAAAGGTAGATGAGTTGAGAGCAGGTGATATCGGTTGTACTGTGAAATTGAAAGATGTAAAAACAGGCAATACATTGAATGGTAAAGACTGTGAGAACAGATTTAATTTTATAAAATATCCTAACCCTAAATATTCACGCGCTATTAAGCCGGTAAATGAAGCTGATACAGAAAAGATGATGGCTATCTTGAACCGTATGCGCGAAGAAGATCCTACTTGGATAGTAGAGCAGTCTAAAGAATTGCGTCAGATTTTGGTACACGGTCAGGGTGAGTTCCACTTGCGTACTTTGAAATGGCGTCTTGAAAATAACGAGAAGTTGCAGATTCAGTTCTTTGAACAGAAAATCCCTTATAGAGAAACTATTACAAAAGCTGCACGTGCCGATTATCGTCACAAAAAACAGTCGGGTGGTGCCGGCCAGTTTGGCGAAGTACATCTGATTGTAGAACCTTATTATGAAGGTATGCCATTGCCAGAGACTTACAAATTTAATGGTCAGGAATTTAAGATTAACGTAAAAGGTACCGAAACCGTAGATTTGGAATGGGGTGGTAAACTTGTTTTTGTCAACAGTGTAGTAGGTGGTGCTATTGATGCACGATTTATGCCGGCTATCCTGAAAGGTATTATGAGCCGTATGGAACAGGGACCGCTTACAGGTTCGTATGCACGTGATGTACGTGTAATTGTATACGATGGTAAGATGCACCCGGTAGATTCAAATGAAATTTCATTTATGTTGGCAGGCCGTAATGCATTTAGCGAAGCCTTCAAAAATGCAGGTCCGAAGATTTTGGAACCTATCTATGATGTAGAAGTCTTCGTTCCAAGTGATAAGATGGGTGATGTGATGAGTGATATGCAGGGCAGACGCGGTATGATTATGGGTATGTCCAGTGAAAAAGGATACGAAAAAATTATGGCAAAAGTTCCTTTGAAAGAGATGTCAAACTACTCTACATCACTGAGCTCATTGACAGGAGGACGTGCTTCTTTCATCATGAAGTTTGCCAGCTATGAACTTGTACCGACTGATGTACAGAACAAACTGATGAAAGAGTTCGAAGAACAGAGCAAAGAAGATTAACTCTAGTTGTTGTTTTCATAGTTTTTTCGGCCGCTTTTCTACATTGTAGAGGGCGGCCGTTTATTTATGTATATAAAAAAACAATTCCTGATTTGTTAAATTCTCAAATTTTGATTACTTTCGCAATAAGTGGAGTAGGTTTTGTCTATAAGTTGTCGAATTATTAATTTTAAGAATTGATTAAGTTAATGATTAACAATTACGGATTAAATCTTGTTAAGTGTTATACACCAACCAATTTACTCTGCTATATTTGCCGATATGAAAAAGTCAACGATTTGGATATTAGGTATTGTAATGGGGCTATCTTTCTTAAGTTTGCTTTATTTACAAGTGAGCTATATTGAAGAAATGGCCAAGATGCGTAGAGAGCAGTTTGAAGAAAATGTATCACGCAGCTTGTCTCAGGCTGTGCGAAATCTGGAATTGGTTGAGACAAAAAAATATCTGGAAAAAGATGTGGCTGCTACAGAACACGCTGCAATCTTGTCTCGTCAGATGCAGGAAGGCGCAGCGCCTCATGAAGAGAGTAGTGAGGATGTCGTACAGCAAACTCAGCATTACAGATTTTCCTCTTCGGATGGTTTTTCCACGTTCGAGTTGAAAACAATTACTACACGGCCGGCTATGGTGCCGAAAGTTATTATTTCGACTGGTAAAAATATTCCGCAGACCTCAAAAACGTTGCAAGAAATACTGAAAGAGCGGTATGTTTACCAACGGGCTTTATTGGATGAGGTAATTTACAATATCCTCTATACTGCCAGCGACAAGCCTTTGGCTCAACGGGTAAACTTCAAACAGTTGGATCACTTCCTTAAGCAGGAACTGTTGAACAATGGAATTGATATTCCGTATCATTTCTCGGTAACCGACAGGGATGGTAAAGAGGTATACAGATGTTCTGATTATGTGCGGGAAGGAAGTGAACCTATTTACTCACAGATACTTTTTAAGAATGATCCTCCTGCAAGAATGGGCTTTGTGAATATCTTTTTCCCAACAATGGGAGACTATATTTTTAGCTCTGTCAAGTTTATGATTCCTTCAATCATCTTCACGCTGGTATTGTTAGTCACTTTTATATTCACAATCTATGTGATTTTCAGACAGAAGAAGCTGACAGAAATAAAGAATGACTTCATTAATAATATGACTCATGAGTTTAAGACTCCGATTTCTACGATATCATTGGCAGCACAGATGCTGAATGACCCGGCTGTGGGTAAATCGCCTGTTATGTTCAAGCATATTTCTGGAGTTATTAATGATGAAACAAAACGTTTGCGTTTCCAGGTTGAGAAGGTATTGCAGATGTCAATGTTCGAGCGTCAGAAAGCAACCTTGAAAAAGAAAGAGCTTGATGCAAATGAATTGATTAATGGTGTGATCAATACTTTCCGTCTGAAAGTAGAGAAGTATAATGGAACTATTGAATCGGACCTTAATGCAGACGATCCAGCTGTTTTTGTGGATGAAATGCATTTCACCAATGTTATTTTCAACCTGCTTGATAATGCTGTAAAATACAGAAAACCTGAAGGAGAATTATCTTTGAAGGTCCGTACATGGAATGAAACCGGAAAATTATTGATTTCTATTGAAGATAACGGAATAGGAATCAAGAAAGAAAACCTGAAGAAGATTTTTGATAAATTCTATCGGGTTCATACCGGAAATCTGCATGATGTGAAAGGATTTGGCTTGGGATTGGCTTATGTGAAGAAAATCATTATGGACCATAAGGGTACTATCCGGGCTGAAAGTGAATTGAATGTTGGAACAAAATTTATTATCTCAATACCATTGTTTAATAATGACTAATATTTTAATATAGAATAATTATGGAAGAAAATTTGCGTATACTGTTGTGTGAGGATGATGAAAACTTGGGTATGCTGTTGCGAGAATATTTGCAGGCTAAAGGTTATTCAGCTGAATTGTGTCCGGATGGAGATGCTGGTTACAAGGCATTTCTGAAAAATAAATACGATTTGTGTGTACTGGATGTGATGATGCCTAAAAAGGATGGTTTCACACTGGCTCAGGAAATCCGTCAGGTTAATGCTGAAATTCCTATTATCTTCTTGACCGCAAAAACTTTGAAAGAAGATATTTTGGAAGGTTTCAAAATTGGTGCCGACGATTATATTACAAAACCATTTAGTATGGAAGAGCTTACTTTCCGTATTGAGGCTATTTTGCGTCGTGTGCGTGGTAAACGTTCTAAAGAAAACAGCGTTTATAAAATTGGCCGTTTTACATTCGATACTCAGAAGCAAATCCTGTCAATTGGTGAAAAACAGACTAAGCTGACAACTAAGGAATCAGAATTGCTTGGCTTGCTCTGTGCTCATGCAAACGAAATTTTGCAGCGTGATTTTGCTTTGAAAACTATTTGGATTGATGATAATTATTTCAATGCAAGAAGTATGGACGTGTATATTACAAAATTGCGTAAGCATTTGAAAGAAGACGATTCAATTGAAATCATCAATATTCACGGTAAAGGATATAAACTGATTGCCCCTGAAGCAGAATAAATCATTTATGATACCTAATAAAAAATCCCATATTTGCATGTGCAGATATGGGATTTTTTATTTCGGATTGTTTAAATTGGAAATCAGTCCGTGATACGTTTGTTTAAGCCGATGTAGCTAACAAGGCCGATAATGATAAGAGCTAATGAGCCACCCAGTACCAGATTGTCGTTTGAATTACCAGTAGCAAAGCAGGCAATCAGGATAACTGCTCCAATCACAATCAATAAAACTCCTAAATTCTGTAATAAGCTTTTCATGTGTGTCTTTTATTTAATGGATTAATCTTTAGTGGTTACAAATTAAAGCATAATTCTTAAATCAAGAAAATTATTTTAGGAAAAAATACAGATTTGCTGTAAATTACTAGCCGTATTTTTCAAAACATTACATGGCTTTAGTCTTTTATGTTGGTAAAGATTTTCCTTAAGACATTCTGACTGACTCTCAGCTCTTCCAGGGTGAGACCTTGTAAAGCTTGCTTAAGTGTCTTGTTGGCTATGAACCGTGCCCCCTCTTCGAGTTCCTTGCCTGTTTTGGTAAGGTGAATTAAGTTAGTTCGTCGGTCTTTTTTGTCTGAAATTCGCACAACTAGGTGTTGACGCTCCATATTATCGATAAGTCGTGTCATGCTCGGTTTGTCTTTAAATGTAGCGTTGCATAGTTCTTGTTGTGTTACACCGTCTTTCTCCCATAAAAACAACAGTACAGTCCATTGCTCTGGAGTTATTTCCATTCCGTTTTGTCGGAAATTTCTAATCAGTTTGCGGTTGATTGCAGCTGAAACTTTTCCATTCAGAATGGCAAAAATTAATTGGATATCAAAATTAAATTGTTCTATCATATAATTATTGTTCAAGCAACTATGCAAATATACATTCTTTTATAGCATGGTAATTCTGTGTGGATTCTTTTTTTATTTATTTTAAATGTAAAGCAAGGGCAGATTGGCACTTAAAAGCCGGATTTGTGCTTCGGTGATGGGGAAATATCTGGAGTTTATATTTTTTTAGAAATAAAAGTGCTGTAAATCTTTGTTTTATAAGGAAATGTTCGTATCTTTGCCGCGCAAAAATAAATTTATTAACTAATTA
>OGMI01000322.1_pt1 | contig 27364 bp, 31 predicted proteins | sample 1573201 | NCBI WGS metagenome assembly OGMI01 (sample SAMEA2582012, study PRJEB24529) | metagenome | biome: Human gut stool | place: China | collected 2011
CAGCCTGCGTTCGGTAGAACCATCGAGTAAGTTATCATTTGTAGATATGTTTTCCAACCTCATTGTCACTGTGAGAAACAGCTGAGTGGAGCGAAGTGAAACCCTGCTGTTTCTCTCTGTGGCAATGGACTGAATCTTCCATTTGTAGCCAAAGCCTATCAGCCGAGCTTTGCTTGGTGTCACTGACACGGAGCAAACCGGATCGATTATAATACATACAGATTACAATATGACTTGTCATCTTTATTACCTTATTACAAATAATATAGTTTACCTATTTTGAAAATTTGTAGTAGGTTATTTGCCGTCAAAAGAAAAATCATTTTCTGAGGGATTTAAGCATCTTGGTGATGCAGCGCTTCTTTTGTTCCATATTAGGGTGTACGTACAGATTAAGAGTTGTCGTTATGTTGGCATGGCCGAGTAATACACTGACCGTTTTATAGTCACAGTTACTTTCAATACAACGGGTTGCAAAGCTGTGTCGCAATCCATGGTATTTTAAACGAGGTATCTCCAAACGCTTCATCAAACGGTGATAATAATTACGATAAGTTCTAGGCTCTGTTGGCTTCTCTTCATTTGTCAATACATAGAACTCGTTGTTTACAACTTTCTTGAGTGGTTTAACCATAGCCAACAACTCCTTATTCATCGGAATCTCCCGGCAGGAATTTTTCGTTTTGGGAGTATTGATTACCAATTCGGTATGTTTGCAATCGCCTTCAACCATATAGATACGTTCAATCGTACGTCTTACAGTTATCGTTTCGTTGCAAACATCTATATCCGACCATTTTAATCCACAGATTTCACCGATACGTAGCCCGGTAGTCAAGCTTATATAGATACCGAGATTACGAAACGTAAAATTCTCTTTGATGAAATCAAGAATCTTCTTATGGTGAGCTATAGTCAGTACTTCCAAATCTTTATTGGTTTCAGATGTCGGGTATTTGATATCCCATTCGCAATAGTTCATCCATTCATTTTTTACACCGAATTTCATTACCATTTTGAGAACGATGAGTATGTCCTTCACCGTTTTAACACTGAGCCCATTCTCCAATTTTTGTAGGACGAACTCCTGTACCAGTTTTTCACTGAGAGAGTCATAATCACCAAATGATGGTAAAAGATGGTTCTCTAGAATTAACACGTAAGCAGCATAAGTTGACTGCTTTACATAACGTTGCTTATCACTCTTCCAAGCTAACGCAATTTCTCTAATTGTTTTTGTTGTCATGTAATCCTTAATTATAGGGTTATTCTATAAATTAGAGAAATCCAAACTCTAACGTCCCAAATCTCAGATTTCCGGAGTTTGAGGGAGAGTGGGAAAAGATTAAATTGAAAGATGTATGCACCTTTTACTCAGGAGGAACACCATCCTCATCCAATAAAGATTATTATACAGGTGATATTCCATTTATTCGTTCAGGTGAATTGCATGAGAGCTGTACTGAATTGTTTATTTCAAAAGATGGTTTGAATAACTCATCAGCCAAAATAGTACATAAAGGCGATTTACTATTGGCTCTATATGGTGCAACTAGTGGAGATATAGCCATTAGTCAAATTGAAGGAGCTATAAATCAAGCAATTCTATGCATAAATACGGAACAATCAAAAGAATACATTAAAGCTGTTTGGCAAAAGCATGTACAAAAAATACTTCAAACTTATCTACAAGGAGGACAAGGTAATTTGTCTGCTGATATAGTGAAAAATATTTCATTCTATTTTGCACTATCTAAAGAACAAGACAAATTGGCTAACTTTATACGTCTTTTGGATGAACGTATTGCAACTCAAAACAAAATCATTGAGGATTTGAAATTACTAAAGTCCGCAATTATTGATTACATATTTAACAATGATGTTCTGTCGGTTAGAAAGCGAATACACCTTTCTGATGTGGCAACAAAAGTTACTCAAAAGAACACGAATAATCATGTTTCAAACGTATTGAGTAATTCTGCCAATCAGGGTATTATTCCTCAAAGCGAAGTATTTGATCGTGAGATTGCCAATGAAGACAACACTTCAAACTACTTCGTAATCTCGCAAAATGACTTTGTCTATAATCCTCGTAAGTCGGCTACTGCCCCTTATGGACCTATAAACAGATATAATGGCCGAACCGATGGGGTAATTTCGCCGCTGTATTTATGTTTTAGAAGTCATAACATTAATGTAGAATATCTTGGCTGGTATTTCAAAAGTAATTCATGGTATAAATATGTGGATCAAAATGGGGATACAGGCGTTAGACATGATAGAGTAAGCATCAAAGATGAAATTTTTTTCTCAATGCCATTATTCATACATAATGCAGATGAACAGATTGAAATCGCAAAACGGCTAAATAAAATAGAGTCATTTGTGAAGCAAGAAGAACAATATTTATTTCTACTTGAAAGTCAAAAATTATATCTGCTCCAGCATTTGTTTATATGAATATCTGCTGGAGCAGATATTGCTTCTGAGCATGATAAGCGTCCAATAACTTTTGTTCTATATCTAATTTATCAGTCATGCTATCCAAAACAGCACAGAAGCGTTTCTGTGTAACTAAATCAGGAATAGATATGGATATATTTTCAATTGTTACTTTAGATAGACTTGGCACCCCTGAGGCCTCATTGTATTTTAACCAATCAATCGTAGTGAAAAGGTAATAGCAAAAACGAGGTGTGATAGAACGAAATGTATGCGTGTAAAATAAGGTATCAACAGTCCAGAACTTCCCTTTTAAGAATATTGGCTTGTTGATAGTACCTTTTCTACCTATGCATACACTTTCGCCGTCATACAAATAGCTATCTACAGAAAGCATATACCCACCAGTGCCATAAACGGGAATACTCCCATCTTCAAGATGTTTATAGTCTCTACCTGAGCCTATTGATAGAACATTGCCAATTTTTGTAGATTTCCATTCCTTTTGAGGAGTCGTAAGTTTATCTACAATTGCGGACATTACTGGTGCACAATCCTTAATCAAAGGACTAAATGACCACATTCTCAAGAATATTGAAGGTGATCAAGTTTGTTTCGCTGATTTAGGAGAAGCCTATGGTGGTTTAAGTGGTAAAAGTGGTGATGATTTTGGAAGCGGTGATCCATTCATAACTTACATGAATGTATATCAGAACACTTACATTTCGGAAAATGATTACGAACTGGTACAAATAGTTCCAGACGAAAAGCAAAACAGCGTGCAGTACGGTGATGCCTTATTCACACTCTCATCAGAAACCCCAGAAGAGGTTGGAATGGGGGCTGTATATTTGGGAAAATCACAAAAGCTTTATTTGAATAGCTTCTGCTTTGGTGTTCATTTCCATGGGAACCGTGTATTACCTCAATACATAGCTCACTTCATATCGAGTACTTCATTCCGTAAAGCAATATATCCGTTGGCACAAGGTAGCACACGATTTAATCTTCAAAAGCAGGATTTTATGAGGATGAAGTTTGTATTGCCGTCCTTAGAAGAACAAGAATGTATCGCTACAGCTCTTGATGCTTTGCACAACCATTTGACAAATGAAAAGTTGTTGACAGAACAATACCTTTTATTGAAGCAATATCTACTCCAGCAGATGTTTATATGAGCATCTGTTGAAGCAGATATTGTTTCTGAATCTCGTATTTATTTAATAGCGTTCTATTTAATGACAAATTCTCTTCATAGGCGTTGAGCAGTCTGACTATGTTTTCCTGTTTAATCACGTCAGGAATATATACAAAACAAGACAAAAGATTCTTTGCTGTAATAGAATATACTTTCGTTCCTTGTGCTAGTCGTCTTACTTGGTCGTGAAAATAACGAGAGTTAAAGGCGAACCCTTTGAAGCCAAGAATGGTGTTTTGCTTTATGTCGCGCCCATGAATTGTGTGCAAGCCACAAACCGTTTTGACGTTAATCGTATTGGAAAACTCAATAGCTTTGCCAATTTCATTAGTATCCTCTGATGCATCAGCGAAAACAACATCACCATCCTGGCACACGGTATATTGCTTAGGCAGATAATTCGGTAGTATCCTCGGTAAGAGGGTTGAATCAATCAGACTCATCTGAAAACCATGTATTAAACCGTAATGCATATTCCGAACATTACCATTACTGTAGCTTAACTGTTCCCACGACAAGGAGTTGGTTGAGTAGAATTGCATAAAAGAGCATAAATACACCTTCTCCCATGATGGGTTTTCCAATAGGCTATCTACAAGTCCTTTGATTAAGGACTGCAACTTTTCAATGATTTTGTTTTGAGTAGCGATGCGCTTATCTATTGCTGTTAACAGTTTTGATATTTTTGTTTGTTCTTCTTTTGAAGGAATTCCTATGTATACTTCATCAAAATTACGAACACTGATAGAAAATACTTTTGTGCCTTGAGCTATCCTTCTAATCTGCTTGTGGAATGAATCAGAAGCAAAAGCATAACCTTTATATCCAATAACAGTCCGATTAGAATTATCACGTCCATGTATTGTGTGTAAGCCAGAAACAATTTGTTGGTTGTTACAATTAACAACTTCTATGGCTTTAGCTACATCATTTGTATCTTCAGACGCATCAGCAAATGCCACATCTCCTTCCTTGAGTAGAGTAAATGATTTGAGCATAAACTCCTCTTTGATGTAAGGGAGAGAATCGTAAGCAACATCTACCATGGTAGGCAATCCTTTATGAATTAAACCATAATGCAAATTTTTGATTTTTCCATTATTATAGTCTAATTGCTCCCATGACAGGGAGTTGGTTGAGTAGAAATCTAAAAGATCTGAAACTTTTATCATTTCCCATTCCCCCTTAAACTCCGGAAATCTGAGATTTGGGACATTGGGGCTATTATGATTCTTATTTGTTGTCATTGTCATTTTTAATCCTTAATTTACGTTTGCCAATCATGGCTCAGTTACATGCCAGTTACATAGTAGTTATATGCTTTATACCCTATTATAAGGGGCATTGAGCCATTTTTGATAGTTATTTGAGCCTTTCAGTTACATGCCAGTTACATGATCTATGCCCAATATGGAATATAATTATGTCTGTTGCTTCCTTCGGAGTTTTCTTCTTTTATCCACTTGGCTTTTAAGGTATCTCTAATTATTCTTGAAGCCATAGGATAATTCTTATCCTCAATACCCAAACGAGCACGAAGGGACTGATTACTCATTTTCTCATTCGACACATATTTAAGACAAGCATGCTGGTAACAGGCACTTACTCTCTCGGATTTATCCAAGTCGGCAAATTTGCGATAGGAAAATACAGTCGCAGTGGTTCGAGTCTCTTGCAGTTGGAAGCGAACCGGAGGCAGCTGGTATAGTTCCACATAAAATATGGTCTTATCCATGCCGCTGCCTTTCTCTTCACAAATACCCATTCTGCGCATAATGTCAGCGAGTGAATCGTTCCTTGACTGATATTCGTCGATGAAACGCTCCACGCTGATAAGTGGCTGTCCTGGATTGGAGAATTCTATACGATCAGAATAGATTTCTATCATCGGAAAACCCTGTTCCGAAAAGTCTTGATGGATGATCATATTTGCGGTCAACTCACGAATGGCTATTTCCGGGTACATGCGAGCGTCCTTTCTTAGAGCCAAACCGATTTCTTCATTGGCAGGAAGCTGGCTATTTATCCATGCAACCATTTCTTCAAAGCCTATGGCATAGCCTTTATCGAAATTATGTTCACGAATAGTTTCAATCTTACTTTTACCTTTATAGACAATAACCCTCACCATCTTACGTTTCAAACCATCGAAATCAGAAAGATGCTTGGCAAACAGTATAGCCCCAAGTTCAGTGATGCCGTAACCAACCTCATCTGTTACGATTAGTTTTTCAGACAGGAAACGGTCCAAGATACCATTTGTGTCTTGTGGAAGCGGCAGGTGCATCATGTCGAAATAGGCTTCTGCACTAAGAAATGAGAAAACATCTTGTCCAGTCAACCCTTTTTTCAAGATAATTTTTTCCAAAGGTTTCTGACTGCCTTTCCAAATCTTCGCTTCTTTTGCAGGGAAATCCTTTAACTTACGTGTTATTGTGCCAACTCTTATATATGATTCATGCAAAAAACTAACCGGACGATTGGTAGTGGCTGGTATTTTGAAGATACAGATATGCCCTTTGTCCTCGTAATCGAAATCATCTATAATTTCGAAATCAATCCGGGGATTCAATCTCGTTGATAACCAAGATTCAAGTTCTTCATTGCCAACCATCTTCTGCTTTCCATATAAATCTGTACCTACCACATCATGATTTTCATCATTAACACCAAACACTATATAACCAAAAGGCATACTGCATAAATAGGCACTATTTGACAAGGCGGAGATTCTTTCACCAATCTCTTCCTTAGAATGAAAATTGTGCTTGAATTCCAACCACTCTGTTTCTTTAGGCTTGGAAGTCAGAGCATCTACCAATTTCTTGAAATCTATGTATTCCATAAATACTTTATTCTTTTATCGGTTCAAGCAACATCACTAGTTCAGACTCGGCGATGTCACATTTTTCAAACAGAAAACGCAGGCAACGAAGTTTACTTCTGTTATCCATTGAAGTCCATAGATATTTTTGTGGAGCAATTAGCGTACAATATCTTGTATCTGCTTGCTTGGCAGACCAAAAGAATCCTTCGGCATCATAAAGTGTATCTACGATGTCCATATATCGATCCATTACCAGTTTAACAACTCGCAAAAGCATCCCTTTCCAAGTTATTTCCGTATATTCATTGCCAAACAACCGAAACCCTTTCAGATTTCTATTTGTTGGAATGAAGCTTTCCTTATCTAAAGAAACTTCGTCTACCGGTTGCGGCAGTGGCTTGAATGTCGTTTGTGGTAATGGGTAGAGCCGCAAAAATGTTTCCACTATTTCTTTGCATCGATCTTGAGTTCGGTTTCTGTCCATTTTTCACACAAGGTAACACCTTTTGTTAAGCGATACTTGGAATTCTTATATCCTGGATAAACCTCCTTTCCTATAGTCTTGCCATCACGTTTTATCTCAAAAGCTTTGTTGCTTAACTCGCTGTTGATACCTGTCAGAGTCAGGTTGGCAAAGGTATGAAGATATTTTTCTTGTATCTCCTCAAAGTTATCTCCCAACATGGCTTTCCAGTCTCCATTGAGGGTTTGAGGCATAATATGTTCAATGGTGGCATCTTTCTTTTTCATGTCTGTTGCCACATCGTTGTATTCGCCATGTACCGAGTTCTCCAACCGTTCAAAGAGGAAAATCTGGAATGGTTTTAGCATATGATAGGCATCACGAGTCTTGATTGCTTCTACAAACTGCATGTCTCTTGGCAATTGGTAGTTGCCATCACGTCGCATGATATGATAAGCCAATATATCGGCATAAGAATTGTCAATTTCCACGTTGGCAGAACTATACATCTCTATGCTTTTGAGAACATCTTTGTGTAGTGCACAGAAAACCTGTGTAAGGGCATTTCCCGGCATGTTACACACAATACGCCTTGCCAAATAATTCTCAATCAAATCAATAACTTTGAATATTTCATCTTCAGGAAGACTATTTAGTGAAGCGTAATTCAAGAATTGAATGAAGAACACATTGGTCACATCTGTTTCTATATTGCAGATATGCCGCATCTTTTCCGAAAGTTTTGGTGTAGATAGTTTTGCTTCTGTCACTTGCTGGTAGTAGTGCGCATAATCAAGCATTTTAACCAATTCTTCTTTGCGGTTATGCCCATCCATATATCTTTTCCACTCAAGGTAGATGTTTGACTGACGGACCGGACGCTGTAACTGTTGCTGAATAGTAAGATAGTCACGCAAAAACCTGGTCGGTTGGTTTTCTGTTGCTTGTTCTATCTTTTGCCAGTAGTTCTTGAAGCACAGCTGTTGATCCTCTGGTGTCAAGGACATTAAGAGGTAATTGCGTATTTTGTCAGCTTCAGTAAGAGCCAATCCGGTTGAGTTTAGACTCTCGAATATAAGCTGTGCATCATCCTCACAATCCAATTCTATGGATATTATTTGCAATCGTTCAATAGCGTCAAGCAGTTGGTCAAACGAAAGAGCCTGTGGCTTTTTTGTCAATAAATCATAGAAATGGCGGTAATTGCGAGTTACTTTGGATTCTTCGTCAAAGATCTCTTCATTATTGAAGATTTTATCGTATGCAATACGGTCATTTTCTATGGGAACCAACTTAATTTTGCGCTCAGAATTACAGAACTTTGCTTTTAGGAATACCTCGTATGCTTCTTCTATTTTTGATTCTTCGCTAATCTCTATAGTACCTGATTTCACCGCCTTTATTCCAGCCAATAAAAGAAGTGAAATAGTTGTCAAGCGCTGCTGACCATCAATCACCAATCTATTGTAACCACTATCAGCTGATGACGTTACAATAGATCCAAAGAAATGCGAATTTCTGTTGGAACGGCTTAGTTTTACCAAGTCGCTAAATAACTGGTCACAGTTGTCTATCAACCAATCGTAATTGCGTTGGTAGACAGGTATTACAAATTGAATTTTATGACCTTCTATAAATTCATGTAACGGTTTTGCGTAACCTTTCATTGTCAGTTTCTTTCTTGCTTATTCTACCAGTCCTAATTCTTTCAGATAGCCCTCAATCTCTTTGTCGAGATCTGCACGCTTGGCTTCCAATTCCTTGATTTCCTTCATGACAGCGTGGATGTCAATCGGTTCTTCCTCCTCAAACGTATCTACGTATCGGGGAATATTGAGATTGTAGTCATTTTCCGCAACCTCTTCGAGAGAAGCCAAGTGGCTGTATTTCTCTATTTCCTTACGTTCACGGTACGTGTCCACAATCTTCCGGATGTGCTGCTCTCTGAGCTTGTTTTGCGTCTTTACCTTCTCAAACTCTTTGCTGGCATCAATGAACAGAATGTTGTCATTTTCCTTGCGGCACTTCTTGAATACCAGGATGCAGGTAGGAATGCTGGTGCCATAGAATATGTTGGCAGGCAGACCGATGATGGCATCCACATAGTTTTTCTTTTCAATGAGGAAGCGGCGGATTACTCCTTCAGCATTTCCACGGAAGAGCACTCCGTGAGGAGCTACACATGCCATCGTACCTCCTTCGTTCAGGTGGTAGATCATGTGGAGAATGAAAGCATAGTCGGCCGTTTTGCGTGGAGCAAGCCGTCCGGCTTTGCTGAAACGGTCATCGTTGTTGAACTTGTCGGCAGCACTCCATTCTGCAGAGAAAGGAGGATTTGCCACTACAGCGTCAAACTGCGTGTCACCGAAAGCATCCGCTTCCAGCGTATCTCCGTTTTCGATGCGGAAGTTACTGAATTTGATACCGTGCAAAAGCATGTTCATACGAGCCAGGTTGTAGGTCGTGGGATTCTTCTCTTGACCGAATATTTCGTTGGCTTTACCGATGCTTGCCGCACGGAGCAGCAATGATCCACTGCCACAGGTAGGGTCATACACATTACGCAGACGGGTATGGCCAATGGTGACAATCTCAGCCAAAATGCGGCTGACTTCCTGGGGTGTGTAGAACTCACCGGCTTTCTTTCCCGCACCGGCAGCAAACTGACTAATCATATATTCATAGGCATCACCGAGAATATCAATCTCTTGTGACGCTTCCACGCCAAAATCGATGTCATCGAGAGCCAGAAGCACATTGCTGACCAGTGTATTCTTGTCATCGGCTGTTTTACCCAGCTTCGGTGAAGCCAAGTCTATATCCGAGAATAGTCCGCCAAAATCCTCCTCGCTGTCCTGTCCGAGCGTACTGTCTTCAATGCGCTTCAGGGAACGCTCCAGCATGGGAAGTATGTTCTCCTTCTTCTTGATGCTTTCAATGACTGAAGAAAAGAGAAAGTCAGGCTCAATAAAATATCCGATATTCTCCAGACATTCCGTTTTCACACCTTCCTGCAGTTCTTCCACATCTTCATCTTTCTCCATTGCCCAGAGTTCCTTGAAAGAAATTTCATCCTCTGCCAACGCATCATTGGCATGCTTTTCTATCTTCTCTGAAAGGTACTTGTAGAAGATAAATCCCAAGGTGAAATACATAAAGTCACTGGCTGACATATTACCGCGCAGCTTATTGGCTACTTCCCAAAGCTGGTCACGGAGTTTCTGTTGCAATTCTTCGCTCATATCTGTTTTTTCTAATTGTTTACTATATTATTCCCAACTGAAGGTGCGGATAATACTCCGCAACTTGTCGAGTATTCTTGCCAAGGTCTTACGTCTTTTGATTAACCCCAGATGTTTTTCTTTTAAAGCCTCCTGAATAATTTCAGGTTTTTCCTTTTGCAGATAATCATATTCCGAAAGGTAGTGGTTGAGAACGGCTGAATCCAGTTCCTCTTCTTCTGCAAGCCGGTTGATGGCATGCGTGCGCTCCGTGGTGATATAGTCGTTCAACCTTTCTTCCAGGTCGCTCGTACCGTCTGCCTTTTTCTTACGGGCCATGAAACTGTCCCGGTCATCATCCACATTCTTCTGAATGAATCCGTCAATCAGCTTGGCTTTGCTGCGGAGTTCGGCATCCTTTATCATCGTGTCGATGATTTGCTGGCGGCGTTCCGGATAATCCGTACTGTAGGGGTTTAGATCAGTAATGAGTTCCAGGATATAGGCCACATTGATGATGTCGCTGTGCAAAAGCTCCAGACAGAAGTCTATATCTTCCAACCCGGTGTCCGGTGTTGCCAGAGGGTCATCTTCGCAAACCACACTTGCTTCTTCCTCGGGCATTTGATATTCCTTTGGCTTTTCCTGTTTTCCGCCTGCAGCAAAGGTCTCGTAGATGTCGAGGTATTTGCTACGGAAATCCATAAACTGCTGTTCAGTCATTCCAAGATCGGGGGCATCTTCCTCAAATTCATCATAAATCTGAATCTCAGCATGCTTCTTGATGATGTCACGGAAAGCAAGGATAAAGTCTTTCTTGTCCTTCTCGCTTTGCAGCAAATCAACGGTGCTTGGCGTGGGATAAAGTCGTAGAAAGTCGGCAGTCAGTTCCTGGTAGCGTTTCTTCACCTCCTCAAAGGGAGGGCGCACAATGTCTTCCAGGTTGTTGCCGTTGCTGAAAAGTTTGATGGAAGCATCCACGTTGCTCTTCAAATCCCGGAAACAAACCACCTTGCCGAACCGCTTTTTCTCATTCAGCACGCGGTTGGTCCGGCTAAAAGCCTGCAGCAGCCCATGGAACTCCATGTTCTTGTCCACATACAGCGTATTAAGTTTCTTGCTGTCAAATCCCGTGAGGAACATACCGACTACCAGACAAAGGTCAAGCGGTTTCATGTCCGCTTTCTTTTTCTTCATGCGGAGGTTGATGTCGTCATAATAGGCACGGAAGTTTTCAGTAGTGAAACTGGTTCCATACATTTCGTTGTAGTCATCCATGATAGCCTGCAATTCATCTGCTTCTCCGGTACTCTCGCTCACATAGCTTCCGGTGTTCATGCCGGTAAGTGCATCGTCCTGACTGCTGTTTGCTGCATAGGTAAAGACTGCTCCGATACGAATCTTCGGCTGGAGGCTCTTGAATATCTTGTAGTAACGGATAAGCATGGGTACTGATTGCACAGCAAACAGCGCATCAAACTCTCCGTCAAATGTTGACTTATTGAAATTATTAAGGATAAATTTGGCGATTTCCGTCATGCGGTCGTTGTCGGCATTATCCACGTCCTCATTGCCGTGATAATACTCCACCAGGAAGCCAAGTACATTCTCATCGGCAATGGCATCCTTAATCAGATACTTATGCAGACAGTTGCCGAATATTTCCTTGGTGGTATGTCCATCCACGTTGTTCTCCACGAAGATAGGCGTACCTGTAAAGCCGAACAGCTGCGTGTTATCAAAGAACTTGATGATATTCTTGTGACAGTCACCGAAATGGCTTCGATGACATTCATCGAAGATCATGACAATGCGTGAATGACGGATTTCCTCGATACGGCTACTGTACCACTGCTTGCTGACAGCAGCATTCAGTTTCTGGATGGTGGTAATGATAATTTTGGAGTTACTGTGCAAGCGTTTCACCAGTTCGTCCGTATTGTCCGTACTGTCCACCGCTCCCGGTTCGAATGCTTCATACTCCGCTTGCGTCTGCGTGTCAAGGTCATGGCGGTCAACCACAAACATCACCTTATCCACATCATCCAGTTCAGAAACCAGCTGTGCAGCCTTGAAGGAAGTCAGCGTCTTGCCGGCACCGGTTGTATGCCAGATATAGCCGTTATCGTTAGAGTTGACCACACGGTCCAAAATCTTCTCGACCGCATAAAACTGGTAGGGGCGAAGCACCATCAGGCATTTATCCCCCTCATGCAGCACGATGTACTTGCCGATAATTTTTCCCAGGGTACACTTGTCAAAGAAAAGGGTTGCAAACTTCTCCAAATCATTGAAAGGCACATTGGCAGCATCCGTCCAGTTGAAGGTAAACTTATAGCCGCTGTTCGGATTGTTGGCAAAATAGCGGGTATTCACTCCATTGGATATGACGAAAAGCTGGATGTAGTCAAACAGACCATGGAAAGAAGTCTTGTGGTAACGCTGAATCTGGTTGTATGCCTGTTTGAGTTCCACCCCTCTGCGTTTCAGTTCGATTTGAACCAAGGGCAAGCCATTGATGAGTATCGTTACATCATAGCGGCACTTTTTTCTTCCTTCCACTGTAATCTGATTGGAGACCTGAAACTCGTTCTGGCACCAGTGGGTACGGTTCAGAAACTCCACCCACACCCGTTCACCGCTTTCCAGTTCAAGCGGATACAGGTCGCGCAGTTTTTTGGCTTTTTCAAAACGGGTACCTCCTTCCAGGTAAATCAGAATCTTTTCAAACTCTGCCTCTGTAAAGGCAGAATGTCCGAAATCCTCCAGTCTTTTTTTATTGTGCTTTTCAAGCTGTCTCTTGAAATTGGAATACAAGTTTTTCTCTTCATCAATCTGAACATATTCATAGCTCATTTGCTGAAGAGTAGCGATAAGTCCATTTTCGAGCGCTGCTTCACTTTGTAACGGCATATACTGATATTCTTTATTTCATTAAACAATACGGGTTAGTTGTTGGAATCAAACTGCAAAATCCGGATGCCCAAAGCCAACTCTATTTTACAGAGAGCTTCCAGGGAGAGATTCTCCCGTCCTTTAAGGATTTTGGAGATATACTGTTGGGTACAGTTCATCTTTTCCGCCAGTTCCTTTTGAGTAATTCCCTGTTCCTTCATTCTTGAATACATGATATTAGCGACCATTTTTGAATGGACAAACCAAGGTTTTTCACCTTGCTCAACTGTTGCTGTTACATTTTTAGCGGAAAGGGTTGTTCCCTTGATTATCTTAGACGTATTTCGCATCGTTTCCTATTTTTGTAGGCAGTTGCCTTCTGCCTACAAAGATAGTATTTTTCACTGAGAAAGCACAACTGCAGGGTTGTTTTTCCTGTTTGAACAGATATAGTCCCTATTCTCAGAAGTGCTTACTTCCTCTTGGGCAGGCGTATTTTCCGGTTGTCTGTTTCCCATTTATCCACATAATTGTTCAGGGCTTCAGAAATAACGTCTTTCAAGAGGATGCCTTCCACGAGGGAAATGTATTTCACCTTTTGGAGCAAATCCGGATCCACAATGAAAGTGGCTCGGATTTCCTGGGGCTTCTTTGCACTTTTGGCTGATTCGCCTTTCTTGGGGCGACCCACATTCTCCCTGCGTTTGGCTTCCAGTTTGGACTTCATCTGCTCAGTAGCAGCCATTTCGGTTGTTTCTTTCTTCGAAGATGCTTTTGCAGGTGCTGCCTTTGGACTATCCTGCTTATCCGTTTGAGCAGCAGGTTGTTCCGCTTGTTCTGCATCTTGCTCAACAGCCTGTTCCTTAGGCTGTTCCTGTACAGAGTCAGATGGAATGGCTTCACCCATGAAGCCGTCCATCAATAAGGATAAATTCTTCTTACTCATATTGCTTACTTTATTACTTGTTTACTTGCTGATTAACTTACTATGTTACCAATAACCTATGTGATTAGTCATATGGTAAGATAGTTTACCTATTTTCCTCCCGACTGATTATTTCATCGGTCAGTGTCCGATAGTCCGTTGCGCCATTGCTTTTCGGGTCGTATTCAAAGATAGTCTGACCGGAAAGCGGCATCTCGGCTATGGATATATTCTCCCGGATTTTCGTCTGAAAAACCTTCTCTCCGTACCGTTTTTCCACCATGGAAATCACTTCCTTGTTCAACTTCCGGTTATTGAACCGGGTGAAGAAGACACCACCCAACTCCAGCGTCGGGTTCACCCTGCGCTTCACTTCCCGAACTATATCGTCCAGCATGGTCAAGCCTTTCAAGGGCAAGGCTTCAGCGGTGAGCGGTATATAGAGTTTATCCGCTGCCACCAGCGCATTGGTTGTCACGATACCGAGTGAGGGCGAGCAGTCCATCAGGATGTAGTCATACTTCTCTTTCTGTTCATCAAGACAGGATTTGAGGATGCCTTCCCTTGCCATCATGGTAGCCATGTCTATTTCGGCTCTTGCCAGGTCCAGCGATGCCGGAACGAGGTCCAGATTTTCTCGGATAGAAATGATGGGCAATGGTTGGTCTTTGACCAGCGTATCATAAATACTTGTTTCCGGGTCTTCGTTCTGCGTCAGCGTGAACGTGAGATTCTGCTGTGCATCCAGGTCAATGAGCAACACACGTTTTCCTTGCAATGCGAGTGCTGCGCCTATACATGCCGTAGAGGTGGTTTTGCCGACTCCACCTTTCTGATTACCTATTGCTATTGTCAAGTTTCTTTTCCTCATTACGATTGAGTTAGATGGTTATTTTATTACTTATTTTCCTTATTACAAATATACAAAATTACTATCTGATTATGTAATTAGTTTACCTATAATATCTTAAAAATCAACGCTTGTATAGTGTTGATATACAATGATGTACAAACAACTGAAAACACAGGGTTGACAGCGTGAAAGCAACTGATAGTATCAAGCTGTCCGCTTTGGCATAGTATTCGCATTGGAAGACACAATGATGCAGGGCATTTCCCTCGGCTTGGAAGGCTTCCAGACTATCGAGTACCGAAATCACCAGGTCTTTGTCGGTGATGGTGATGCCGAAGTAGCGTGACTTCTCCTTGTAGAACTCGGCTTCCTTCCGTTTGGCTCGCTGCATCTGCTCCTGGCTTCTGCGTTTCTGCTCCATTTGGTTGTGTCGGTTCATCCAATAGTCATGCTCGGCTCTGAGGTTCTGCGGACAGATATACTTAGGGTTGCAGATGTCCTTGCCACACTGCTCCAGCAAGCGGATGGTGTCTGCCCACAATCCCATGTCCGAAGGGCGGTAGTGATGCCGGGTGGCTACCTTATACGACTGCCAGCATCGATCAAGTTCCAAAGGTCGGTGTACAAAATAAGACACGGCATGTAAATCTTTTGACTTGAGGATGGTTTCCATCCGGCTGTCCGTCAGCACGGCTTTCATGAGTTTCATCGGGTGGCATTCGGGCAGCTTGCCTTTCATGCCGTTGCGTTTCAATTCGGGCAGCAGCAGATAGTGCGGATAAACATAGGTGTCTGCAATGAGCCAGTGAACTTCGTTCGGTCGCTTCAAGGAGATTTTGGATGCCCAATCAAAGCAGTCCACATAATAGCCCAATGTCCTTGCTCTTGCCGTGACAGCCACTTTGCCTTCGGCATTGAGCCACAGACGGCACACTTCCCAGTAGTCTACCTCCATAGGCATTCCTTTCCGGAAGGTCGTTTCCAAACGGATTACCCGTTGCACCTGCAAGCTATCCACTACTTCAAGGGAAGAGAAATAGCAGGCTTCCTTTAGAGTTCGTTTGAGGGTGTTCTTGATTTCAAGGCGAGTACCGCAATGAGGGCAGCAGACTGACTTGCCTTTTCCTTTATGGTCGAAGTGTCTGCCACATTCGCCACACGTACACTTGTGTGCGGAAGTTCGGAAGCAGATATGTCCTGCCACTTTCCGCACTGCCCATGTGAGCACTTTGGGGCTTAGGACGGTCAGCTTCTCATTGGAAGCTGCCACCTGTTTTTCTATTTTCGTTCTTGCCTTCATAGTTCCATGCCTTGAAAGAGTGAGAGTTCTTGAATGGGTTTGGATTGCGGTTTGGCTGCCTTGGGTCGGCTGTTGCGTTGCTGCAATTTCCGCATTTCCTCCTCCTGGTATCGTTTGAGGGCGATGGCTCGTTGTTCTGCCTTCTCCTCCTCGGTCAGCTCAATGTGATGATTCACTACCACGTTGCAGTCCATCGGCTTACCGATTTCCAAATCGGGTTCATCAATCGCATGGACTGCCATGGCAAACACCTCCATGTCGCTGAAACCGCAGCAGCCGGATTGCTGTACGGCATGGAAGATATAGTTGACCACATCGTCAATGGTGCGTGTGGTGGTTTCATACTTGGCACGGAAGAGTTCGTCTTCCTTGGCTCGGTTATCAAGATAGTTCTTGATGAGTTCCTTAAAATGGTCAGTTCCTTTCATATGTTCCTATGTTTAAGCGTAAATACTCAGAGGTTACTTCGTGAATCAGATGGGAAGCAGTTCCAGCAGTTTCTTTAGTGGAATGGAGTTGATGTCCGACTTGAGGAAGTGAACTACCCATTCCGGCTCTTCAAAAAGCGGGTGCATGGGTTCCACACTGAAATCGTCCCCGGTGGAATAGCAGTCAATTTGTGCAAAGTTGGCGCCGTCCTTGCGGATGTGTGCATAGAAAGGAGGCATACCGCAAAAGCACTTGCGGAGACTCTCTCTGTCCCACTGCAGGGTGAGTTCGTAAACACTGCCCTTGTAGAGCATCTTTTCTTTTCGGTCTTTAAGTTTGTATGCCATAGTTGAACTAATTTTTTCCCTTTGGTTTGAAGCCTTACGGCTTCTCACTCCCGGGTGATTTTTACGATGCCTCTTCTCACGGAGGGTGTAAGGGACGGAAGGCAAATGTGGCAAGGGGAAAGTGGACGGAATACCCAATTTGGCACAAATTGTGGAAGGTTGCCGGCTGCTTTCCTTGCAGCCAAGCGTAGCGCCATTTGACGCCGTACCGACCCTTCGTACCTTTGTATCGGAAATTTCATCGGGAGTGCGGATGCAGTGAAAAGAAAAAATCCCCATGCACCATGCACAGGGATTCCTTCAAGCTATGACCAGGAACATCGGTCATGAACAGCTGTTTTCTTTGGAGAGTTCCAGCGAGCGTTTCCGAAACTCTTTCAGCAGAGGTTGGATTTCCAGAGAGGTACGGCGGGCACGTAAGCCAGCCGCCTTGTTTCCATTCTGTACTTGCAAGGCTGCATCCTTCAGGAAGGACTGCATCTTGGTTTCCAGCAGTTCGGTCAATTCATTCATAAAGGTTTCTATTTGAGTGATACATGATAGTATAGGTCAGTCCTGCAGGAGCGGAATCTCAAAGGATTTCACCACGCACTGCGCCTCCTTGTCGAGGATGAACCAGTATTCGGAATGATAAGGCTCTCCCTGCAAGGTCTTGGCTTCAAAGTCAATTTTCACCTTCCATCCGTTGAAGGGCTTTTCCGATTTTCCTTCCTTGGCTGTCGGATTCATATCTCCGGAGGCAATCAATGCTCGCAAGGTAGTCATGGCATCTAGCTGACGTTTCATCTGTTCGCTTATGCCAATGTCGTCCTTGTCCAGATTTTCGAGGAAGTCCGTTTCTTCCATGAGTTTCTGACCATACTGCATCAGGTGCATGGATAGCGATACTTTCTCATGCGGACTGACGTATTCCTTGCCAAATACCGAATCTGCCTTGCTGACACCCAGAATCTTGATGGATTCCGGATTATCGACGGTTGCCTTCAGCGCTTTCTCCGCCATTTCCACCGCCCGCTTTTCCGGACTGGAGGCGCAGCTGGCGAAATAGAACAGACCACCCCAAAAGAGGATGGCAGTGACCAGCAGCATGCTAAGTTTCATTCCCGGTTTCATACCTTTACAATTTGAAGTTTGTCCGGTGATACACCGAGTCGTTTGCGGTAGATAGAGCCGTCTTCCCGGTACATTTCCAGTTCTTGAGAGGTGATTTCTTTCTCGCAGAGTTCCCGGGCTTCCTCCAGTGTCAGCTGGTGGCCGCCGATATTGCGCCAGATGGCAAAGGAGCAGGGGGCTGTCTGGTTGCTGTAGTTGGAACAGTTGAATGCCCGGCTTCCCACGCGGATTTCACCGCCACAGTGCGGACATTTGCCCACGACAGACTGCATCAGGATGTTGCCGTCGTCAGCCAGTTGTAAAACTGTCGGGAATGTCTTGCCCTCCTTGGTGGAGAAACCGTCCAGGAGTATGCAGCGCTTCTCCAACAGTTCGGCAATCTCCGCATCATACATCTTGCGGTTGCCGATGATGCCGTTGATGTTCAATACACACGAAGGATGATCCCCCAGGTTGTGCTCACAACGGTAGCCCTTGCAGGTCTTGACCACATTGCCGCCACACAAAGGGCAGCGGCCGATTAATTTCTTTTGGGTTTCCATACGCTTTTGTTTTTGGATGATTTGTTTACTTTATTACGCTATTACTTGTTGCTGTTATTACTATCTTACTTGCTTACGTCCTTACTTTGTGATTAGCTGATTAGTTTACAAGTTTACCTATTTACCATTTCAACAGGTACCCCTGGTTCCACTCCGCAACGATACCTCCGATGATATTCTTGCCCGACATCACATTGGCCCATCCTTCGGGATCGAGCGAAAACCAGAGGTCGTTCCAAGAGAGAGTACGCACCTGCCAGGCAAGGATAAACAGGTCGGTATTGATGGCTTCCAGCCGGCTCACCACCTCGTTGGCGATGTAGTAGCGTTCCGAAGAGTTGAGCAGATTTACTTTGTGTTTCTCGTTCTTTCCGTCCGCTCCCGCCACGTCATAGCTTCCCGACGTGACCAGCTGCTTCATGAAAGGGTAGAGCGCCGCCATCTGGGTAGCGGCATCAGCCAGCTCGTCCGAAACCATGGCAGCTATGGCAGTTCCCTTGAGATTGCTCCCCACCGATTTAAGCAGTAGGTTGCAGTTCTGAGGGATTTCCTTAGCCACCAGTTCCCCTGCACGCTTAATCTGATAGAGATTCTGCATCGCCCCCTGTGCGTTGGAGAGGTAGTTCAGCATCTTATCCTCTACACTATGCACCCGGTCGAGCGCCACCGCCACCGCTGCTTCTGCGGCGATAATCTTCTCCTGCGTCTTCTTGCGTTTCTTGTGGATGTTCTTTAATTCTGTCGTTTGAGCTATGACGGTGGCCGTCAAAGCCGGATCCATCTGCTGCGCCAAAGCGGGAATCCCTCCGCCTGCCAGACAGAGCACCAGTACACCCAGGGTTAATTTCTTTTTGATTGCATCCATTTACATTACATTTTGAGATTACCTTTTCTGCGTTCGGAAAGCTGCTGTTTCCGTTCGTCCTTGCGTGGTACAGAGGGGATGTCCATAGGCTTTTTCAACAGACAGTCGTTCCAGTCCTTGAAGAGTTTGGGCGGAAGCCATTGCCCCACCTGGTAGCGGATAGACAAGTGCTTTTCCAACTGCGCCGACAGGGGACGTTGCGGATTGACCGTAAAGACCTTGTCCTTGACCTCCACTTGCAGTCCCTTGTCTGTCTTGCTGATTTTCATCGGGATGTTTTCCAGCAAGGCAACCATGCGCAGACCGTAGATCCGACCAGCCAGGTCATTGTCGAAGCAGTCGAAAGCCCTGGCATGAGGAAAACGGCTCATCACCCCCGTAACCTGCCGGTCGGAAAACGTACCGCCTAGAGAAACCAGAGCCATATCCGTGTGCAGCTGCGTCCTGTTCTCCTGATAGAAAGCCATGGCATCCAATGCCGATTCACAGAAATACACCTGTTTCACGTCCTCCGGGTTTCCTCGTGAGAGATTTGCCACCCATGCCGAAGAAGAAGAGTCGCTGCCCGCAGCCTTGGACTTGTAGCCGCCATAGCCACGTATCTCATAACCCTTCGCTTCTTCGGACATACCGTTGGTGTAGGGGAAGCCGATGTTGAACCCTTCAAAGTTTCCGTTGTGGCGGTCCCGGATGAGCACGATGAACGGAGCCAGTTCCCTGACGGTTTCCTCCGAGATACCCCGCTGTGCAAACAGTCCGGGAATCCGATTGGGGTTGAGCGGTTTCACCTCGTAGCGTGAAGCATCGAATACGGCAGCCGACCTGGCAGCTTTGATGTACTCAAGGTCCTCACGGTACTCCGGTTCGGGCATATTGGCAAAACGTGCCAGTACCTTGGCCACCTTCTGCCACTCGTCCTTACCGGAAACCAGAAACGTGTGCAGGTTCTCACGTATCAGAGTAACCACATCCCCACGGGAGCCATCACGGCGGAAGAAAGTCTGTGAAGACTTGTCGTTCGGGTGACTGATGATAAGTGTGTCGCGCTTATCCTTGCCGTCCCCCAGCACCATCTCCACATACTTGCCGATTCCGGCTTTCCGGTCCAGCCGGTAGCCCAGCGCATACGCTACGTCATCAACGCCCACTCTGGCTTTCAGCTCCTTGAAGTTTACCTTGTAGTCCGTCATAGCTTCACCGTTTCAGTTAGATACCCATTTTCGCACCTGTTTTCTGTGTCCGCTGCATCATAGCCAGTTCCGGTTCGAAGGTCTTGTGTGCCGTCATGTTCAGGAAGGCAGCCTTGTCCTTGTAGTCCGTCAACTGGAAGTAGGTCTTGGCTGTATCTTTTGATACCTTCTTCAAACCCAGTTCCACACCGTCGTAGGAGGCACGGATGGCATAATCCCCGTTGCGTGTCTTCACAATAGCCGCATTCTTGAACGGCACCTCTTCGCCTTCGCCCAACGGGGCAAACGGGTCGTTCTTCGTCAGGTAAGGCTGCTCGTTGAGTGCCAGCCGCTGCTTGTCCACCTGGTCCAGAATGAGGTCCGAAGCCTTGTTCACGTCCGCCATGACGGAAACGATGAACTTCGGTTCCTGCTTCAGCACCCCAATCCAGGAATCCAGATAGGCTGCGGAGTTGTCCGTCACCTTCCTGTCAAATCCCATCGAATGGCAGATCATGGCAGCCGTCAGTTCCGCCACCAATTCTTCTTTTGCATATTTCGGGTCTCCGAAGTGCCCGCCCATCTCGCGGTTGAGCCGTTCCGGGGTCATGGTGGAGTGTGACATCTCATGCAGCATGGTGGAATAGAACTCCATGCCGCCCCGATAGATTTCCTCGGGGGTATTGCCGATGTTGAACTGCTCCTTCATGGGCAGCACCACGATGTCCTGAGCTGGTGAATAGAAAGCTCCGTCCACCCGCTTGTCTGCCTGTATGGGACAGAGCCAGCCTTGCGTCTCAATCATCCGGTCGAGAGCAGCATGGACATACATGCCTTCCTTATCCCGAAGCTCGGGCACCTTGAACTTCTCCATGAGTTTCTGCACCCGTTCGGGCTGTACCTCCGCCAGATTGGTCTGGTCGATGTTGTACACGGGGAAAGCCTTGAAGAAGGGAATGACATCCATGCCTTTCTTCTCCTCCTTGCTCATCGCCTTATACTCATCCGAACTGACCTTGTGGCCGTTCTTGTCCTTGACCAACACGTCCCAATAGACCACTGGAAAGGCTTTTTCACCTTTCAGTACATGGGCTTTCAGGTTATGCGCCTGCTTGAAGGTGAGGTACACCGGCAGCTGGTAGCCCTGAGCAGCCGTCTGCAGCTGGAGGAAGAAAGAGTTGGAACCCGAGTAGTTACGGCCTCCCACGTTCTGCGGGAGACCTGCAAATCCGGATGCACCGCCAATCCAGCCTTTTTTCCAGTCGGAAGCCTTCATCTGTTCCATACGGGCTATCATCATTTCGGCAAAGCGGTCGATGGCTACCTGTCCGGCATTGCCGGATGTGTTAGTTCCATACGCCATAGCTTTCGTCATCCATTACCTGACGGTCCATCAGGTTGATGTCCGTCTGTTCGACATAAAATTCAGCGGATTCATCCGAAGGATCCGTGCCGTGCGTGCGGCACCAGTCCAGAAAATCCTGTGCGTTCTCACCCTCCAGCACAAAGCGGAGATAACCGATTTTACCCTCTTGAAGGAGTTCCACCAATTCTTCGTATTCCATTACTGTTGACATATTGATTCTTGTTTGAGTTTGATACTGTTTGATTCCGTTACATTTTCAACGAAGCCGTCTTTTCCTGCTTCATCGAGTGAGCAGCGAGCAAGCCTGTGATTTCGGTGTTCAGGTACTTGGCTGCAATCTGTTCGCGCGTAGCCGTCTTGGCTTTGAAGAGCGAATAGCCGTCATCGAATGAGATTTCATGGCGGTTGGTCTTACCCTTGTCGCCCATATCCATCGACACCTTCCACTTGTTGTCCGCATGGTCTTTTGCCACCCGCACCCCTTTGGGGTCCACCCCTTCGGGAAGCTGGTACTTTTCGTAAGCAGACTTTAGGTGCAACCTCTCACCGAAATTCTTCTCAATGAGCTGGCTCGGTGACATGGTGCGGTCGAAGTAAGCGTTCAGGTCCTCCCGGGAAGCCACGGCAGACATCTTGGTATCACCCATCTGTGCATAGAACTTATACTTGCCGTAGTCCGGACGCTGCTCGTCCTTCTCTTTGTACACGTTGAACTTCTCCACCTTGATGTCCCCCTCCGGTCCGGCAATGGTCTTGGGCATACGGAAAGCCTCTTCCGATACCTTGGGCTGGAGTTTGGTGGGAAAATAACGCTCCATCAGTTGTGGCACCGTCATTTCCTTCTTCTGGTAAGCGGCCAAATCCGCAGCGTCCATCTTCTGCGGTTTCAGCTGCACCCCGTCCATCTTGGCGGTGAAGTACCAGTCTGCCGGATTGGTGGTACTCTGGAAGGCATGACCGTGGGTCACCTTCTCGCCGTTGGCAGTAATCATCTGCGGCTCGCGCGGCTTGCGTTCCTTTTTTGTTTCGGACGCTTGTTCGTTCTTGACTTCCGCTTTTGCTTCCGCCTTTTTCTCTTGGGCAGGTTTCTCCTCGACAGCCTTCTTCACTGTCTTGACAGGCTTTTCCTGCTCAGCCTGTTCCTTCTTTTTTCTTGCCATAGAATCCTTGTTTGGAATGATTTCTTCTTTTGCTTTCTCCGGGTCTTTCACTTTTCCGCCGACATTCTCTTTCGCCTTTGCCTTTTTCATCAGCTCCGGACGGTCTATCGCATCGCAGATAGCCACCCGCTGGCCGGAACGGATCAGTTTGGGCAGATGTCTGTCCAGTTCATGCCGGGGAAAGGTCAGGAACTTGATGGGTTCCTTTTCCAAGGGAATAACCTTTTCAGACACCTTCAGCGCCAGTATCACCGATGCCTTGAGTGCATCCTCCTTGTACATTTCATAGAAGTCCCCTTTGCGGAAAAGCAACATCGCATCCGGATTTTTTTTCTTCAAGTCGTTGAACTGCCGGACAAAGCCAACATCTTCTTCTTCTTTCTTCTTGACCATAGGGAAAAGGATTTAGCGTTTGAGCCCCTTGAATTTTTCCTCTTTGGCACTGCCGAACCTGACAGCCCGTTCCTGCGACTGCTTGTCCACCACCTGCTGGTATTCCCAGCGGTTCTTGTCCGTCATCACCAGTCCCAGGTATTCGGGATGCTGCTCGTCGTAGCGGAGCTTCTGCTGGCGTTCCCATTCCTTCAAGTTACCCTGAATGACCTTGAACCCCTGCGGTTCTTTCAAGTCCACACCGACAGACACCTTTTCGCCGCCCACATTCAATTCGACCGGTTTACCCTCCCGAATCTGTTGCTTCTGCTGCGTACCCAGCTCAATATCGTTGAGCTTCTCCATGTCCTTCAGTTTCTGCTCCAGCTGAATGTCCGTTACCCTTCGGTGGACAACCGACTTCGTTTCGGGGTCCAGCTGGAGGTACTGTTGCGTCTTTTCGCCACGAACCTCCACCGCCTTCCGGATAACCTCTCCCTTACCCAGCCGTTCCGCCTCCTGGTCAGTGAGAAGCAATGCCTTGTTGCGTTCCGTTTCCAGTGCGGCTCGAACCGGGTAAGCCAGCAGCACCGGATTTCCTTGTTGGTCAGTGGTCAGTTGGAGTTTCAGCGGCAAGGTGATGACATCACCGTTCTGCGCACGGATAGACACCTGCAGGAGAGGGGTGACCTCTCCGGACGCCAGTTTCTCTTTCACATCTGCCGGAAGGCTGTCTGCCTTTTCCCGGTCGATGCCCAATACTGCCAATTTCTCGTAAGGCAGCATCTCGGATAGATTTCTGTTGTGCATTTCCATATACTATTATTTACCAGTTATTTTTGCGGAATGAACCGCTTGAACACACCGCAAAAGTATTTTCAACCCTATTCTAAATAAGAAATGCACAACACAATTCTGCCATCCCTACTGCTGTTGCTGATGCCCCTTGGTGCATCGGCACAGTTCTATACGATTAGCAAAGCGTCCGATTCCGTGCAGGTTTTATCATCGAAAAAGATAGAAGCCATTGCAAATGAGCTTGTTTATGGAGTAAATACAGCTCATAAAGTCAGAATGGACTCCTTACGCCCTCTTGTTGCAGTGAAAGAAAAACAGCTGCTAACCGACCAAAAGAGTGACAAAAGGACGTCCCAAAAACAAGCCGTTCCCCAAAAAGGTAAGCAGACATTCTCAAAACCCAAGCAGTCCCATTTACCGGAACTTACCATTCCCAATCTCTATCAGGAAATCATCCGAAACGGCATCCAACACCCAAGGATTGTACTGGCACAAGCCATCCTTGAAACGGGCTGGTTCCGTTCACCGCTCTGCCGCAACCGGCACAACCTGTTTGGACTGACGAATCCCAAAACCGGAAAATACTACGAATTCAACCATTGGACGGAAAGTGTCAGTGCCTACTATACCAAGGTGCAGTACAAGTACAAGGGAGGAAACTACCTGCTGTGGTTACGGGATATAGGCTATGCGGAGGACCCCAGATATGTTCGTGAGATAATTAAAGTGTTAAAAACTATCTGATACACAGATAAATTATTCTCCAACTGACGGCTTTATCAAAGAAAAAAGTAACTTTGTGGGTAAGTGAATAACAGACAGGTCTTTGGGGACTAAATCAATATTCACCGGGAAAAAGGCTTGAAATAACACATGAAATAAGTTCTTCCACAACATTTAAATAATAAAGGATTTTTATATGGCAAGATTCTCTCACACAATCAACATGGCGATATTTGGGTTGTTTCTTTTATTGGCGATAGTTCTTTCCCTTGCAAATTGGGGAATAATACTGTTCTCAATAGTTGACACAGTAATTATACATTCAGCTAAGGCTATCTTAGTTTACAAGATATGGGCTGCGTTAGCAATATCCGCAGTCATATTGTCTCACGCTTTTTTTTATCAAATAATGTATGATCCAACTATTAGTAGTCGAATCCTGTCATGGGTTAATCAACATTCTACCGTATTATCAGTTTGGCTATCATTGGGATATATCAATACATACTTGGTAGATTTGTTTTATATTAAAGAGAAATATACACAGTATGAATTATTGCAATATGGGATTAATGTAACGAGTTCTACTATTGCCATGTTTCCTATATTAAATATAGTAATATATCATTCAATTATAAAAAAGCTGCGCAAAAATGCGCAGCTGCTTTCTACTAAGGAATTAATTATCTTATACTTAAAAGGGCAGCTGATGACATACCTAATTCGGGTAAAGCAATAATGGCATAGATGTAGATATGGTAGAAGCTGCCCTAAGAAACAATTTGAACTGGTAAAATAAGAATCTTATATACGCACTGGTAAACAAAAAAACGATTGTGTAATGGATAGATTTAAGCTTGAAATATTCAAAAAAGAATCAGAAAAAGATTTTACGTTCTATAAGACTTTATCCATGGAAGAAAGTTCTTCTTTCCTTAACAAACTTTCAGTGCAATTTCATATTCCATGTGAAAACTTCAATATTTTGCAGAATATAGGAAAGCCAAGAGAAGATCTGAATGCTGCATCAGACGAATTTCAAGTGGAAAGGCTTTTTACAAAAACGAATCATCCTGATGAAATTGCTGTTGTTTGGGATTCTGAAAATCGGATTGATGTTTTTAGTTATGATGATTTCTGCAAATACTTTTCTTACATCTGGTACCCAGTCGTAGATGATATTCTTGTTACAGACATGAAATATGATTTTATATTTTTCATTCGGCATGATGGCATAATCTTTGATATATACAGGTAACCCATTCTGTGCATAATCCATTAAATAGTTATATATGTCTTTGGTGGAAAGGAGATAAGCAATGAAACTAACCGATAAACGATTTTGGAAATTTGAAGCAGCCATGTTACTGTGTGGTGTGGCAACAGTTTGTGTAGAAGCATTGAACTATAGGATAAGCTTGTTTTACCTTATAGGGCAGTTACTTATTTATCCGCTATGCTTCTGTATAGGTGGAGTAGCAACGTGGAAAGTCTCTAAAGCCGGGAAAGTGTGGCAGCTCATAGGGTATAGCATGCTTTTCTCTTTCATTACCTATAATCTCTTTGCCATAGCCCTTTATCCCATATTCGGGATTCCTTTTGCTTCTTCTGCGTATTTGTCGTCGGTTGGTTGCTTTGCGTTGTTCTCGGTTTTACCAGTAGTGATTTGCTGCTATGCGTATAAATGGATGGAAAAATGAAGAAATTCAGAGGACAACATTGATATGACAGAAAATGTAGAATTAACAAATGGTAGAAATGAAGAAGAAGTACAATAATGTAATATTGCTCATTGCATTGGGATTAGTAGCTATTATATATATCCTGAGACATAATTTTTTGATAACAACTTATACCTACGCCATTGTTATTGCTGCTATTTCTATTGCAGTAACATTGATAGCTTTTATTTTCAAGGCTACAAGGCAAAAAGATAAAGTGTTATTTGGAATAAAGTCTTTTGTGATGCTGTATATTTCTATTTGGACATTATTCTATTCATATTGTTATGTACAGAAAAGCACAAATGTACAAACAGCTATTGTACCAATAAATGGTTATTATACACGGCGTACAGACGGAGTGTTATTTACATTTCAAGACAAGCACTTTGATAGGAAGGCATTTATACCCAATTATAGTGACAGCTTAATTGACAAATATGTCATTAAGCTAGAGTTAGAGGAAGTAATATCTAATGTATATTACATCAATAAGCTACATGTTATTCCCAAAAACTAAAAAGATAATTGTCAAAGAAAGTAGGAGATACTTTCTTTGACTTGTATGATATTTAGTAATTAGGGTGTCCAGTTCTACGTTCCTAAAAACGTAGTACAAAACGCCCTCGTTATTG
>OGMI01000337.1_pt1 | contig 26101 bp, 13 predicted proteins | sample 1573201 | NCBI WGS metagenome assembly OGMI01 (sample SAMEA2582012, study PRJEB24529) | metagenome | biome: Human gut stool | place: China | collected 2011
AGTCAGTTTGAAATAGCGGTCTTTTTCTTCAATCCTTACCGTAGCCACAGAACCGTTCTCATATTCCAGCCGGTATTTACCGCCACTGAAGCTGGCTTTCGTTGGGTAATAATAACATTTCTGCTGACTGCTGTACAATGTCAGCAATGGAGACGGCTGGTCTGCCGGACTAAAATTCCGGTTTCCTTTTGTCCGGTTCCACATCCCTACAATATATCCTTTCGAATCAACATCAATACGGAAATAATCCGTATTGAATGATTGTATGCCACCGGTATTACAGCTACACAGTAAGTAAGCTAGTAATGCACACGATAAAAATTTCTTTTTCATAGTATCTTTCTATCTCTTAAATTATTAATCACTGACGATTTTTATTGCATATACATATATTAATATTGTCTGATTACAGCAGGCTCGACCTGAATCACATTTTTCCTTGTCCTGGATATAGTTCAAACGAACGGCCTTTCTGTCCGTTTTCCATCTGATACAGTATCCATCCTTCTTTATCACTGTTCTTTTCCAGTCGCCAGCTTAAAGATGGATTTTGAAGCAACTTCTTGATAGAAGCGGGGAATGCATCAGCACGCCGTGCTTCTTCCCAAGTATTAATTGCATTAAATATAGCATACTTATCAGGACAAGTTTCCACATCTTTAGGATTCAGATTCAACGAATAAGTCGCATTATAACCAATAGCTGTCGCTTCAATGTGTTCGAACTGTTCAAGTGTCGTATGAGCAGAAACAGAAAAATTATGTCCAAAAGAAGAAGGAAAGAAGTTAGCAAACGTCACATCACGCAAGTCTTTTCCCTGACTTGTCGTACTTCCCCAAAGACGCTTTTCTGCATCATACATATTCAGTCCGCCGCCCACATTCCAGATACTTTGATAATGCCAGGATCCTTCCGAAAGCGTTGCCCCCGTAAAACGGATATCAGGTATGCCCAATTCTTTTGCACGGGCAAACATGTGACGGAAAAAACGTTTTACCGAATACGCTCCAAAACCTGTATGAAAGAAAAATTCCTGTCCGTCAAAATCATAATATCCCAGACCGCTATTTTTACAGATGTCCGCATAATGCTTCGCTATCTCGTCCTGCAGTTCCAAGTTAGGAATCAGTCCGGTATAGGCTCCCCCGACAGCAGGCTGCAGTTTGTCAACAGCATCTCCTTTGGCGTGAGCCGTCGGCGTTGTATTCCAGTACCCGCGAGTAACCTTCAATAAACGGTAAGGCTTTTCACGACTGACACCCATATAATGAATCAGCTCCTTACCAATCTTCACCATGTTCAATTCCGGCGAGTGCCCCTCCCAGCAGGCAACTTCCTCCAAATGGGCAGGATTATCAATATAAACCAGTGTATCACTCTCATTCAGGTCTACCGTTAAGAACCGACGATGCAAGATACAGATACTGTCTGAGGGGACCGGACTGCAATCTTTCGTACCTGGAGCCAACGAATTGGAAATACTGGTTCGTCCGAGAATCAGACTGTCTTTCTTGAGAAGTTCGGCATATTCACGGTGTGAAAGGTCACCTGTCGTAAAATGAAAAGTTTTTTTCTCCTCATTCCGTCCGTCAATAAATCCCTCATTAGAACGATCAGGTTGCAAGAAAGGCTGGTTATACGAATGAATCACCCGTACTCCCATTTGTTTGGCATAAGATGCAACACTATCGTATGGACTACCCGTAATAAACAGGTCAGGCATGAAAGTAGTCGGATCTTTTATCCATTTACCATTGAAAGTAGGATAAGGAAGCCCCTCCTCCTTAACGATTGTCTGTATGACATCCATCAGGGCAATGTTGTCTGGACTACCCCATAAAGCAATAGAAGAACCGATAAAGTCCACTCCGTGAACATCCTGACGCATCATGTGATTGGGTTCGTTGTTCTGAAAGATAGGATTTCCCTCAGGAGAATAAATCATCTTTCCCTTCCGGCGATCGCGAGAATGGTAGCGGATATTGATTCTTCCACTTGCATCTACGAAAGCGGCTGTTCCATACAAAATACGGAAGTAACTCTCCTTGCGATTGTAAAAGGCTACATCATTAATGCCATCACCCCCCATCGTAAACTGCTGCCCCTCTTGCAAGGTTATCGGCAACGGATGATTAACGGGATCCAGTGAATGAGCTATGTATCCTGAAGGACCTGTCTCTGACGTATAGCGAGATTCCCCACCAATAGTATTGTCATCCAAAGCTAGTACACCGATTGCATAATTTACAGCAGCCGAGGTATCACGGGCTACCCCGATAATTTCTCCCAATATATTTGAGATATTAGTATAATAGTTTCCCCACTGTACATCATCAATACCATTACGGGGCTCCAGACTCTCTAATTTCAGTTTAATGTATTTGTTTTTTTCTTCCAAACTGACAGTAGCCACCGAACCGTTTTCGTATTCCAATCGATACTTACCGTCACTGTACGAAGCCTTTTGCGGGTAGTAATAGCGACGAACTTCCTCGTCATACAAAGCCAGCAATGGAGAGGGTTGGTCTGCCGGACTGAAATTCCGATTTTCCTTTGTCCGGTTCCACATTCCTACAATATATCCCTTCGAATTGACATCCATCTGGAAATACTCTGTGTGAAACGACTTTGTATCACTCAGACTACAACCATATAATAATCCAGCCAATAATGCGCACGATAAAAATTTCTTTTTCATAATAATATCATCATTCATTAGTAATTATTTTCAGAAGAATACATTCTTCTTTTAAAAACATGGATTTACCTGCTTGTAACCATTCTATTATTAATCATAATGCTTATACCTATAACGTTTTTATAAAAAATAAATGCAATAGATACATAGGGATGAGTATACTTTATAAAAAAAATCAAGAATTATGCATTCCCCTATGGAGGAAAAGTCAAACTTTCCCTCCATAGAAGTAAAAATGCATAAAATCTACGATTAAAAACTTAAACAACTATTTATATTTACAAACGACTCACTTTAACGGATCAAACGAACCACCCCACTCGTTGTTTTGCTCCAATTTAGAATTACGGTCCAAGTCATTCTTCTTGATTGGATAGAACCAATGATTCATATCTAAATTGAATTTGTAGATATTCTTGTCACCGTCTACACAATCTATATATTCAAAATAGAATAATTTACGTACTTCAGGATCCAGCATGTCTTTAGTCCAGTCAAACTGACCATTTTGAACAAGACTATAATCTTCTAATATCGGATATAAAGTAGAACGATATTTTAATTTATTCAAAATATCAAAACGCTTCCAACGACGTAAATCACTCCAACGTTTACCTTCATATGCAAACTCTATAAAACGTTCGTTTACATATGCCTCTCGTATTTCATCTTGACTAGTAGCTGTTATACCATATTTCCCATCTGTAGACTGAATTCCAGCACGTTTACGAATATCATATAAGACTTGCAATGCTTCATCACTTTTTCCTATTTCATTGGCAGCCTCACCCATATTCATCAAAACTTCAGCAAACCGAATTTCAATCCAATCCGTTTCAGCATTATAAACTTCAGTTATAGCTAAATCATCTAATCCTTTTTTCTGAAAAAAGTTTGCTCCTACATTCATTGGTTTAGATATCTCATCCTGTACTAAAGAGACATTAATACCCCCATCTTTTCTCCAAGCATTCCAAAATTTCTGATTATTAACAAGTTGATCCGGACAATAATATTCCATTCCTGGACAAAAAATAGTAGCATGAAAACGAGGGTCTCTATTAGTATAAAATTCAGTCATAAACTCCTTATTATAATTCATGTCACTATTCAAACGGTTCAAATCAACCTCCAAAGGCGTACCATCCAATTTGGGATATGCCATAACCAATGAAAAAATAGCTTGATTCTGATCTGCCATATCTTTAGATAAAGGTTCAGGACGAATATTCTTCTGATCTAATGCATGATCGGGATAATAATACTGGTTCACCATTATTACTTCTTTATTCTGCTCATCATACCAAATATCAGCAAAATTGCCTTCATACAAACCCTTACCTATCCCTTTCAAGAAATCAATCGCTGCTTTATTAGCATCGTATGCATCCTGCCAACGTTGCGGATCGTTATTAGGATTAAACAATGGACTAGCATACTGCAACAACATACGTCCCTTGAAAGCCATAGCACAACCTTTATCTATACGACCATAATTTTCATTTTCCCACTTATCAGGCAAACTTGCTATAGCTTCATCCAAGTCAGCTAATATTTGTTTTACACAATCCGATGTAGAGCTACGAGATACAAATAGTGAATTAATATCCTGTACGTTTTGAGGTTGCAAAATTAAAGGGACACCACCTAAATTAAAAACTTTACCCCAATAATCCCAAGCACGCCAAAACAAAGCCTGTCCTCTTAACTGTTTCTTTTCTTCTTCATCCAAAACAGTTACATTTTCCAAATTTGATAAGAAATAATTTATCTTATCAATATTCTTATAGTCTAATCCTTGAGCACAGTTATCCACCGTTATCTCGCCACGTACATACTGGCTCATATCTGTAGGACTATTCATACCTTCATCTGTATTATTGGCAGAAATAGGCCATCCCGGCATCATATTTCCATAAATATTCACCAAATAGGCATTTACCATATCTGCATTTTCCCATACACCATCTGGTGTTATCGCTTCTGTATTTTCATAGTCTAGACTACAGCCTCCCATAAGTAAGCCACAAATCAAGCCAACAAATATATAATTTTTCTTCATAGTTGATTTTTACTTAAAATTTCACATCAATACCAAAGTTAAACGAACGCATAATTGGGTAGTCATTTCCATTTCCTAACTGTGGGTCATAATATTTGAAACTACTCCAGCAGAACAGATTGGTACCACTGACAAACAAGCGTACATTTTCAAAGAATTTGTTATAAAATTGGTTTTTCGGTAAATCATAGCTTACTGTCAAATATTTCAAGCGCATAAAGTTAGTTTTCTTATACCAGAACTGACTATCCTTATCACGATAGGTGCTCGGCACATTATAACTAACCATACGGGGCAACGAAGCATTCGGATTTTCTTCAGTCCAACTGTCATCATACCAGCCTTCATACATACGGTTCCATTCCACATTGCCTGCAATACTTCGGTATGATTTATATACGCCCAATTCACCAGAGAACATCATATCCACACTCAAACCTTTCCAGCTACCCCCCAGATTTAAACCATATACTACTGGAAAGTTCTTGTCACGCAACACCACACGATCCCAATCATCGATAACTCCATCTGCCACTCCTTCAGGACCGCTATGATCTTTGTAAACAATATCACCCAACTGCGGTTTCATACCGTTGAAAGTATAATCGGGATGAGCTGTATTGAATGCATCCAGCTCGGCCTGTGTACGGATTATTTTATCAAAATCATATCCCACCAAACGGGTTGTTGAAGTCCCTATAGGTATATCAATCCATTGCGCGTTTTCAGCGTAATCCTTATATTTGATTTTGTTCCATCCGTACGACAAAGTTGCATTGGCAAAATAAGTAAAGTCTTTGCTCTGTCCCCTATAGCCTAGTTCAAAGTCAACTCCCTGAGCATTCATTTTACCATAGTTCTCAGCCGGCATATCACGGCTATAGGTAGTAGGCAGGGTAGCCTGACGATTATCCAAAATATCGTATGATTTACGGAACCAATAATCCATGGTGAAATGCCAGTTGTTCAGGAAGTTCATATCCACACCAATATCGTAACTCAATGCTTTCTCCCATGTCAAATTAGGATTTACCACAGACCCATATGTCAATCCTAATGACTTAGACGGGTCCTGACCAAAATAAGCAGAACCATCTTGTTTGTAAGACTCTTGCCATTGCCATCCACCCACGGAATCGTCACCCGTTAAACCAACAGAGCCACGAAGTTTAAGGAACTGAATCAAGTTTTTATTAAAGAAATTTTCCTCCGAAATAACCCAAGCGACAGAACCTGCCGGGAAGAATCCCCAACGTTGCGATGGGGCAAAGTTCATAGAACCATCCTCACGGAAAGAAAATGAAAGCAAATACTTATCCGCATACGAATAGTTGAACTGACCTACATATGACATACGACCAGTCCTCTTTGCTGCACTTCCACCACCATATGTATCCGCACTCGTATCACTTGCTGCCCAAAACTGGTCATAAAGATAGATGGGAAATGTTTCTCTCGCTCCATAAACCTGAGCGCTATATCCTTCATACCATTCTGTCAATAAGACAGCATCCAGCCGATGCACATCATTAAACGTATTCGAATAGTTCAAATAAAAGTTCAATTGCTGATCGTCACCCCAGTCTGAAGTTTTTTTAATATAGTCTTTGTTAAACTGCGAAGACTGCTTCACGGACATTACATCCGCATCTCTATCTGAGATAATATGACTGTTTGCGCCACTTTTTTTAGTCACCACCATATCATAGTTATGGTAGAACTCATCTGTAGCCGTATGCGTCCAACTTTTACTATACTGTACACTAGCGCTTAATCCCTTCAAGAAAGGAAATTTATAAGTGGCCTTAAACACAGCTTGAGGCTTGATAAATGTAGCATTCTTATACCCGGCATCACCGTTTACCATTGCACCAACATTTCCTATCCAACCATAATCAATAGGCTTACCGCTCTCTGTAAATACCGGTTGTTCCGGTTGCCATATTCTCAATTTTGTATACAATGAATTCGCCCCCTCAAACACGATATCGCCTCTCTTAGTGTTATTCAAAGCGAATCCTGCAAAGACTTCAAAATCATCCGTAATATCAGCTGTCACATTCATACGGATGTTATACTTATCAAATGTAGCAGGCTTCAAAAAACCTTGCTGCTTCAAATAAGATGCTGACGCAAAATAATGTATCTTATCACTACCTCCAGACACATTTAAACTATGTGTCTGTGTCGTTGGACTCTGCCATACTTCATCCAACTGATTATAACCATACCCCCCATTTATCGAAGCAATATGATCTAATTCTTCCTGTGTCCATTTCTGAGAAGGATTTAGACAAACTCGGTTATACAATTCTGCTGTTTGCACTCCATCCGTCAAATCCTGATTCCCAGTTCGAGAATCGATGCTGAAGCCATATGAATAATTAATGCTTGGCTTTCCCTCTTTACCTTTCTTTGTAGTTACTATAATAACTCCCCCCGAAGAACGTGAACCATAAATTGCAGCAGAAGCTGCATCCTTCAATACGGAAATATTATCTATTTCATTAGAACTCAAATTATTAAAATCAGTAGCATCTCTCACCACGCCATCAATTACATACGTCACTGGCTGGGCATTATCTTTCCAAGATGATACTGTACGAATAGATATCTTCGGGTTATCCCCCGGGATACCGCTGGATGTCCCCACATTTACACCAGCCATCTTTCCTGCCAACAAGTTACCCGCAGATGTTGTAGAAATTGTGTTCATATTTTCCTCCATCTTCATACTAGCTACTGAACCTGTAAGCGATGCTTTTTTTTGGGTCAAATATCCTACTACCACCAATTCATCGAGTACTTTAGTATTTTCTTTTAAGGTAACAAGTAAGTCATTCTGTCCCCCGACCTTAATTTCCTGGTCTGCATAACCTATATAAGAAATATGCAAAATATTACCATTCTCCACATCCAATGAGAAATTTCCATCCACATCAGTTATTGTACCATTAGTTGTACCTTTCACCAATACATTCGCGCCAATAATAGGTAAACCGTTTTCATCTACTATCGTACCCTTCAAAGTTGAAGATTGCTTGCTGACATTGTTACTTACCTTCTTCTGAATAATAATATGTCCATTCGTATAAGTCACCTCACATCCGGTACCATTCAACAATTGTCGCAAAGCCTGATCCACCGTAGTTGCCCCAGGCAACTTGGAAATAACACGTGAATCATCCAAATCTTGCGCCTTATAGTCTATAAACAAATTAGTCTGCTTTTCAATCTGTTTGAAAACGCTTTTCAAAGGAACGTTTCGTCCCGACAATTTTACCGATTGTTGTTGTCCGTATGCAAAAACACTACATGTAGACAATGCGGTGATACACAATAACCGCGATAAATTTTTCCTGCTTTCTTTTAATATTAGATTTGATAATTTCATATCTTTGTAGCTTTGAAATTTAAGTATTAGAAAAGTTAGTTTTACTTGATGTTTTATCAACAAAAAAATGAATTACTTGGTTTCAAAACACCGGAAAGGGAAGTTGGCCGCTATTCTTTCCGGTTTTCTTTTTCTCATATTTCCTCCTCTTTTTTATTCTACTTTAAAATAATGTGTTTTTCTTTTATTATATATTGTATACCTATTAATTGACGAAGAATTTCCATCACATCTTCAATACTCTCGGTAGGAGCAAACTTCACATTGTACAGTTCATTTCCATATTGAGTAGCATTATACTGGAATGTTACACCATATTTTTTCTCCAGCGTAGAAACCATTTCCTGAAAAGAAACGTTTTCAAATATCAGATAACCTTTTCGAAGCATTTTGTAAGCAGAAAGATCTACCTGATTCATCCGTACACTATAATCATCATGTGAATATATCAACTGTTCACTAGGCTTCAGGATATACGAACGTCCTGAATTTTCCTTCAGACTCACTTTTACACAACCTTCTTCCAGTGTAGCAGTAGTATAACGCTCTCCGGCATACGACTTTACAGTAAATACCGTACCCAGCGCTTGTACATCCAGTCCCAAAGTCTTCACAATAAAAGGTTTCTCTTTGTTTTTCTGCACCCGGAATGAAGCCTCTCCAGTAAGGTAAACCGTACGTGAGTTCATTTTCTTGAAATCAGATGGATACAGCAATGTTGAACCTGCATTTACCCAAACACGTGAACTGTCGGGTAATACGATTTCTCGGGTTTCTCCGTACGGGACAAACATTTCGGCCATTTCTGTAGACGAACGGAGCGTATAAGTATTGGTAAACCAATAAGTTCCTCCTGCTGTAAGTATAAGCAATGCTGCTACAGCTGCATATTTTAACCATTCTGTACGGACTGGTTTCTTCCGTTCCAGCATCAAGCCCATTCCATCCCGCAACCGGTTCCAGTCATGCCAGGTAGCTGATGTAATTTCTGCTTTTGTTTCCTGCCAATATTCCTGCAACACAGCTTCCTTCTCCTCATGAGACTGTTCGGCCCGCAACCATTTTCCAAATACGGCTCTTCCCGCTCGGGTAAAATGCTTTCCTATATATAATCGGAATATTTTCCTGATTGACTGATGTACTTCCATAATCTATTGCTTTTACATCTATATGTAGGTTGAGGCAAAGCACACACACAATAAGAAGTGTCTTTTTCGTGTTAAAAAATGTTTCACCAATCATTATATAAATAATGATATCCCATATAAAAAACAATCATGAAAATTCCTTGAAAGCAGCTTTTCACAAAGCCACTTCCAAGAGCCTTTTCATATTCACACATCTTTTTTGATTTTATCGCCTACCTGCAGGGCTGTCTTACACCCCCCCGCAAAGCAAAGCGATATCTATCGACACCTATGTTAAAACTAAACTTATCAGTTATAAATTACTTTTCGTAAACATAAACCATTCCAGATTCATCAAATCCTCTCCCTTATCCGTATCATTAGCAGCCTTGAAAACTAATACCAATGCATGTTTCCCTGTTACGGGCTTCACCGCTGATTCGTGAATGGAATAAGCTGTTTCACCTTCCATCGGCTTCACTTCACAAGTTCCAATCAGTTCTCCTTTCGGACTGTCCAATCGGATTTCTATGCTTCCTGCACGATTTTTATCCCATGTCTTACAAACAAACCGGTTGACAGGTGCCTTACTGAAATCATAATATTTCCAATAAGCATAATCACCGTCACGTATGCCGGCCAAATATTCTACGGGTACATCATGAGACGGACGCCGGACTGCAGGATATACATTCCCAGATAGCAGACAAGCTCTGTAGGCCTCCATACGCAACAAAGGAGAAATAGGACCGCCGGCACCTTGAGTTGTCATTTCAACTTCATTGATGGTTCCATCCTCATTAAAAGTTATCGGCTCCAGACAGGCTTTGCGCATTGTAGCACAACCATGTGTCGGACGGTGATAGGCTACGTACCAGCGGCCGTTTATTTCTGTAATGCATCCATGATTATTCACCAGATTTCTACCACTGCCCCAATTATCTATAATCACTCCCCTATAGGTATAAGGCCCCAATGGAGAGATAGCCGTAGCATAATTCAGCGTAGCACAATTAGACTCGCCATGACGCTGGTGACCACCATACACATAATAATAAATACCGTTACGTTTACGCACCGAACTGGCTTCATTGAATGCATGTTCTTCATAAGTGAGCAGGCTATCCACTACCGGTCCTTCTATCGCTGTCATATCCTTGTTCAGCTTTGCCCCCTTTGCATAGCCTTGTCCCCAGAACAGATATGCCTGACCGTCATCATCGATAAAAACCGAAGGGTCAATACCGGTTATTCCCTTTAGAGCTTTTCCATTCCTGAACGGACCGTACGGGGAAGAGGATACTGCCACTCCCTCATCTTCGCCGCCGCTTGCCAGACAATAATACAAGTAGTATTTCCCGTTATGATAAATACAATCGGGTGCATACAGCACATCTTCCGTATAGTCGGTCTGTTTTCCCATGCCCGAAGTGGCAAACGAAGTTTGCTCCATCTGCCAGTTCACTAAATCAGACGATGACAATATATTGTACGAACGGGAGCACCATGCATTCCCTGGTTCATCACGCGACCCGTATACATAAATTCTGCCATCGGGCATCTGGCGTACTTCAGGGTCAGCAATGTAAACTCCTTGCGGAGTAATGGGATTCAGCGGACGTACTTCTGCTGTCAAGTCTGAATGCCCGTCATTCTGCCTATTCTGAATATTACAGGCAGTAAAGAAAACACTCAGTCCTGCCAGCAAATAGATATTATTCATCGCTTTCACTAGTTCCATAGTTTCAGATTTTCTTGCTTTTACATCTATATGTAGGTTAAGATACCAAATACACACACAACTATTTAAAAAAAATAAGGTCTTGCATTCTTTTTATAAATACAAGACCTTCATGGTATACATAACCGACTTACTTCTACAGTATTATTTCTTTGATATTTTCAGACAAGCCCCACCGCCTGCAGCCAGTTTCACAGAAATATTGTCACCGGATTTCACTTGCAGTTCTTTGACCTGATACGATTCGCGGTTTGTCAAATAGTGGGCATCGTCACCGTCCAGCATCAGCCGTGCCCGGTAGCTGCCCTCAGGCAAGAAAGAAAGCGGTATCGACAAAGTGCGTTCTTCTTCATTTGTTACAGCAGCAACCAGATAAGCATCCTCCGTTTCACGCATCATGACAATGTATTCACCTATCCTACCCAGCAACGTCTTACTTTCCTTCCAGGGCATTTTTTCCGATGACAGAAAATCCAGCAGCTCCGGATATTTCCGATACATCTCAGGAATGTCAGGAACAATGGTCACACCCGAAAAAGTAATCAGCGTACGGGCTGCCTCTGATACGACAGTAGAAGGAACCGGTGTATTTTCATCAACACGGGTAGTAGGGCCTTGACGCAAATCAAACATACCATTATTCATATCTACCGGACCGGCCAGCATATTGACGAAAACAGTAGTCACAAAGGTTTTCGGCTCAAATACACGGTGAGCATCCAGCTGAGCATGACAAAATTCACGGGTCACAGCATTCGGCCAGGTACGCATCTGTCCGTAAGGGTGAACCGGACCGTCATGAAAATCAACCAACAGTTTGTTTTCAGCACACAGCTGCGTAATTTTCCGTGTCCAGTGATTCTTTTCTTCGGGTGTACCGTTCATAAAGCCATATTTCACTCCGGCAGCTCCCCATTCTCCATACTGCTTCAATGTCTGCTCAATCGGATATTTCCGACCGCCTACATCGTTCAGATACAGCCAGACGCCTACGCCTTTCTCTTTGGCATAAGCCAACAGTCGCTGCACATCCTTTGCTTTATCACCGGTAGTCGGATTAGAGTCTGAGGCAAACTCCGGACCATACCAGTTTGCATCCAGCACCAGATACTTAAATCCTTGTTCCGCTGCAAAATCTACCATACGGATCCAGGATGGATAAGACATGGTATAATGGAAACCGTCATCTGTAACAGCACCGTTGATACGCCAGTCCCAAACAGCCATCCCGGGTTTCACCCAAGAGAAATCTCCTTCCGGATCCGGATTCAGCAGTTCAATTAAATGGGAGTCGACAAGCGTCCCGGGTTCTGTTCCGTAAAGCAGCACACGCCATGCAGATGCCGAACCGGCTTTCAGAACAGATGGCTTAGAGGAAACCTCAAACAAGGTTTCTCCTTTTCGTGAAGTCAAGGTCAAAGGCTCTCCTTCTGTCAAATTGGCTTCATGAACAGCCATGTACTGGTTTTCACCAGCCTGAACAGTCATAACCGGCATACGGTTGCCGTCTACTTCCGTCAGCTTGTCCGGTCCCAGATTATGATACTCACCGTTATAAAACCACGAAGTATAGTCACCGGCAAAATTATATTGGGTTAACTCCTGCTTGATTTCAACAGACTGTTTTTCGGTTTCAGGAACCACATAACGGAATGCCAGACCGTCGTTATAGGCCCGAAAGACGACCTTTAGTGTATCCAGTCCCTGCTGTCCTTCAGGTGCTGCAAAAGTCAGTGTCAGCTCGTTGTAATGGTCTTTTACTTCTTTCCGCTTTCCCCACACGGGTTTCCATATTCCTTCATGACACTGCTCAGATGCAGAAACCGGCCATTCTGCCGACGGAATAACACCTTGTGAAACACTCATGTATCCTAACCGGGAACCTTTAATCAGTTCTTCCTTATTTCCGGCAAATGTATATTCCCAAATGCCCGCAGAGTCTTTCTGCACAGAAAGCTCCAGCTTGCCATCCGGTGAAGTCAATGTAAAAACGTCTCCCGACTGTTTCGAACAGGAGCTCACACTGAGCGCAACAGTTAAAGCTGCTGCAAAAACTGTATGGATTTTCATTCTTTTATAATATTATGGTTACAGAATCATTCCCTTTCACTTTGACATTTCTGACATTGGTTTTATTCGACAATGAATACAGGTTCTTGCGGGCTTCCCTCGATGTCTCTATATAAATTTTGGCTTCGGCATCGTATCGCGTAGGATTCGAGATTTGCAGTTCAATGCGATTGCCATCCTGTTTCAGTATCCGGGCATTCAAATGATCGAACACTTCGATAAATCCTTTGTCTTTTTGAATGTATATGCTAGGAAGCTGCGTCACAGTCAGCATCGTTGCCACTTCTACCCAGGCACAAGAGGCAAACAAATTTCCACCTACACCATTTTTTCCTTCCCAATCCGACAGGTTTACGCGTTCGCAGGCACCTCCCGGTTCCATATTGCCCACTTTACGGTCTTTATGACTGACGTACTGCGGAACTCCATGCGAAATATCCTTCAGCAGCTCAATAGCATATTTATCTCCAGTAGCCCGATAATACTTCAACAAAGATTCACCCGACCAGGTACATATTGCCGGAGCACTGTGTTTGTTGGCCACACTAGCCCAGACAGAACCTGTAGAATGGGCATCTATCTGGTGCATGATAGAATGTTCAGGAAAGCGGAAATCGTATGAAACGACCCAACTGGCACATATTGGCAGTAAATCTTTAGCATATTCCAGCCACTTCTTTTTTCCGGTAACTTCATATAAGGTTACATACGACTCGAACAGTCCGAATGCCGACTCGCTGTCTGGGGTAGAAAGAATCTCACCCGGACCTCCTGTAGTATATCCTTTCAGAACGTAGTCAGTGTAGAACTTCTCGGCCAGTCCTTCTGCTGCATGCAGATATTTTTTTTCGCCATAAGTCTGCGAAGCCAGTGCCAGACCTGCCGGAACAATGGCTCCGGCTGTTGAACCACCTATGCATATTTCTCCCGTTTCCACATCTACAAACTGCCCTACTTGCTTGTATTTATCCCGCCTGCTTTTTCAGACTGGCCAGCCAGGTTGCAGGAACGTTCTTTTGTAATTTCTGAAGCAAACTGAATTGCTTCTGAGCCATATAGAGAAAATCTCCTTGCGAACGGACAAATGTTTCGTTGTTCTTAAATGCCTCACCAAACCCAAAGCTCTTGAATTCTTTTCCATTTCCATAAGCATAGTATAAACCGGAGGAAGCCTGTGTCTTTGAAAAAATAACATCCAGGTTTTTCATCGCACGTTCTCTACCAGTTTCATCTCCCTGCAACAATATAGGTAAGGTAGCCTGACCGCCACCTACCCAACCTAACTGCCAGATTTGATTCCATCCGGAATTGCTGCCTGGCTTGGTGAGACTGTACATTCCTATGGTTTCATCCCATCGGTCTTGCTGAAACAGGTTATCCATCACACGCCATACTTCACTGAATGGCATTACAGCATAATCGCTTTCAGAAGGATTGATAGTCTTCCGGTTCTGAAGGAAACAGGCATACATATCTTGTAACGAATGAGCTTTCTGCTTGTAAACTCTGAATTCAAGTCGAACCACATCTCCTTTTTTCAAATCTGCCGCACGGTCTTCCGAATCGCAAAAGCCGGTGCCATGTGCCCGTTTTTCTCGCACACACGGTGACATAATAGAGAATACGGCCTGCTCTTTTATTTTGTTTTCTTCAATAAAAAGGCCAAAATCTCCTAGCCGATTCCCCTGATGACACTGAACCATCCAACTTTCCTGCTGTTCAGGAGCATAAAATGCCATCAGAGGTGTTGCGGCATTCCCCACAGTAAGTTCTATTTTACCATGATTTTCGTATTTTTCCAGACTTGGAACCAGAGTTGTTGTAGTGGGCATATCAAGACGCCACTCATTCTTATCATACCAGTATGGAGGATAATTCATCACTTTCTTGTCAAACCGGTTTCCGTTGTACACAATGGAAGGTACCAGCACAAAGTTTTCTGCAGACCAGTCTTTAAATTCAAAATTTACTCCTAGAGCAACCTGATTGGCAGCTTCACTGAGCAGTGTGCATTCCACTACATAGTCAATTATCCCTTGTCGCTTATCCACTATCGTACTGTCCACATCAATTTGCCATTGCTGAGAACGTAAATCATTTATTATCCCATCCCGCAGGTCAAATTTCTGAGATGCCTCGGTCTTGTTTCCCGAATAATAATTTACAAAAAGTTGTTTGTCCTGCGCCTGAATGGGTAAACATGCCAATGCAAAAGTCCCCAAAGCTAATACTTTCAGTTTTCCAAGCATATTATATAGATTTATAGATTAATATTAGTTCCAAGTTTTTCTCCACATTCAACCTCAAACTTCCACCTGACAAAGATACTACTTTTTACCCATACTTACCTCAACCGTTTCACCAGCCTTAACAGGAACTTTCTTCCAATTCACAAAATTCAAATACCCAATCGGCTTTTTCGAGTCAGAAGAGCTTTCAGAGAAAACAGAGACCAATGCATCAAAATGGGTAGGATTGGTGATTTGCAGAACAACCTTACCGTTCTCCCGGTTTATCACCTTCGCTTCTACATGGTCGAATACGTAAATTCTATCCTTATCCGTCTGAACATATATTCCCGGAATTTCCAAGGCCATCAGCAGCCCACAATCTTCCGTCCATCCATTTGATGTATTCAATATCATGCCCACAGCACCTTTTCCATCAGCATCTGTAGTCTGAATACGTTCCATAGAAGTTCCGGCACCTGCATTTGTCGTAATTCTTCCTGGTATTTCCATCACTTCACCATGAGCATGGACAATGTCCCTCAAAAGTTCGGCATAACATTCTTTGCCCGTAGCTCTATACAGTTTAAACAAATAGTCGCCCGAACTTGTACATATACCCGGAGCTGCATGTTTGTTCTGTACACTTGCCCAAACAGCACCTGCTGTTTTAGCTCTCAATCTGCCCAATGTAGATTTTTCAGGATACTCATAGTCATACGACAAAGTCCAGGTTGCTGCCAGATTGGCTGTTGTTTCAGCCATCGACAACCACTTCTTATCCGTCGTCGCAGCATACAAGGCCATCAGCGATTCCACCAGACCATAAGCCGAATCCGCATCTGCATCTTGCATAATATCCCCTGAATGGGCACAAGTCAAACCCAGCTTTACAACATAATCATTGTAAAAGTAAGCTGCAATTTCTTTTGCGGCCTTCAGGAATTCCCTGTTGCCAAAATACTGACTGGCCAAGACCAATCCAGCCGGTGCTATTGCCCCCGAAGTTGTATGATAGATAATTATATCTCCGGTTTTTGCATTCACATAATTTCCCAGATCTTTATTTTTATTCCAGGTCTTTACAAAAGCCTTGGCCAGATTCTCCGCAGCATCTTTCCATTCCTGTTTCACCAGATGGGCATAACCTTGTTGCTCCAGCAGCAAGAAATGTTTAATCATAAAAAACAGGATATCTGCATTTTTTCTCACCAGAGCGGCTTCGGGTATATTATCTCTGTCACTGACGATCTTTCCATTGCGATAAGAACCATAAAAATACCCACTTTCTCCTATCATTCTGGAAAAAACATAATCATATGTTTTGAGTACTCTCTCACGAGACAATGAATCATTCAAAGCCAATAAAGGGAAGGTACCCATAAGGCCACCCACCCAGCCCACTTGGTAACCATCCGAATTTTCCATTCTGTAAAAGCTGTTATCGCCATCCTCTTTCCAGCGGACTTTATTTTTATAGTCAGATGTCAGTGCCGTAATTTCACTAAAGGGACAGATATTTCTTGAGGTATTCTTTCCTGTAAGTTTTTTCCTTACTTTCATAAATTGCGCCAACAGGTCCGGTATCCCGTCTGCCTTAAAGGAATAGACCTTGAATTTCATCGTCAGCGTATCTCCCGCCTTCCAAAGACAAGCACGGTCGCCACTTTTCCGGAAATCGCCAAAGCCGGCAGCCTGTTCACGCACCCCGGGCGCACTTATAACCAATGATGCCATATCCTGATTGGCATTCTCCTCCAGAAATATGCCTAAGTTGCCCAAACGGTTTTTCTGTTCGGTCAGGATAATGCAAGCACGCTTCTGCTCAGGCATATAAAAACAAACAGCCGGGGTTGCCAGATTTCCCATCAGCCCCTCTATCTTCGATGATTTGCCCTTCTGTTCCGATAAACGGGGACTGTTGGAGAATAGAAGAGGCGCATTTTCATTATAATAATAGCTTTCAGGATAAGGTGACATATAGCCGTTTGTCTCTACATGAAAACGATTCCCATTATATACATAAGCCGGCATCAGCACATAGTTTTCGCGCTTCCAGTTCCAAAAATCAAAAGCAACGGCAACTCCTCCTGAAGCAAGCATTCCTTCTGTGACAGAGAAAGTAACCTGAAAATCGGATTCGTCTGCCTTGTCTGATATTTTTTCAGTCTCGCCCTTGCAAGTCCAGGAAGACGATAAAACAGACGCCGTATTTCCTTGAAAACTTGTCAGTGAAGTCAGGACCTCGCCTTCATAGGAACAAACCAACGGACGGATAGTGATTCCTGCCGGACGTAAAAAACAATTCATTTCTGAAACGCCCTGACAAGACGATGTGTTCTGGCCTTCAGGCAACCAGGAGCCTTCCTGGTTGCCTTGAGCTATACTGTTGAGAGTTAAAGACCAGAAAACGGTAGCGATAAAAAATAATCTTCCCATTTTTTCCTTCTTTCCTAATAAATCACATAACTGGCCGGAGCATATTTTTGCAGTTCCACATTAAATTTACCTTTCCGGATAGGTATCGGCATGCCTTCCGGAACTCCACGCAAGCCAACGGGCTGCGCTACACCGTCCAACGGCACCGGCAATGAAACCTCACAGCGGCCTGATACACCACTGTTTTCCCACAATCGGAGCAATGTTCCTTCACCATCCGGATTGTTTCCGTATGCGGTTACCAGTACTCCCTTCTTCGAAACTTTCAGCCCTTCCGCTTTTATAGGAAGCTTGCCCGCCGGTGATGTCGCTATTCCTACTTGCAGGGGCAAACGTGCTTCCCACGATGGCGTAATCAGTCCGGCTTCATTATCCGCTTGTTTCGGGTTCACCCACAAACGAACTTCGGATGTCAGATTGCCGCTCCAGAACGAAGTAAAATTAGTATTCCAGCGGTTATTATAGAGATTCAGATAGAAATGAGACTGAGGATGCTCGTATTCCGGCGCATAGTGCATAAATTTCAAGTCGCCCATAACCATTGCAGGGGCATCCAGCGGACAGATTCCTACCGAGTAATCACCATCCTGAACTTTAATTCCCGAATTAGACCATATATAGTTAAACTGACTTCCTTTGACCAAGTCTTTTTCAGGGTCAATGACCGACCCGATTCGTCCAATCCGGTATTTCGGTGCCTGGGTTGCCAAAGGCAAAGCCCACCATCCGGCCTCAGCTTCTTCTGTTGCAGGCTTGTTCACTACTACCAGTTTCATGTCAATGTAGGGCAGATTGTCATACAGCGTAACAACCAGTCCGGATGTATGCTTTTCTTCTCCTTCCGACTGAGGCGGAACCAATATACCCTTGATGGCCGACACGTGATTTTCCACAAGGAACTCCATCGGACGTACCGACTCATGACGGGATTTTGTCTGACTGGTCAAGTAGCGGCTCTTTCCCGTAATCGGATAATGGGATTCCTTATAGGAATCATACATGTACTCCTTCAGATACTGCAACGATTGCTTTTTGTCGTACCGCTCGTATACATAAGAGCCAAAGCCATCGGGGGCATCTGTGTCGACCAGTTCTCTTTGATTGATTTTATCCCAAATGCTCCGTATACAACCCTTCGACTCATCAAACGTTACCTTATACCACTGGTTTTCTATGTACTTGCCCGACTCACTTCCCTTTAACTGATTCGGAGCCACTGTAGGTGCCTCATCCGTCAGGATGTACGTTTTATAACCATTGGCAGGAATATCTTCCACAAAGAAGGTTCCCAGACGTTTTGAGTCTGCCCCATAGGTTTTCAACGGATAAATGCGGTCTGTTCCTACTTCTTTCACACACAGGTTCTTGATTGTTCCTTGAGTGGGCATTGCAAAACTGGCCATTCCGTCACGCTCCCAAGGCAGAGGGTTGTAAACCACAAAGCGAAATCCGTCCTGCGCTACATTTTCGGCCAGAGTAGACAATTCATGTTCCCACTCCGGACGCAAGCGGTCTTCTGCCCGCTCGATATAGCCGACATGTTCTTTCCAGGATTCTTCCATCCGGGCATAAGCCGGATCCAAGCCCGAATAATACATTCTGCGCCATGAATCCCCAACCATTCCCGGGACAAAATGCTGGTTAGCCAGTCCCCAGGTGTGTTCTCCATACATCAGGCTTTGGTCGTAAATATAGGCCAGGTCCTTGTCTATCTCGTAATTCATGATACCCCAGTTCTTTTCTTGCGTGTGCAGCGTCTCCAAAGCAGGTATCATCGGACGGGTCCTGCGTGCCAGACGAGTTGCCTGAGGATTGGACATGGCACCATGTACCCAACTGTCAGACATGTCACCTCGTACCACGGGCAAATCGGGATTCTCCGCAAGAATAGCCTCGGCAAAGTCTGCCATTTTTCCGATATGAATTTTCGCTGAAGGATATTTTTCCTGGATTTTCTTTATCATTCTATCTACTTCCTCGGCAGTTGGAGGACCGGCATTATCGCCTGCATGTACGAAAGTCAGCCAGGAGTTATGCTTCCAGTCTTTAGGCGGAAAAATTCCACCGCCATATCCTTCCGAAAACATCGTCAGTACTCTTGAGCCGTCCGGCCCTTCCCACCAGAACAGTGTAGGAACATCTATCCCCCGGTTTGTAGGATTGGAACCTAAGTGAAAGAATTTGATTCCGGCATGATGAAGAATCGTAGGCAATACCCACGTATGAGCCGGCACATCGGTCATTTTCCCGTCAACCGGCAACTCCAGTCCATAACGGCGGGCCAATGCAGAAGAATAGCCCAATCCCCGTACCAGATCTTCTGCCTCCAGTGTCTCTGTATGGGTGGTATAGGGTAAAGCATGTGTCACCAGATTTCCATTCTTCAATGCTTTCTCGATACGCAAGCGACGCTCCGGAGTCTGTTTCTCCCATAGCATCTGGGTCAACGGCCATCCGGGAACTGTCCAGACAAACTGAGCACCGGACATTTTATCTATATTCCGGTCAATAACGTCCATGGCCTTGTCTATCATTGACGTACGGTATTCATGCACCACATCTCTGGCCAATGCCGAATAGCCGATGTCAAAATGGCTTTTAAACACCAGATAGAATGTCATGTCCTGCTCCAGGACCTGCTCGGTCTCATCATTTGCATGCTTCATGTAATTGTCTGCCTGAGCATGTGCCTCCCATATGCACAGGTTAGAACATGCCAGCAAAGCAGCAAGCCAAATTTTCTTTTTCATAGTCTCATTTTTTTATAAACACATTTACAAGTACAAAAGTGAACTTATTTTTAAGAACGACAGCGTAACTTTCATTAATTCCATAGTTTCAGATTCTCTTGCTTTTACACTTATATGTAGGTTAAGACATCAAATACACACAACTATTCTAAAAATAAGTTCTTGTATTTTTTATAGATACAAAACTTTATTGTAAATTCATTCGTAACAATTCACTGAAATAATGTCATAAACTATTGTTTATTTAATTTGTTATTTTTATATTTGGGCATACAATACTTAACTTTAATCAATATGAAAAAAAATATTTTTAATGGATTAAAAGTTTTAATTATAATACTTTTAATCAATATAGTTCAAGGCAGTTATGCAAAAGAAGATACTACTACTAATAATAGTACTAATATAGAAAATGCAACAAACTGTATTTATCGAAGCGATGGTAATGCCATTTATATTGGAGCGTATACTTTAGATTTTAAAGGAACAACAGAAGCTAAATTAGTGGTAAACCTTCCCAATGGCTTCAATTCTCATAATTTTGTATATTATTCTATTCAACCATTAAAAATTGTCAGTTACCAAGATTTAGGTAATACCATGGAATTTCGGATAAAACCACACATGTGGGATGGTGAAGAAAAAGTCAATTTAATTATTGAAACAAATATTATAAACGATCATGGAATAGTTTCTGGATATTATTTTTTAGTCGCCGATGTTAATATAATGAATTTAAATTATTGAACATAAGTCTAATGAAAACACTTCTTATTATACTAACTTCCCTTTATATTAGTATATGTGGAAAAATTCATGCGCAACAATTTTACGAAACCATTGCCCTGGTTACCGATAAGGACAATTACCACCCTTCCGATACCCTTTATACTTCTGGAGTACTGGTTTCCCCTGAAACAATGCAACCCAGTCGTATAAGTCATTATTGTACATTGGAATTACTCAATGCAAAAGGAGAAGTTGTAGCAAGACAGAAAGTAAAATGTAAGGATGCCGTATTCCATGCACGTCTCCCTCTTCATGAACTTGTTCTTTCCGACTTTTTAATATTAAGAGCCTACACGCAATTTATGCTCAATTTTAATGATACTTTCTGGCCAATGGTAGCTGTAGGAATAAATCAACCAACCCAAAGCCCCGTCATCCAGAAAATAAATTCCCCAAAACCAGACATACTTCAATTATCTTACCTGAAAAAACACCTCGCCTATAAATATCTTGCCCAAGATTCCCTACATACTTCAGGAATACTTTCTATTTATACCCAAGGGAAAAAAGTTGCAGAAACGGAGATACAAAATCAAGAAACAGGCTATTTTAAAGTACCAGATAATCTGGTTGGATCTATAGCATATGGCTTGGTAACAGACAAAACAAACAACATAATATTTACAGGAGGAAGTGTCACCAGAACCATTCATTCTACAAGTCAATAAAGATTCAGTAAAAACAGGCCAGCCTATCAACATCACACTCCATGGCGGATCGGAAACACTTTGTCTGATTATACGAATGGAGAAAACAGAAAACGAAAGCTGGCATCCAATAAAACAATGTGTAAACAGATTCATAGACATGAATGCCTCTACTTGTGATTCACTATTGAGAGCACAATACTCTTATACATTTGCGCCTGAGCAAGTTTTGTCCCTGAAAGGAACTGTAAAAACAGAAATGGGAAATACATTCAAGCAAGGTGGTACGATAATGGCCTTCGACAATACTACTGGATATACCTATGAAAGTGACATTGCCGAGGACGGTACTTTCAAAATGGGAGTGGACGATTTTAAAGATGGTACTTCCTTTTTCTTACAAGCCTATAACCGAAAAGGAAAATCGAACAACTACAACATCTTGTTCCCAGACAATATACGACCCGGCATTCACTTCCCTATCGTCAAATGGAAAGAGCGTAATGCTACACAGGCTGACTTCGCTATTGATACGACAGATTCTGGAAAAGCTTTTTGGATTCCAGAAGTTACAATTAAGGCAGTAGTCCATAAAGATGACACAGCCTCCAACCGCTTTTACAAAAAGAATTATATGGAATTGGAAGACATAGAAAAATATGGAACACCTTCTTTGGAATTCATTCTGAGAAAAATGCCAGGCATCAGACTTCAGAAAGAAACGGAAGGAAACGGAACCTATATTTTTTCTACTAGAGGAGCTACTTCCCTTAGTTCGGGAGACGATGCAAAAGAAACAAGAATCGGAATTAACATAGATGGTGTATGGGTAGAAGACGGAGATAAAGCCATCGACTTAGAGACTGTTATCGACCCTGCAAACATTCAAAGTATCGAATATATTCCTGCCATCAGTGCATTCGCCCAATACGGAGTAAAAGCTTTTAACGGAGTGATTGCGATAAAGACCCGCTCAGGGAAAAACGTACATCACGTGCAGTCGCAAGGTGTCCGGTATCAACCTGAAGGATTATGGGACAACCGTACCTTCCCCAGTAACGTACCATTAAGAAGCATCTGTCTGAAAACAAACGAAAAGCAAGAAATAGAATGGAAAGCTCCTTTATATGCCGGCAATTATAGAATAGTTGTGGAAGCGGTGTCTAGTGGAAATAAAGTCATATACAGAAAAAAAGGACTGACCGTCCTTCCAGAATAAACAAATAATTTGAAGAGGCCTACCTTTGGTTAAGGCAAACTAAATGAATGGAATTCTTTACTGCCTCCAATTCCACCACAACTGTATTTTGAGTTGCAGCATTCCATACTTTCATCCTCAAAGCTGTACTACCAGATTGTGGATAGACTGCATGTTTTCTTTTATTCCCAAAATCAAAGACTCGGAGGTAAATAGTCGATTTTACCTCCAAGTCTCCAATCAGACCTATTTTACCTCAATCTCTATAGAATCCGGTTCCAGACCGGCACCGCTTACCTGCACCTGCATCTTTCCTGTAACTCCTTGCTTTCCACGGACAATAGCCAATGCCAATCCGTTGAACGACTCCCGTTCGGCACTTTGGAACGGAGTGAAGGAAGTCGGGTCGCCGTTGTCCGTTGCCACTAATTCTCCGCAACCTGTCACCTCTACTTTCAGCGGCAGACAAGCTGTAGGGACTTTCCGTCCGGATGCATCAACGATTGTTGCGGTTACAAAAGCCAGTACGTCTTCACTGCCTGAGATAGAACGACGGTCGACCGACAGCTGAATTTTCTGAGCCTTGCCGGTTGTCTGAATTTCATCCTCTGCCCATCGTTTGCCTTCTTTATAGGCAATTACTTTCACCGTACCGGGTTCATACACGACACTGTCCCATACCAGACGGAAATCCTTGCCTTCTTCTTTCGCCTTACGTCCATAGCTCTTGCCATTAACAAACAGCTCTGCTTCTGTCCCCGAAGTATAGACATGCACCGGGATATTCTTTCCTTCACAGCCGGCCCAATTCCAATGTGGCAGGATATGAACCATCGGGAAATCCGGACGCCAATGCGACTGATACAGATAATAACGGTCTTTCGGGAATCCTGCCAGATCGACAATACCGAAATAACTGCTCCGAGAAGGTGGTTGTGTACGCGCCAACTCTGCCAGTTGTTTCTCCAGTTCAGCACGTTTCGACGGGTCTGTCCGGAAGTTCAGCAAGTTGGTATTGTCCGAATTGAATGGAGTCGGTTCGCCCAGGTAATCAAAACCTGTCCAGACATATTCACCCAGCAGATGCGGGAACTGATAATTCGTAGCAAACTGGCGGTCCGGATTACATCCCCAGCTCGGAGCGTCCACATCGTACGAAGTAATCTGATAATCCTTACGGATGGTATCTCCTAAAAAGTATACACCGCGCGTACTCAAGCACGAAGAAGTCTCTGTACCAATTGTCGGCATATTCTTATAATACGCATCGGCATCCCATTTGGCTTGTTCGTAAAAGAAATAGTTGACGCCCATTACATCCAGTGCCTTGCTTGCTCCGGAAGCACGTCCTCCATTCGGGTCATTGTATCCATTTGTCACGGGACGTGTTTTGTCCAGTTTTTTCACAATACCCACCAGATGTTTCGTCATTTCAATATTTTGCTGCTCCATGACTTCATTACCGATAGACCAGAATATAACCGAAGGATGATTCCAGTCACGGCGTACCAAAGCTTCCAGGTCTTTCTCGTGCCATTCTGCATACAGCTTATTGTAATCCCATTCCCGCTTGCCGTTTGCCCAGGCATCGAAGGCTTCGTCCATGATTAAAATACCTTTTTTATCGGCCAGGTCCAGAAGCTCGGGAGCAGGAGGATTATGAGAGGTACGGATAGAGTTGCAGCCCATTTCCTGCATGATGCGGAACTGACGCTCCAATGCGCTCAAGTTGAAGGCAGCTCCCAATGCTCCCAAGTCATGGTGGTTACAAACTCCCTTAATAGCTACCCGACGGCCGTTCAAGAAAAATCCTTCTCGTGAAACACGGATGTCACGTACGCCAAAGGGAGTGAAATAACGGTCGGTTTCCTGTCCGTCTACCTGTATCGTCACACAAGCCATATAGCGGTTAGGCGACTCAATGTCCCATCGCTTGCAATCGGTCAGTGTCTCCTGCAAGTCTATCTTTCCGCTTCCTTGCGGAGCCAGCTTCAGCGTCTGGTCGCTAAAAGAGAGAACTCGCTTGCCCAGACAGTCCAAAGAATCCAGTTCATAGACAGATGTCTTCACGACAGCGTCAGTTTCTTCGTCCAGATGGTTTTCCACCGTTACGGAAAAATGCAAGTCTGCCGTTTTTTCTGTCAGATTTGTAGCCTCCATCTTTGTTCCCCAATGACTGACATGTACTTGTCCGGTCTTTACCAGCCAGACATGGCGGTAAATTCCAGCTCCCGGATACCAGCGGGATTCCCACTTCTCTGTATCCGTACGTACTGCAAGCACATTGTGCTCACCTACCTTAACAAACGGGGTCAAATCCAGACGGAATGAATTGTAACCATACGGCCATGTTCCTACGTACTCACCGTTCAGCCATACTTTGGCATACGCCATCACTCCATCGAAATCCACGTAAAAGCGTTTTCCGCGGTCGGCCTCATCCACCTTAAATGTTTTACGGTACCAGCCGATTCCCTGATAAGGCAAACGTCCGGTATTACCCGACAAATCCATTCTAAATGGCCCCTGAATGGCAAAATCATGCGGCACATCCAACTTTTCCCAGGCAGAATCATCCGCATCAACCTCAAACATGCCTTCCGGTTCTTCCACACGTGTCCCGTCGGCCTGCAGGCCATAACGGATAAAACGCCAGTCGTCGTCAAGTGATACCACATTGGCTTGCCCCGGACGCTTGATTGGCCCCTGCTGTATAGGGCCGTCTCCACAAGCAAAGCAAAGCAGCGCAGCCGCCAAGCTTCCTAAAATCTGTGTTACTTTCATTGTATCAATTTAGATTTACACTTAAAAAATTATTTACAGATTATTCACGATGTCTCGATTCAATTTTAGCAGAATATTTTATTCGTGACTTATTGTATAAGTTTTCCCTTTTTGGGTATGGAAAACATACACCCCTTCTTTATTTTTCGCCGGAATCATTTTCCCGTCGGATTG
>OGMI01000347.1_pt1 | contig 25425 bp, 28 predicted proteins | sample 1573201 | NCBI WGS metagenome assembly OGMI01 (sample SAMEA2582012, study PRJEB24529) | metagenome | biome: Human gut stool | place: China | collected 2011
GCTGGCAGAGACCGAAGAAGACCAGCTTCAGGCGAGAACGGACGGTTCGGATGCATTCGATACGCTTTGCATCGGCTGTGAACGCTTCCCGCAGATGACATTCGATATGTTTGTTACATCCAGTATGTAGTTTTCAATAGCTAATTAGATTTTTCTTAAGGTAAGCCCTGATGACCGTGCAAGATGGTTGTCGGGGCTGTTTTTTTATGCGTACGTGACTGCGTACCGTGCGTGTAGGGAAGTGTATCGATACATATTCCGCAAAGTTAAGAAGTCCTAATTAGAAAATTTGCGTAGGGCGGTGGGGGATAGGATTCCCGACTTCCGCATAAAAAGCGGGGTAAAACAGACGCATTCACTTGATTATGTGTACTTTTTGTAATTGAGAAGCGGAAAAACTGAAAAAACAGTGTAAAAAAGGGGTGATTTCCCTGGCTAATCCGTTGAGTTTTAGCTTGCGGCGACTCCATGGCAAACAACCGTTCAGGGGCAAAATGCCGCATTTCTGCCATGGAGCCTGAATAGGTAGAAAGACACTCGCTAGTCTTTCTGTTAGTTGTGATAGCGTTCACGCAGCAGGCCCACCCGCCCCGTTGCACTCCCTTGGCAGCGGTATAGCCAGAGCTATATTCTTGCTTACTGCTCTTCTTAATCTGCTCTTCGCCCATAATTCGGTATCACTGTCGCTACGGTTTATGCCTTTTATACCTGCAAAGGTAAATGTTCCGATTCGTATGCCAAGTTCAGGCGATGTTCCCGAAAAAATCTCCACCCTACGGGTAGTATTCAAGGCTATGCTTTTCGTGAAAACTTGTCTTTATACGCCTCGCAACACCTTTTGGCGCAGGTGAAAAAGGCAGAAACAAACCGCAGCGACAGCGAACGGAATAAAAAAAAGCTCAGAGCAGGAAGAGCAGAAAAAAAGGCTCAACACCCGGGCTCGGCACCAGAATAAATCTCTAAAGCATACCGATATGAAAGCAAGTAAAGAATTTCAGCAGCAGTGGAGCAAGTTGATGTATAACTTCTTCGATTACTTACCTACCAAGTATAAACAGGCAAGCCAGCAGGATTGGGCAGTACGTAAACTCGTCTGGGATTTTAAGGACGGGAAACGAAGTATGACTGTAGCAAAGTTGGTGGCCGAAAAGATGGTACAGCTATTCGGCAATGAAGCAAAGAATCTTGTATTTGCTTGTATCCCTGCAAGCAGTGAGCAGCGCAATATGGTGCGTTATAAGATTTTTTCGGAAGAAGTGTGTCGGCTGGTCGGTGCAGTCAATGCTTTTGACCATATCCACGTGCATGGCGCACGTTTGGCAATCCACGAAACGAAGTGCAGTAAAAACCTTGAAACCGTGCAGACGGTTGATTTCGATAAAGACTTTTTCAAGGGAAAGAAAATCCTTGTTTTTGACGATGTGTTGACGCTGGGTTATTCGTATGCAAAGTTTTCCTGTATGCTGGAATCTTTTGGCGCTTCGGTTATTGGTGGATTTTTTCTAGGTAAAACAATGATGTTAAACTAATTATAAATACGATTATGAAAGATTTATTCGAAGTTTGTGGCGAATGCCGCCACCTCAGTGATGCAGCAGTGATTTTTCAGGTAACGAACAACATGCAGACGGCCAAGGAAGTAGGTAGGATGTTGGCGCAATCCGACAAAGTGACGATAGAAGACATCTGTCAGACCCTGACACCGGCACGCAGGGAAATGGCGATGGCCATCGTAGAACTGTACCGCCGTCTGGAGAACCGCACCAAAGACCGTGCTGTAATCCGATGCAGTGAGGATATTTTTAAAGTTGTCCGCAGGTTATTGGCAGGATTAGACCATGAAGAATGCTGGGTGATATATATGAACCAGGCTAATAGGGTGATAAAGACACAGCGTATTTCTACAGGCGGACTTACCAGCACGATGGTTGACGTTAGGTTAGTGATTCGCGAAGCCATTAGAGTGGATGCTGTTTGCATGGCGATGGTACACAATCACCCCAGCGGAAACCTCCATCCGTCCGCAGACGATGACAGGCTGACGCAGACGGTACACATGGCTGCTAAAACGCTTAATATCCGTTTGTTGGACCACGTTATCTTTTCGGATGACTCGTACTATAGCTATGCGGACGAAGGGCGCCTGTAGGGGCGATCTGAAGCTGTAGGAGAGCAATAGGGGCAGGTGGGTAGCTATGCAGCCGCCCGCCGCCCGATTTACCTTCGCACTGCGTTTGTCGGCAAATCGGGCGGCGGGAAAATAAGGTATCCTGATTGTTTGACGCAAAAGATTTGCGATATGTTATTGTTTTGATTATACATAATCAAAACGATTTATATTAATTGTTATTTTTACTATAGATATTTATGATGATATAGAAGTTATGATGATATAGAAGTTATTTTTATTATGAAAACAAAGCATTCACTATATTTTTTATAGCCTAAATATTGATTTTATTGGGAAAAAAACTGATATTTGCAAAAAAATAGAATATTTTCTTTGCTATTCAAAAAATACTACAAGTATTTATTGTACCATATAAATTTTAAATTGGATTATGAGCAGATTATCTAATGCCCCTTTGGTGGAGGTTATTTTTGAAATAAGATGGAATTCTACCAACAAGCAAGAAGTTGATAAATTTCAACTACTTATAGGCGCTATGTATGCTGCATTGAAAGATACATATGAGAAGCCAGAGAATTTGCTCCCAGATCCTAATATTCCTGTACAAGCGTTTTTGAATAGACCGATTTATCGTTCTAGGAAAATTAATTCAAATTCGATTTTATATCAGTTAGGGCCTGGTATATTATCTATTAATCATGTCGGTTCAGATTATGATTGGAATATCTTTTATAAAGAGATTTTAAGAATAGTATATACTGTTAAGGATTTGTACGCATTCAATCCTAATAAAGGTATTCATATAGGATTAAAGTATCTTGATTTTTTTGAATTTCAGTTTCAAAATGAAAATATTTTCACTTTCTTAAAAGAAAAATTTCATTTGACAATAGATTCTGAATTTATACAAAATCCTATAGGTCTTAATTTTGAGATTGCACAAAAAGAAAATGATTCTATTTTTAATCTAAAAATTAATACAGGTACACTTAATGATAGACGTAATGGATTGGTCGTTGAAAGTAAATTAAACTCTTTAAGAAGTAGTGAAGATTTATTCCCAATGTTTGAGCATATTTTGGATGGATATCATTCAAGATTAAGTGATTTTTTTAAAAGCTTGACTAAAGGAGAACTTTATGATTCATTTAATTGATAATAATTATGGATAATGATTTTATAAATATAGCATCACCAGAGAAAGGTTGTGATACTTCCACTATGTTGGCATATAATGGGATAAAGAAAAACTACAAAATCCATGATACATTATTATTGGGCGTGTCATCTTTGCTGTTCCTTTCAAGTACTGATAATTTTCCTCTTCAATATGGTGATTTCTGTGAAAATATAAATTGTACATACATACCTAGTTCTATATGTTTTCCAGGTGATACTGATACTCTGATGGATTCTTTTTTTATAAAGAAAAAGCGAAAGATTGCTCGTGCTAAAGTTAAAAGAGAAACATTTGTTTCTGACGAGGAACTAGAAAAAAGATTAGGTGATAATATTAATATTTCCACTTATGAAGAGCCGGGTGTAGAGAGTTTTATAGATAATAACTCTGGTCGCTTGATAAAAGGTTTGGATAAATGGCTGTAGAAAAAGTTTCACAAAGAGAAATAGTTGAGGTTTTTTATCGAACTCCAGAAGGTGTAGATAAAGAACATCCGGCTTTAGTACTCTCAAATGAACAGTTATTGGAAAAAGAGGATGGTATGTTTTATGCAGTACTTATATCAACAAAGAATCACCATCCTGAATACACAATAAAAATAGAGGATGATTGGCTGAATCATCCTATGGGGAAAGAGTCTTATTTTGTGACTCATGTTGTTACATTTTTTAAATTGGAAGATGTAATACAGAGTAGAAATACGTTCATTAAATCAAAATACTTTGATAAGGTTTTGGCAAAGATTATAGATAGTATATTTGATGTTCAAGTATTTTTTGATGACGATGATGATTAAAAGTAATAGAAATATAGTAGTGTAAATATTGTCACTGTTTAATTAAACACTTTACTTTGACTTGATTTATAGAGGAGTCTCTTTGGGGATTCCTCATTTATTATATATATACAGATATGACCAATAAGGAATTAAAAATAGAGTTTAGCAACCTTCTAGCAAGAATAAAACAAACTGATTTCTTGAAAAGCGATAAAATATTAAGAAGGCAATATATATATGCTTTGAGGGATTTGATAAGATTATTGAATAATCAAATTAATATTGATTTATCATATTGGATTAATATTCAAGTTAGACTGAAAGCTTATATTGAAATATATCAGAAAGAGAAAATAATAGACGAAATCGGTATTAGAGAATTGTTAACCATAATATTAGATGGTTTATATGAATATAAGTTGGTTGGCTTTAATTCCTCTAGTTTTTATGAAGATGAAGTTAAGAAATTAACTGAAGACATAAAAGAAAAATCACAAGAGGTTAACACATATGTTGATACTGTTTATGATATAAATAACAAATCTAATGAAGTTCAGAACTTAAGATTAGAATTGGACCGTTTAAGAAAGCAGTTAGAAATAGAAAAGAATAATAATTTAGACAGAAGTACCACTTCACTTCATTATTATGCAGAATTGGTTAAGACTCAAAATAAGTTAAATGAAAAAGAAAAAGAGCTGAGAGAGGCTTTAGAGAAGAAAAAGGAATTAGAAGTAACACGAAGAGAACTAGCTGAGCAACAAAAACTTGTAGCACAATATAAAGCTGAGCAACAAAAAGCCAAAGAAAAAGAAAGTGCGATTGAGAATTGGAAAGTAAAGATTAAAACAGCTTTTGGAGTATTAAATGATCCAATAAATAGATTAGTTGAGGAGCATAAACGACTAGAATGGCTATATAATGTTTATAAATGGTCATCGGCAGCTTTAGTTATTTTTCTTATAATAATAGAGATTGTTGTTTATATAAAAATTGTATGTAGTGATGCTTATCCTACATGGGATCAATATTTACCAATGACTTTACCTGTTCCTATAACATTAGGCTTGCTTTGGGGATTTATCACGCAGATGAACCGTGCCCAGAGACAGATGGTCGTTCTTTCCAATAAAATTCATGAGACAAAATATACTGAAGGTTTACTTCAGGCATTAAATACACTTTCTGTCGACATAGGTGAATCAATGTCTAAAATCAACGATGCTATTTCTCGTTTGATTGATAATCATCTACATAATATGGATAGTCAGAGACTTGATGAAAAGGATTTATCAAAAATTGAAAAACAGAATGCGCTACCTATAGAACAAATTCCTGAACTTATAAAACTGATAAACAAGAGCAAAGAATAAAACAAAAAATAAGCGGAAACTCCCCACAAAAGTTTCCGCTTATTTTTTTTGCTTTATTTACAGCCTTTTATAAATTTGCTTGTTAATTTTATAGTCCGATGATATGAAGAACTTAAATTTTTTATTAATAAGGATAGAATGTTGCAATTTATCAAAGAACTCACCATGTAGAATTGCTTTAGTAGGGGTAAAAGATTCTATTGTTTGCGAAGAAAAAGAAATATTAGTAGAACCATCTGAATCCGATTTTGATTATTTGGAATCAGGTATGACATTTACAGATTTAAAAGGAGTTGGTTCTTTTAACAAACATTGGATGGAATTGCAGGAACTTCTATACAAATATCCATTGGTGGTCGCTACAAATGATGGATATGATGCAGAAGTTTTATACAATTCAATTAAAAGGTTTGGAGTGCAATGTGATCCTGTAAATTATGTTACAGCAAAAAATATGATGCGAAAAAGTATTCATATTCCTTCTTATGCTTTTGATGCACTTTGTGAAAAATATGGGCTTGAATGTAATCATAATCTTCCGTTGACTAAAGCTCGTGTTTGGGTTGATATTATATTGAAGTCTTATGATAAAGTTGAAGAAGATAATCTTGAAGCTTTTTTCAATGAGAATAAACTGGTTGTGGGTCAAATATCTTCAGGTGAATTCAAGAAAAGTTACCTAAAGAAAAATTGCAGAAAGAGGACTTACAAGCGTAATCAAGTTGATTATGTTGTTGATGAATCTAAATTTCAACCAGACCATTTATTTTTTGATCAATTGCTTGTATTTACTGGTAGCTTTGATTCCTTTGTTAAGGATGAAGCCAGAAGGTGGATAGAGGAGATAGGTGGGCATTACTCAGATGGTCTAACGAAATCTACAAACTTCTTAGTTGTCGGTATTCAGAATCCTTCTGTTGTTGGTCCTGATGGTTTGAGTGCAAAACAGCGAAAGGCTATTAAATACAATCAAGAAGGATGTGATATTGAACTTTTGACAGAAAAGGAATTTCTGGAAATTATGGGAATACAAACTTATATGGATGACAGAGAGTTTGTAGATGATATGTTGGATATTGATAAAATGTTTGGTTTAAAATAAATATTATGGCAGTAAAAAAAGATAAAGTGAATCTTACATACGATGCGTTGTGGTTCAAAATTTTTATGGATAGTCTTGATGTTGTCTTTTACGGCAAGGAAATTTTTGTAAGTCCGGGAATTGCAGGTCGTGAAGACATCTTTAATCAGCTGATTGGTAATGTTGGGGGGTATCCGCGTGAAACAGACTTTAATAAAGAAGTGGATGTTGTTTTGATTTCTGATAAGTTATTAGCCAAATTTAAAGAAGGATATAAAGACCAGTTCTTCGTAGATATTGAAAACAAGATAAACGAGCCAAGCACCGCTTATCGCAAACTTAAGTTTACAACAGAAGAGTTATTCTTGGATTTTATTAAAACCAGAGCAGATGGCCATATTCGTCAGAATAAGAAGGATTTGAAATCTAAAGATAATTCAGCTGAATTGAATAAAGCTATACTTGATGATATAGCAAAAGATGAGGTAATGCTTGGAATGATTAAGAAATACAAGGATTCAACGAAAGAACCTAAACAGCAGAATTTATTTTAAAGATATATTGTATATTCTTAGTAATTACACAGAATCACAGATTGAAGTGTGAGAGCTTAAAGAATAAATCAAACCAATAAGATAAATAGTTTATGAAAGTGAAGTATTTAATTATGATTCCATTGAGTGCTGTTATGGTTTCATGTAATAGCAAATGGGAACGTAAAATTCAAAGCCTTTCTTCCGAAGTTGAACTTCTGAAAGACTCTTTAAATAATGTCATGTCAGAACTTGAAGGCTATAGAAATGACCCTGTAAAACTTTGTTCAAACGTTGATGACTTGTATAAATCCGGCAATATAACTGATTTGAAAATTATCAAAGATAAATTAGAAAAGTATCATCCAGAGTCAGAACAATACCAACGGGTTACTGACTTAATATCCAAGTTTGAAGCGGAACAGTTGAAAAAAGCTGAAGCAGAGAAAGAAGCAAGAATGAAAGCTGTTAGTAAGTTGAGAAAAAATTATGATGATATAAACCACATTACCTGGTATAAGAACCCTTATTTTAATCATTATGCTAATACTAATTATACTTCAATATATATAGGCCAAAGTAAAAGCAGTGTATGGTTGCGTTTAATAATGTCTTATGAGGGTACAGATTGGATTTTCTTTGAATCTGCATATCTTTCCTATGATGGTAATACTTATATTATTCCTTTTGATAAATATGAGGACAAAAAAACTGAAAACGACTCTAGAGTCTGGGAGTGGATTGATATTACTGTTTCCGATGATTTACTTGCATTCTTAACAAAAATGGTTAATGGCAAGAGTGTAAAAATGCGATTAAGTGGTAAATATACTCATACACGTAATCTTACCAGTACAGAAATTAAAGCAATAAAAGATGTATTATTGGCTTATGATGTTTTACAAACTGAAATGAAACAAAATAATACAGATCCTATACCCGAGCCTGTATTTGACGTTGAATGAGTAATTTATCAGGATTTTTATTTAGCAGTTGTATAAAATACTTCGGCTTTCCTTTTGCGTTACGATAATTATCTATATATTTGCAATGCACTACATTTGAAACAGGCGAGGATGGCTCGCCAAATAACTTTGCTGCGGGCATTTTTTATGTCCAGGCATAGCCTATATAATGATTTTGAGGTTCCGACCCCCGTGTGGAGCGTTAATGCGCCCACTGCCTGTTTCAGGTGTAGTGCAACGGGAAAGCGGGGCCTCTTTTTTGTTCCCTTTCCCGTAATTAACTAACATATTGTTTCATTTTAAATGCACTACAAAAATGAAAAATCAAGCTATCCAGGCTACACCTGCTAGCCAAAAGTATGCCTTTACGGGCGTGTTCTCAATCTGGCTGAACCGGCCAAACTTTATTTACTCGTCTCTTATGGGCGAGACAGTCACTAATGCTGGCGCACTTCGTTATGCCAATTTTTCTGCAGCTCTTGTTTGTATCCTGCTTTCTCCGGCTTTCGGCATTGCCGGCATGTTGATATGCCTGGCATGGCTGATATGGTCGTATGTTCTTTGCAAGAAAGGAGGCCTCTTATGAACGATGATGATAAAACCGCTTTCAAGGTACAGAAAACATCCTATTATAACGAGAAGGGTTTGTTCATAGAAGAGTATCATATATTTATGAATGGGCGTGATTCGATAATGTGCCCACGTGAGGATTTCGAGAGATTGTATAAGATTATGGGAATCGCATTGAGTGATAGAAAGGAGAACAGGCATGAGTGAAGATTTTAAAAAACAGATTATCCTGCGTTATTGCCAGGAGTTTTTGCCAACAGAAGAGAAAACAGACCGTGTGATATTCAAAACTTCGCAGGATATTCAGGATGAACTGTCCTTGATGGTTGATGTAACGGTTGATGATATTGCACAGGTGATGGTCGAGCTTGGATATGAACTGACCATTTCACCGGAAGGTCATCCTGCATGGATGATGGAGTCTAGATAAACAAAAGATATTAAGATACATTTTTTTTCGCATTTTTTTTCTGGGCGTGGCGTCGGGATGACGCTGCGCCTTTTGTCTTTTTAGGGCTTCCAGTGCTTGCATATCTTTGGATTAAAACAGAAAAGATATGCTTTCAATCGTTCAGGATATACCGGATTTCGCACTTTCTTCGGAGCTGGATAACTTCGTTATCGGCTCGGACAAAACCGTTACGTTTACACTGAAAAAAGGTTCTGCGGCAATCTTTCAGGAGACTTACGTTCCTGATGCGCAGAATCGTATTGCCATTTTGGATTTGTCTTCGCTCATTGAGCCGCAGTTGGTAGCTCCGGTATTGCAGCAGTTTTCTTATTCATGCACAGCTTCTGCCGAGACAGAGATAACCAAAACATTTACTGTTTTGTTGTCCCGCTACCTGGTTCCGGCTACAGCGACCGAGTTTGTGGACAACTATTTCCTGACGGCATTGGCTGGCCGTGATAAGATTACGGCTTTGGGGCGCTCCGAAACGCTTTACCTGACAACCGGTGCGATGGCATCTGGGGGTACAACGATACCCGTTACGGCCGAATGTGTGTTTGTCAACGACAACAACAATTTGGCGGTATCAACACGTTCACTGGGCAGTGTTCCGGATTATGGCATACGTTGGGTGGATGTTTCCCCCTCAAAGTTTACGCTTTCCGGATACAAGTTGCTCCGTTATACGGTGATAGCCGGAGCTCGCCGCCAGACGTTCCGGCTGGATCATGCCCAGCCGGAGGCTATTGCTTTCAAGTTTCGTAATGCTTTCGGAGTGATGGATACCTTGTATTTTGTAGGTGGTGAAAAGGTGGAGCCGGAGCTGACACGCAGTGCGGCTTATTTTTCAGGACTGTACAAAACCTACCATGTCGATGAGCAGCGCCGCCATACTGTCAGTACAGGCTATCTTCCGGAGTCGATGCACAGGCTGGCGGATGATTTGGCCAGAGCTACCGAAGTTTATCTGATAGACGGTGCCCGGGAGATTCCGGTCACCATCGTAGAGAGCGATACCGCACGCAACGATGCCGACGATGGCCTGTTTGCATTCACCGTTACTTACATTCTTTCCTCTCGGTGCCAGCGCAGGCTTGAGCTGCTGCCGGATATATTCGATGATTCTTTTGATGATACCTATAATTGATGCTTATGAACGTGATACATATAAAAGACGCGTTGCGTTTGCTTGAGGCAGGGCAACCGTGCAACCTGAAGCTCTGGAAACTCAGTACCGGAGATATTCTTGAATACAAGGGGGCGGTTTGTGTCGGCTCGCACTGGCGAAAAGGTATACACCGTGTCCGGCTTCCGGCCTCTGGGTTGATTCGTTCTTTTCGCGACATCTCTCTTTTCGAAATTAATAACATGACAATTTATCTGTAATATGGACAAAACAATTCCGCAATACGATGACAGCTTCATTCCCGGTGAGATTTTCGACATTGATGTTTCCAATGTGGCCACAGAGATGCAGTCGGTTACTGACAGTTCCCTGGTGTTCGACGAAGATGCTGACATCACTACATCACCGGTTCCCGGTCGTGAGGGCATGGAGTATGTCAAATTCGGCAATGACAACCAGTTGCCTTTTGAGTTGATTAAAATGATTGGCGTAGACGAAGTGATGAGCCAGAACAAACTGTTTAATGTCATTACCTGCTATGGTGCCGGTCTGAAGTACATGGATGTAGATTCGGAGAAGCCGACCAGACACCCGGAGATAAAACGCTGGCTGATGCGTAACAGCCTTCCGCTGTTTCAGCTCGAACAGGCTACGGACATGAAGTATTTCTTCTTCTGTGTGTCGGTCATTATTCTTTCTAAGGACGGCCATAAAATCAACCGGCTGGTTCACAAGGAGGCGTGTTATTGTCGTTTCCAGAAGGCAAAGAACGGGCGAATCAATCATGTGATTTATGCCAATTTCCGTAATACTTCATCCTTGACGGATAAGGACTACGAAGTCATCCGGTTGTTGGATCCGAGCGACCCGCTGGGCGACCTGATGGTGCTGATGGGGCGTGAACCGGGCAGGGACGGTGTGGCAAAAGTTCGGACAACCGAACGCAAGTTCGCTGTCTTGGTGCGTTTTCCTACACCCGGATTTCAGTATTATCCCATCCCATATTATACCAGCATTTTCCGGGGCGACTGGTACGACATCAAGCGACTGATTGGTAAGGGCAAGAAAGCGAAGCTCCGTAACCATGCCAGTGTGAAGTATCAGGTCGAAGTGCACAAGGATTACTGGAGTAATATTTGTGCCGAAGAACGGATTACCGACCCGTTGCAGAAGATGGAGCGCGTGAAGAAGGAAAAGGAGAATATCAAGAAGTTTGTTTCCGGCATCGAGAACTCCGGCAAGGTCTGGATAACCGGCTACTACATCGATCCGAACGGACGCGAAGTCAAGATGGTGCGTATCAATGTCATCGAGACAGGCAAGGAAGGTGGCGACTGGAGCGAGGATATTCAGGAAGCCAGTAACATCACTTGCTACGGCGACAACATCCATCCCAATCTGGTGGGTGCGACTCCGGGCAAAAGCCAGAGCAACAACTCCGGATCTGACAAGCGTGAGCTGTTTACGCTCAAGCAGGCCTTGGAGATTCCTTTCCACGACCTGATGAACATCCCGCATAACATCGTAATCGAGTACAATGGTTGGGGTGAGAAAGTGTACCCCGATGTCCCCATGGTACTGCTTACAACGCTGGACCAGAATACAGATGCCAAAACAAAAACCTCTCATATATCACAGAATGATGACAATAACTAAAGAACAGTTCGAACAGATAGTTTTATCCGCTACAAACTCGACCTCAGAAGTCTTTGATATGCTTTCACCGCACCTGCAGGATGTAGAGCTGCAGCTGCGCAATGAGTTGCTGGGTGACATGGCCGATAAGCTGAACACGGTTCCGGGGCTGGAACAGTGCGTTACAAAATTGATTTGTTTGCGTACGTATGCCGAACAGATACCGCAGTTGGATTTAGTGCTGACACCCACGGGCTTTGGGGTGGTATCCAATCAGAACCTGGCACCTGCTTCGGCCGACAGGGTTAAGAACTTGCTGCAGCAGGTTACCAATGCTTACGAGGATACTTACGACAGATGCCTGGAGCTGCTGGTCGGCACCGATTGGGCAGAAACGGCGCTGGCACGTGTGAACATCCCCAATCTGATATATACAGCCCGCCAGTTGAAAATGTATGTTGACTTTCCGGATACAGACGTACATCGTTCCAGACTCCTTGAGTTCCGGACAAAAATGTACCAGGCAGAAGAAAAGGTGATGCAGCGTGTATCAGCAGAGTTCTTTGATTACCTGCTCGAGCAAACACGCAAGAACAGCTATACTCGAGAAGAAACGGCCATGGTAGATTATATCTGCAAGTTTGTAGGTTTCTGCATTGCTAAAAACTACTCGGCAGCAAAATCCATGCTCGAGCGGATAGAGAACTATGCAGAAGCCAAACAGGATGTGTTTACAGCTTACAAGGATTCATTGGCTTATAAGACGAAACATTTTCAGACCTATCAGAATGAGCAGGAGGATACCACATACTTTTGGGGATAATGTGCTGGATTTCCGTTTCCCGACTGCATGGCAGCAGCTTAACCAGGAACAGCTTCGGTACGTATTCATGGCCATTACATTTTTCCCGCCGGCAAAAGCCAAAACGTATATATTCATGCGCTTTACGGGGATTCGGATTAAGAAGAGTCTCAAAGAGGGGTGGCTGTGTACATACCGTATCAGTTGGCGCAAGAGACTGAGGTTTATCATGCACGACTGGCAGCTTTGCAGTTTTATCCGGCAGTTGGATTACATTGCAGAACCGAATGAATATCCGGTACGGCTGGACCGTATAGGGGGCAGGTATGCCGTCGATGCCATGCTTCACGGACTGTGCTTCGAAGAATACCTGATTTGTGAGAATCGTTATCAGGGTTACCTGTATTCGCAACAGGCGCCCCAGTTGAAATCCATGTTTGATATTTTGTATCACAAGAAACCGGGATTCAAGGGGATGTGCAGTACTTGTTTTTCACGGATAAGAGAGTATGAACTGATGTCAGTATTTCTATGGTGGGGCAGTATCAAGTTGTACTTTGCCTCTATGTTTCCGCATTTCTTCCAGCCGTTTCAACGAAGGGGCGACACGGATCAGCCGGAGGTTCCCGACCTGATGGCTGCGATGAACGCCCAGATTCGGGCATTGACAGGTGGTGACATTACTAAGGAGAAAGAGGTTCTGCAGATGGATTGCTGGCGGGCGCTTACCGAGCTGGATGCAAAGGCGCAAGAGATTCAAGAACTAAAATCAAAACAGAAGAATGGATACAAGTAATTTTTTTGACGGTCACGGATATTTCAAGGGATTGACAGAAAAGAATAAGCTGGCTAAAGCAAACTCATTCTTTCCGTGTTCCTGCAGCGGTATCAATTCACTGCAGGATGTATTGGAGAACTTCCGGAAACAGTCCGCTTTCGTCTGCATCGATGATAACAACGATGGTGCCATTGAACAGATAGGAGGTGGCTGGTTCAAGAAGCGCACCTTCACGGTTTTCATCATGCTGCGGTATCGTTTCGATGATATGCAGGACAGGGCTGTAAAACTGGATATTTGCAGACAGCTTTTCAGACAGTTTCATTCCCGGATGATTTATGACAAGTATAGGTACGAGGATATGGATTTGTCATTCCTCAATGTTTCGCGTATCTACTCCCGCGAGCTGGGAGAGTATTTCATTTCCGGCTGTACCGGTTTATATTTTATGACGGAGATTACAGAACCTGTAGATTTATGTTACAATGGCGACGAATGGGAACAGGCCTAAGGCAACGGCCGAAGACAGACTGAAGTATCAGGAGGCATGGGCTTCCACGATGATTGACATCTGGAGAGAGAAGATAGAACGGCTGCATGTGATAGATACTCACACTTTGCATCAGCAGATTACGGATAATGTCATTACGGCATCCGATGCCATGACCAATATCCAGCACAAGTTTATGGAGTACGGCATATACCAGGATGTGGGTACTGGTAATGGATATAAAAAGGGGAATGCCGGTAATTTGGATATATTGGACTGGAGGTATCGCGAAGAGCACCGTTTGGATGTTCCTCGCAAGGTGGGTTCTAAACTTGGCGGGTATTATACATCTGGTAATCCTCGAAAACCGCGTGAATGGTTCTCACGTTCTTATTTCGCATCTGTTATGGTACTCAAGGAGCAGATGGCATACATGTATGGAGAAGAGTTCTGCGGTTTGTTGGTTGATAAAATCGAAGAGGCGAACCGTAAGCGGTCTACCACGCTCAGGTCAAGATTATGGGGTACAAGGTCACGCAGATAACATGTCTTTTTATACACGAAAAAGTAGTTTTTACTTAGAATAAAAAAGCTTATGGCAACTAAAACATTCGAAGAATTAAAGCAACTGGCTATACAGATCCGTGATGAGAAAACCAATAAGGCAAACACGGCTACACGTATCGGTACACAGATGATTGAGCACCTGAATAAACTGGAGCAGGAGTATTATAATATTCAAACGGTTGATGGGCTGGTAAGTGAATATAATGTGTCTGTCAATCATCCGACTTCAGGTATTGATGGTTCTAATAAATATACATTATCCAGTGCGATTGCTCTGGTGCCGGAGCAGTACCGGAGTATCGGGATAAAATGTTCGTTTATCAACGAGGATGGTAAACCGGAATGTTGGGAATATCAGGGTGGTAGATGGATTACTGCAAGTTTTGTTCAGATTTATTCTGGGAGGTTTGAACAGCTTGGAGTGTATACTGATAATTCTGAATTTGTCTATTTGGTAAAAGATGCAGAAGATAGAATACTTTTTGGTTTAAAAAGGGGCGGTAAACCTTATTTCCCTCAGAATGAGCTATATCATGTGATACAGAATGAGGAATTTTTAATACTATGGATGTCTGGTGTGTATCCCCTTATGGGTATCAGACGTGATGGCTCGTTTTGGTGCGCAAAAGCATCATTTCTTGATGACTTGATTAAGATTAATCAGGCACTAAACAATATCGAATATTTAAAAGATACATTTAGTATATTGGATAATAACGAATTTGTACATGCTGTTACGGATAATAATGGTAGAATTTTATTTGGTATAAGACAAAATGGTAGCCCTTATTTCCCTAATAACGAAATGTATCATGTGACACAAAATGAGGAATTTCTTGCTGCATGGGTAGATGCTGCTAATAAAATATTATTTGGAGTTAAGCGTAACGGCAAATTTTATACACCAGATATGGAATCAAACGTAGCAAATAGATACTTATCTGTTTTGGATGACCCAGAAGGCAGGCAAGAAATGACACTTGATAATGAAGGACGAATATTATCATATCGTGATAAAGAAGGTGTCAAGCATGAAACTAAATTAGATGTAGCTGAATTTTATCAAAACGGGGTAAAAAAAGAGGTAGTATCAAAAGAAGATTTACAAAATATAGAAGTAAATCCTTCAGATATTAATATTGATGAACTTGATGGAGTAAGTGACCATGATACCCCCAATTTACTTATTCCATCAGAAATGGAGAAAACTTTCAATGACGGTACAAACAGTTTTACACCACCAAATGAAGGATATGAAATGAGTAACCCAATTGAATGTAAAGCTGGAGATTGGTTTACTAGAACAGGAGTAGCTACTGCTATGATAGTTGTAACTGATAACAACGATAAAAATGGTCAGCGCATATTTAATGCTGAAAATACTTTTCAAATACCTCTTGAAATGACTTGGGCAAGATATGTTAGAATGGCTGCTCAAAAACAAGGTGCATTGGATGGACAAGTTGTTATATGTAAAGGGAAAAAAGCCTATACTGGTGATGATGTAGGCGATTTTATGACTATAGACAAATTAAAAATCCAAAAATATAATATGACCAAAGAATTTATGTATTTAAAAACATCAGACGGCAAATATTGGGAATTGTATATTGATGAAATAGACCATTCCGTTAAATGCAAAGAAATAGACCCTGAGATTATAACCGATTTACCTGCGGATTTTAAACCTTGGACATTAAGTGGAAGTTTTGAAGGTCAATTCGATAGAATGCTTATTCAGAACAATAACTATTTCATTGAAATAAAGGCAACAGGTGTAGTTAAATATAAAAATATTGGTAATGTTTCGAGAGGTAACTATGCAAATTTTGAACACTTTTACTCACCAACTGGGGAAGAAAGATATGGATTTGTGTTTGCATCTACCGATAATGCAATAGGCAAAGGATTTACTTTGTTTGACAAGGATTTTAATATTCTTGATACAAATATAGGTATGACAGGGTATAATACTGCTATCTCAGATATGCACGACTTTATTTATTTAGCAGATGACCATATTTTGTTATATACTGGTATAAGCAAGTTAATACGTGTTCCTGGAATGGCAAGGGACATTAGTATAAATGGTCCAAGGGTAACTGAACTAAAGAAGCAGAATGGTGCTTGGAAAGTTATTGGTGAATTTAAAGCCGTGGATTATCCACAGTTGTGTACTGATGCTTTTGGAGACCTTGGTTCCATTTATGATGTAGTTGACAGCCATTCTAATACTATATCACTAGATTATGATGGACATTTACTTATTAATTGTAGAAACTGGGAAACTTGGATTAAGATACGTAGGGTTGATAACGGTGACGGAACAGTTACATTAGGTTCTGCAACATTAGACTATGCTGAAGCTATTATAGGTCGTGTTGGTGGAAGGCACAATTCAGGCTATATAGATAGCAAACGAGTACTCAATGATGGTTTTTCATTTGTAGACGTACCGTCCGAATTGAACACTATTTCCGAAGATGATTGGGAAGAATGGCAGTGGTTCCATAGTCATGATGTAAAATATTGGGGAGAAAAAGAAGTTGATGGTAAAAAATACCCAACTTACACATTGTTTGATAATAATTATTGGACTGATTCAGCATTTAAGTCTGGTCAATACAATGTGTTAAACAAGAACAATAATGTTCAGATAAATCCTAAGGGTGCCGGAAACTATTATTCTGTTGATAATGATTCTGATAAAAACTATGCTAAATATACGCATTCAAGAGTTATACAATTGTCAATTGATTGGGATAATCATAAAATAATGGATTATAGAGTGTATTATATACCTAAAGTGTACAGTCGGGAGCAGAGTGGAGCTACAATGCTTGCAGAAGGTATTATTAGCATAGCCTACTCCTATGCGGGAGAGTTTGGACTTTGGGATTTTACTACAGAATCTACTGAAGTAAGCGGGCATATCTATAAGGGAGCAAAAGAACTTTTCAAAGGAAGATATGATAATTATCGTATATGTTATCGTGCCAATGTGTATAAAATAAAGAAATAACATTATTAATTAAAAAATTTATTGTATGGAATGTTTGATTACTAAACTTAAAGGAGTTGTTACAGATAGCTCTTTATTAAAATTGGGAGAAGCTAAGATTATTTATAACCCTTCATCTGCACCTTCAGTCCCATCAATTGAGATATGTTTTGCTAAAGATGCCTCTATATATATGGCAGACGGAGATAACGATTTTTACAGTGACAGTACGCTTTCAACTAAGATTGGTAAATCCGTTAAATTTTTAGCGCATGAAACTAAAACAATTTATTTTTCTCCTAATAAAAAATGCAGCATTGTAATTACTAACAAATATGATATTAAAAAGATAAGAATTGCGCACAAAGACATTTATATAAATGTTAATGATTTGATGGAGTATTCTACAGCTCAAGTAGAAATATTTGCTTTGAATGGTACAGAATCTTATGGTACTTTAACCCCATTTATTAAACATGCTCCAAATGTAAGTGGTACGCTGGGTATACCAGTTGAGCTAGAGGGAGACTTAGGAGATATTCCATCATCGCCTTGCTCTATATTTTATTGTACAGCAAATGCTGCAAGACCAAAACCACAACTTTTGACAACTATAGCTAAAGGATTACAAGCTCTTGATAGAGAGAAGTTAGTAGGTTTTAATATATATATTACAGTGGGTGATGATACTCAAAATAACCTTTATCAATTTGCCGCTTTTACAAATCTTGCTACTATAAGAACCTATAGCAGTAATGATAATAAGAGTATGGTTACGGGAAGTTTAGTAAGTCTTGCCGCACTAACTAAATTAAATACGTTAGATATATTATCTTCTAAGATTACTGGAACTATTCAAGATATACAGAACCTGCCACTAACAGGCGAAATGCTTAATACGTTTAAAGAAAATAAAATTAGTGGCGACTTGAGTTATATTCCTTCTGGAATTTATTTTGCATCTTTTGTACATAATACAGGTGACCCATTAACCTGGACTACTGGAAGAAGAGCATCTACTTCGTATGAAGCCTTAGCTATTGAGTCTGCAAAATTTGGGGATGGAGAACTGGACAAATTTTTAATTGATAATGCAAAATGTAAATTAACAGGAGTATCATCAAGGCCCAATAGTTACGATAAGATTATATCTGCTAGTGGTAATAGAACATCTGCATCTGACTCAGCTGTCAGTACGTTGCAAAGTGCAGGGTTTACACTTTTAATTCCTTCTGCTACTACAATGATGATGAGAAGTTCGGAGAAATGGGGGATTGCATATAAAGATAAAGAGTTGTTTGTAGAGCCGGTAAATTTGTCTGTACAGACTATTTACCCTGCTTCCGATGTTACAGTTAAGGAATTCAATACAGAAGCAGAAGCCCAGACTTATATCATTAGTAATAGATTAGTAAAAACTAATGCTTAATAAATAGATTTATTGGTCTTTTAATAATTCCGACGTTTTTTCCCGAGACCTTTAGAATTGCATATCGCATAAATATTGAATAAGGCAGGTTCTCAACCTGCCTTATTTTTTCAAAAAATAGTATCTTTGTATTAGTAGTAGTTTTGTTTTCACTAGAAGTGAGGCATTTAGTCCCTTATCCGGCAACGGGTGAGGGATTTGTCTTTTTATACAAGTTGTTAAGCAGATACTTTAGCGTAAAAAGAAACAGAGATACAGATGAAACGATTTCACACAGTGTTTTTTATTGCGCTTCCCGTTAATGCAGTTCTTAACTTCTGCAGTGTTTATATATTCTCAGATTGGGAGTTTGTGAGATACCTGGTTGTGGCCATGGTACTCGATACCGCGCTGGGTTTTATCATCCATTGGCGCAACCGTGACCTTTCCAGCAAGGCTTATGGCATGATTGCCAAGAAGCTGATAACCTATTCGGCTGCCCTGATTTTAGCAAATGTAGTTACTAACTTCAAAGTTTACGGTCAGCCGGTTGATGCGTTGACCTGGTTCGGCCATTTTGTATGCGTAATGCTTATGGTACGTGAGACACTGTCGATAATCGAGAACATTGAAGATATTTGCCCCGGCTTCTTTCCTAAATCAATTATAACAAGGCTGAAAGATTTTGATTCAATAACCGGAGGTAAACTCCCTAAAAATAATAAAGACGAATGAAAAAGACAGATTTACCACGCGGATTGCGCAACAACAATCCGGGCAACATCCGCAACAGTCAGCGTACAGACTGGCAGGGCGAAGTGAGCGAAGCATCCAAAAATGATAATTCGTTCGAAGAGTTTGAGACAATAGCTTATGGTTACCGTGCTTTGATCAAGCTGCTGCAGAACTACCGCAGGTTACATGGTTGCCAGACGATAGAAGATTTTATCAGACGGTGGGCACCCGAGCACGAAAACAACACTTCGGGTTATATCTCACGTGTATGCAGCGAGATGCAGATTCCGGCTAGCTTTGTTCCGGATGTGGAAGACAAGGATACCATGTGTGCCATGGCTGCGGCCATTTCTCTGGTTGAAAACGGTATACCGGCCGTGATGGACGATGTACATGCAGGTTGGGATTTGTTATGAGAGCTTTAACTGTCTTCTTTTTTATGGTATGGATTGGTTCAATGTTTCTCGGTTGCAGGTCAACCGGGAAACTTGACAAAACCATCCAGACCGAAACAATCATAAGAGAGAAATTGATTCCTGTTCCGGTACCGGCTGATAGTGCAGCCATCAGGGCATTGCTCGAGTGTGATTCAAACGGTAGAGTAGTGCTTCGTTGGTTGGATATGGCCAACTCACGCAACACCGAGCTTCAGTTCAAGCTGGATTCGGTGGGTAATGTATTGGCGAATTTCCGTGTTCCCTCTGATACGGTTTTTGTACCGGGCAAGGATAGTATACATACGGAGATTAAAACAGAAGTCAAAGAGGTGGAGCGGAAGTTGACCGGATGGCAACGCTTTTGCATGACATATACAGTGATTACGCTTATAATGGCACTTTTGTTTGCCGGTTACAAAATCCGTTTATGGATTCTTAAAATTATCTGATAATGGCAATAAACGAAAAAGCAACAGTCGAGGTTCAGGTCAATGGTGAACAGGCTAAGCAGGAGCTGAAGGAGCTGGAGAAGTATGCCAATTCTTTAAAAGGGCAGATTGCAGACGCATACAATGCTGGAGATACTTCGAGGGTTAAACAGCTTACGTCAGACTTACGGAAAGCTCAGACGCAGATTAAGACGCTTAAAAAGGATACTACAGCTTTGACAGAGGTGATGAACAATCTGGACAAAGCGACACCCAATGAACTTCGGGCTACCCTGAAGGCGATAAACCGTGAGCTGAATTCCGGGCACGTTAAACGTGGCTCTGCTGAATGGAAGTACTACCAGCAGCAGGCTAAGCTGGTTACTGCCGAGCTGCAGAAAATCAAGACAGAGGTTCAGGAGAGCGAAGGCTGGCTCAGTCGTTTCAACAATGGGTTGAGCAAATGGGGTGGTTTGCTGGCTACGGGTGCAGCAACGATAACAGGTGTTTCCATGGCCCTGAATACATTGCGTAACAATCGGGATGCCAAAGAGTCATCACAGGCTGAACTGAAAGCGTTGACTGGTTTGGATGATGCGTCTATTCAATGGCTTACTGAGCAGGCAGAACAGTTGTCTACAACCATGGATGAGTCCGGCTTGCGTATCCGTCAGTCATCCGACGAGATACTCCAGGCATATATGCTGATAGGTTCCAAAAAGCCGGAGTTGCTCAAAGACAAAGAATCCTTGAATGCAGTCACAATCGAAGCCATGCGACTGGCTGCTGCAGCTAATATTGATTTGCAGGATGCGGTGACTGCTACGACTGTATCTCTGAATATGTACGGCGAAGCGGCAGACCAGGCAGCCCGATATGTAAACGTATTGGCCGCAGGCTCAAAAGAAGGTGCTGCAGATGTATCCGCACAGGCGGCGGCCATTAAGAATGCCGGTGTGGCTGCAGCGGGTGCTGGTGTCAGCATTGAAGGCATGCAAGGGACCATCCAGATGTTGGCCGAAAAAGGGATTGAAGCGGAACCGGCAGGTACCGCGCTGCGTAAGTTCTTCCTGGTGCTTCAGACCGGTCCGGACGAAACCAATCCTAAGGTGGTTGGATTGCAAACAGCGCTCGAGAACCTGAACAAGAAGTCACTGACTGCAGCACAGATCCAGACAATGTTTGGCGAAGAAGCCTTCTCTGCAGCTACCATCCTCATTGATAATGCAGATAAGGTACAGCAATATACCGAAGCCGTTACAGGTACCAATACCGCAATGGAACAGGCTGCCATCAACTCAGATACCAACGCTGCAAAGATGGCACAATATCGCAATCAGATTAAAGAGGCGGGCATTGAACTGATGGAACGGCTTAACCCTTCTTTGTCTTTGCTGACGGGTTGGACCACTAAAATTATTGTAGCTCTGCCTATACTGATTGACTGGTTTATCAAGTATAAGGGGGTAATTGTGACATCGGCTGCAGCTATTTCTGCCTATACGATAGCGGTTAATGCGTCAACGATTGCAACGAAATTATACAACACCTGGACAAAGGTGGCGACAGTAACAACGGCTGGCTTTAATACCGTTTTGAAAGCCAATCCTTTTGGATTGACTGTTGCCGGATTGACAGCAATTGCAACAGCCCTGTTAAGTTATGTTATTCCCAATACGCGCAAGGCCAAGGATGAGCAGAAAGCGTATAATGACGAGCTCGAGAAATTGACTAAAATATCTGATGCTTTTGTTGATATTAGTAAGCGTGCAGATAATTTGAATAAGCTGAACGACCGTCAGAAACAAAACTTAAAATCAGATGCTCAGGCTGAATTGGCCATCATCGAAGATAAATTGACAAAAGAAGAAATAGCCTACAGCGAACAGTTTGAAAAGGAGAAAAAGCGTATTCAGGAGCGTGAAGATATAAACGAAACTACCCGAAAGGTTTTGATGCAAGGACTGGATGGCAAGTTTAAAGCTCAACGGCAGGCTATAGAAGCCTTGTCGAAGCAAAGAACAGAACTGCAGAATATTATAGATAAGATTCCGGATATTACAAACCCTGTTGCTGGTGTTAATCCGGACTCGGATGGAGCAAAGGGGGGAGCAAAGACTAAAAAAGAGAATCCTTTAATAACAGCAGAAAACAAACGTTATTACGATGAGCTTTCAGACCTGAAACGTTCATACCTGGCCAGTGATGAAATGACACAGCAGGAATATGCACGCTTCATGGAGGATTTGGAGATGCGTCACCTCGAGAACATGATGGCAATTGCCGGACTGGAACCGGAGAAGCGGCAGCAGATCGAACAGAAAATGTTGGAAATGCGAATTAAGTTCAAAGAGGCGTGTGCACAGCAGGATAAAGCGGATGCAGACAAGGCATCTGAAGAAGCCTTCACAAGTGTGGAGAAACAGTACCAATTGGAGATTCAGGAGGCAACTCGCAGGCATTATGAACAAGTTACTTCTGAAGAAGATTATTGGCAAACGATATCCGATATTCAGGACAAATACTATAATAATTTACTTCAGTCTGCACAAATATCAGAAGAAAAGAAAGCTGAAATTATTAGTGCAATAGAGAATAAGCAACTTCAGGATAGCAAAAAAGTATATGATGAAAAAGTCCGTCAGTTTAACTCAATGAGTAATGCTATGCAAGGAGTTGCTACAGAATTGGGACAGGCTTTGGCCGATTATTTTGCCGGTGAAGAAGAGAACTTTGGTTCCTTCATGTCCAGCATTCTGAAAATTACGTTGGATGCTCTTGAAAAACAATTGATAGCGACTCAAGCTGCAGCCATTGCAGAAGTAACAATTAAAGATATTACTTTAAAAGGTCTTTTGGGTATGGCAACAGCTGCTGCAAAGATTGCTTTGATAACGGCAGCTTTCGAAACAGCTAAATCTGTTTTGGGTAGTTTTGATTCAGGGGGATATACCGGTAATGGTCGATGGGATGAACCACGTGGCATTGTACATGCCGGTGAGTTTGTGGCCAACCGTTATGCTGTCAACAATGCATCAATTCGCCCGGTACTTGACTTGATTGATCGTGCACAGAAGAATAACACGATTGGTAGCCTGACTGCTAAAGATGTTTCAGCTGTGTTATCAGGTACTGCTTCGACAACGAACAATACCTATTATCAGCAGATTGCATCTGCTGATACTGAAGTTTCTGTTCTGATGTTTGAAGCAATGAAGGTAATAGGTGATTTAAAAAAACGATTAAATGAACCTATATATACATATACGAGAGCAACAGGTAAAATGGGTATAAATGAAGCTCAAAAATTAGTAGAAAGAATGAATAACAATGTTTCAAGAAAACGAAAATTATGACCCGGTTATTTGTAGATGGCAAAGAAGTAGCATTGCCTGAGGAGTTTGAATTGGATTTCTACACGTTGAATCCCTTTTTTACGAGGAAGGGTAGTTACACGTATGACTTGGATATTGATTTGAATCATCCCCAAAACAGGCAGATATATAAATACCTTAATAGGGCAGATACCACTCAACGGCCACAGAACCGTCAGGCAGTATTATTATGTGGCCCGGTTAATATAATATCTGGTACAGAAATAATATTGTCGGTAGATGATAATATTGCAAAAATCCAGATAGTAGCAGGTAATTCAGAATTAAACTACCTTACAGGTGGTGAGAAAAGATTACGGGAACTTGATTTCGGAGCCTGTGATTCCAGTTTGGAGGCAGCTTATGCTAGTTTGGAACATACATTCCCTGATTTTAATTTTGTTTGTCCGCCGATTTTTACCAGTTATGATACGCTTGGTGATTTTCGATATTTTGATAATCAGATGGATATTCAAAAAGGAGAAACAACTTTTTTCCCGGATACATACATATCTCCGCAACCATATTTGCTTTTTTATGTAGAGGAGCTAGTAAAACTATTGGGGTATCGGTTACAAAAAAACATGTTGAGGGAGAATAAAAGATGGTGCAGACTATTCTTGGTAAATGGATATAGAACAACCTCTTTTGCAAAAATGCTTCCAGACTGGACAGTGGATGAGTTTATAGATGAAATTGAAAAATTTTTTAATTGTATTTTTCTGGTCAATCAAAGTGATAAGACTGTACAGATACTTACGATAAATAGTTTTTATGATGATGCCCAGCTTGTATGCCTGTCTGAAATTAAAGATGATGATATAATTAAAACCTATGATGTCGAAGAGGAACTGGCTGTTGATTATGATAACGTTGAATATGATTTTCCGGATATTGAAGATTACAAATATAGTAGTATGTCGCAGCAAGTTCGGGAGCTTTGTGAAACAAAAACTTATTTCCAATTTTACGATATATGGCCGTTTATTGATGTTGAGTTTGATAAGCGTATTATTTATCATTCAAATGATTATAATTTAGATTTTGTTACTTCCGACATAAATGGTTTACACAGACTGCGTATAGTCAACAGGTTTTTGCCGGTAAATAATAATCCGGATGGAGATACGGCATTACTGAAAATCATTCCTGCAGAAGTGTATGTAGGAGCTTCAGGCACTTCCGACTTAACTGTTGGTGCTTTTACTGCTGCTTATGCCCGTAATAATAATGCTAAGGATGAGACTTTTGCAGAAACAGGATTGAATCAATTGATTAAAGAAGGTGTTCCTGAAGAAAATGCGCCGGACAAAATATACGTGTGTTTCTATATGGGATATCAGGGATTGTTTGTTGGGACACAGAGTCCGACTTTACAATATAGTGATTATCAGTTGCCAATGTCTGCTGCTGATACCTACTATTATATCAATACTGATAGCTTAAATTTTCTTTTAAAATATCAAGATGAAGAACTTACTCTGAAATTATCAGGCATTAAAGGTTTATACGAGAATTTCTATAAAAGGTAGTGTAAAATAAACTGTGTCACGCATTATTTTTCTCTATAAACCTCATCGGT
>OGMI01000348.1_pt1 | contig 25413 bp, 24 predicted proteins | sample 1573201 | NCBI WGS metagenome assembly OGMI01 (sample SAMEA2582012, study PRJEB24529) | metagenome | biome: Human gut stool | place: China | collected 2011
AACTTTTACTTAAGTTACCCATAATGAATAAATCAGCCTCATCAACTCTTTTTAAAACATCTTCATAATTATTAGTAGTTAATTCTTCATGCTCAATTTTCTTTCCATGTTCAAGAAGATATTCAGCTAATATATTTTCTTCAATTTCTTTATTGATAATAAAAGATGAAAACTCTTTTATATCAGGGAAAAGATTGATAAAATGATAACAACTTCTATTAACTTTAACTCCGTTGTCATTTCCAATTAAGATATTTTTCATAGATGTAAGTGGTTTTTCACCAATTAAAATAATAGATTTATAGTTTCCTTTTAAAATATTAACTTCATTTTCTGTTAAAATATCGTTTCTTCCCATTATTAAGATATCGCATCTCTTCATATGTTCAGTAACTATTTCAGGAACAACACCTATATCAATTTTTAATTCGCTTTTAACACCCTTATCATTTAGTAGTTTTTCAATACTTTCAATTTCCCCTTTTTCAATTTCATCCCAACCTTGTATCATAAATGGAGATCTTCCAGCTATCATAAGTCCATCTGTTGTAGTGATTAATTTTTCTCTAGCCATATCTTTAACGTAGAGTGGATAAATTTTAAATCCATACTCTTTTTCTAAGTAGATAGCACTATCAATCAGATTTTCTCTTTCAATTTCATTTCCAAATAAAACTAATGCTCTTCTCATATATATCACCCCATTTTAAGTATAAGTAAATTAAGTAATTACTCTACTGTTTCTTCTATTATCTCTTCATCTTCAGAAGTTTCATCTTCAGTTGAAGTTATAGACTCTTCTTTTATTGAGGATTTTTTCTCAATATTTTCTAATTCCTCATCACTATCTTCTGATTTAACTCTAGTAATAGATACTACTTTTTCATCTTTACCATTAACTTTCATTATAATAACTCCTTGAGTTGCTCTACCATAAAGAACAATATCTTCTACAGCAATTCTAATAACAACTCCAGAAGAAGTGATTGCCATTAATTCCTCTCCATCTGTAACAGAAAGAACAGAAACAACAGAACCAGTCTTAGGATTACATCTTAAGTTGATAACTCCCTTTCCAGTTCTAGCTTGTAGAGGGTATTCATCTATTCTAGTTCTCTTACCATAACCATTTTCTGTTATAGCTAAAATACTACTATTTTCTGGATCTTTTACAAGTAAAGCAGATACAACAGTATCTCCCTCTCTTAAAGTTAAACCTTTAACTCCCATAGTATCTCTACCAGTAGGTCTTATTTCTTCACATGTAAATCTAATAGAATAACCATCTTTAGTAGCTATAAGAAGTTCCTCTTTATCTATATTTTCAATAAGTCCAACATAGATAATATCATCATTATCTTTTAATTTTATAGCTTTTAATCCAGAAGTATTTATATTTTTAAATTCACTTAAATTAGTCTTTTTAACAAGTCCCTCTTTAGTGACAAAAATAACTTCATTTTCATTTGAAAAATCTCTAGTTTTTATAATAGCTCTAATTTTCTCATCATCTCTAAGTTTAATAATATTTCCTATCAATCTTCCTCTAGATTGTTTAGAAGTTTCAGGAATCTCATAAACCTTTAAGTTATGAACTCTACCTTGATTTGTAAAAATAAGAAGTGTATCTAGATTTGTAGCTGATTCTATATTTTCAACAAAATCATCTTCTACAGTATTTTGGCTAGCAACTCCTTTTCCACCTCTTCTTTGAGCTTTGTATTTGCTTAGCTCCATTCTTTTTACATATCCTTTATTAGTGAATGTAAGAATTACTTCTTCATCTTTTATTAAGTCCTCTGGACTGATCTCTTTTCTCTCTTTTTCAATTATAGTTTTTCTTTCATCAGAGTATTTTTCTTTTAATTCCTCAAGCTCTTTTTTCATAATTTCATATATTTTAGAATCATGAGCTAAAATATCTCTTAATTCAGAAATATATTTTTCAATCTCTTGATATTCAGCTTCTACTTTGTCTCTTTCAAGTCCAGTTAATCTTTGAAGTTTCATATCTAGGATAGCTCTAGCTTGAACATCAGTAAATCCATATTTTTCAACTAATTGTTCTCTAGCTTGATTTCCATCAGTAGCTGCTCTAACAAGTTCAATAATTCTATCAATATTATTAAGAGCTATTCTATATCCTTGTAAAATATGAGCTCTCTTTTCAGCTTTTTCTAGATTGAATTTAGTTCTTCTAGTAATAACTTCAAATCTATGTTTAATGTACTCTTCAATAATTTGTTTTAGGTTTAGAACTTTTGGTGTATTGTTAACAAGAGCTAACATTATAATACCAAATGTACTTTGTAACTCTGTATATTTATAAAGTTTGTTTAAAACTAATTCAGGCTCTTCACCTTTTTTTAATTCAATAACAACTCTTATTCCCTCTCTATCTGATTCATCTCTAAGATCAGATATTCCACCTATTTTCTTTTCCTTAACTAAATCAGCAATTTTCTCTATTAGAGTAGATTTATTAAGCTGATATGGAATTTCTTTTATTATAATATTTATTTTTCCATTTTTCAACTCTTCTGTTTCAATTTTACCTCTGACTCTTACCTTCCCTCTTCCAGTCATATAAGCATCTTTGATACCTTTATCTCCATCAATTATTCCACCAGTAGGGAAATCAGGTCCTTTTATATACTCCATTAAATCTAATGGAGTTAATTCAGGATTGTCAATAAGAGCAAGTGTTCCATCTACAATCTCTCCTAAATTATGAGGTGGGATATTAGTTGCCATTCCAACAGCTATACCAGTTGCTCCATTTAAAAGTAGATTTGGTAATTTTGCTGGTAAAACAGTAGGTTCATCTAATGAATCATCAAAGTTTTTTCTAAAATCAATTGTATTTTTATCAATATCTTCTAGAAGTTCATTACTTATCTTAGCCATTCTAGCTTCAGTATATCTCATTGCAGCTGCAGAATCTCCATCTATAGAACCAAAGTTTCCATGTCCAGAGATTAAAGGATATCTATAGTTAAAATCTTGAGCCATTCTAACCATTGTTCCATATACAGCAGAATCTCCATGTGGGTGGTACTTACCAAGAACTTCTCCAACGATTCTCGCTGACTTTTTATATGGTTTATCAAAACTCATACCAAGTTCATTCATAGCAAAAAGTATTCTTCTATGTACAGGTTTCATTCCATCTCTTACATCAGGAAGTGCTCTACTGACAATAACACTCATTGAATAATCAAGGTACGATTCTTTCATTTCATCTTCTATATATCTATTATTTATATTTGACATCTGATTATTACTCCTCTTACTCTTATTTTCCCTTCAATAGATTATACCACAATATCTAACAATTTCATAATTTAAGTGTCTAAATTTATAGAACTTGATATTTTTTTTAGAAAATGTTATAATTTAAATACAAAAGATGAATCTGCTCGAAGAGCTCGAGCAGGATAAAATAAAGAAAGCTCAATTGATGAAGATGGTAATATACCATCTTTTTTATTTTATGTTTATTCTATCTTTGAAGTGTTGAAGGGAAGAATACTCTAATATACCTTTATATCTTTGTTGGTTAGGATTTAAAAGAGCTTTTTTATATTCTTTTAGGTATTTTTTAAATCCTTTTTTTATTTTTTCTTCCTTACCTTTTAAATAGTTAAATTCTTGTTGCTTTATCCTGACTTCACTATCATTATCTAAATAATATTCTTCTAAGATAGGGATAGCTTTTGTATAGTCTAAGCCACTTTTATATTCAGGAATATCACTACATATAAAAGCAATTTTATGGTTTATATTAGTTCTAAATGGGATAGCATAATCTATCCCATCATATTCAACAACTAATACTAAATAAGGTCTATTTTCCTTTTGTAAAATCTCTTTATAATTTTTAAACTCTTCATAAAACTTTTTTGATAAAAATTTTATTTTCATAAAAATATCTCCAGATTATATATCTAAGTTCTTTACATATTCCGCATTCTCTTCTATAAATTCTCTTCTAGGGTCAACTTTATCTCCCATAAGTTTATCAAAAAGTAGGTCTGCTGCTCTAGCATCATCAATGGTAACTTTTAAAAGAGTTCTATTTTGAGGATCCATAGTTGTTTCCCAAAGCTGTTCTGGGTTCATCTCTCCTAATCCTTTATATCTTTGAAGAGTATATTTTTTATCTTCTCCCTCGAAAGAATCAGTGATCTCTTTTAATTCTCTATCTGAATAAGCATATTTTATCTGTTTACCATAAGAGATTTTATATAGAGGTGGTTGAGCAATAAAAACATTTCCATTATATATTAATTCTATCATATATCTGTATATGAACGTTAATAAAAGAGTTCTTATATGAGCTCCATCTACATCGGCGTCAGTCATAAGAATAATTTTTCCATATCTTAATTTTTCTAAATTAAAATTATCACCAATTCCAGTACCAAAAGCTGTAATCATAGCTCTAACTTCATTATTTTCAAGAGCTCTGTGAAGTCCTGCTTTTTCAACATTTAGTATCTTTCCTCTAAGAGGTAGAATAGCTTGGTGATATCTATCTCTTCCTTGTTTTGCAGATCCACCAGCAGAATCTCCCTCAACTATATATATTTCACACTCTTCTGGGTTTTTAGATGAACAATCAGCTAATTTTCCAGGAAGTGATCCAACTTCTAATGCAGATTTTCTAAGTACTAACTCTCTAGCTCTTTGAGCTGCTTCTCTAGCTTTTTTAGAGTTCAATATTTTTTCTATAATTATTTTTGTATCGCTAGGATTATCTTCTAGTACCATTTTTAACTGAGTCCCTACTAGAGTAGAAACAATTCCAGTTACTTCAGAGTTTCCTAATTTTGTTTTTGTTTGTCCTTCAAACTGTGGTTGAGGAACTTTTACAGAAACAATAGCTGTAACTCCCTCTCTAATATCATTTCCTTGTAATTTTCCATCTTTATCTTTTAATAATCCTTGAGCTTTTCCTACATCATTTATAACTCTAGTAAGAGCAGTTCTAAATCCTTGTACATGTGTTCCACCCTCATGAGTATTTATGTTATTAACAAAAGAATAGATTATTTCTGATTGATTAACTGTATATAGAAAAGCAATTTCAACTCCTATATTATCAACTTCTCCACTCATATAGATAGGTTCACTAATAAGTTTTTCAGTTTCTTCAGTAATCTCTCTTAAAAAATCTGAAATTCCTCCTTCAAACTCAAAAATCTCCTTTTTACAAGGTTCTTTTCTAGAATCTGTAAGAGTGATAACTAATCCTTTATTAAGATAAGCTAACTCTTTTAATCTATTTTTTAAAGTGTTATAATCATATATTAAAGTTTCAAATATCTCATGGTCAGCTTTAAATCTAACTGTTGTTCCATGCTCACTAGAATCAATATCCCCAATAGCTTTAACATCTTCCTCTGGAACACCTCTATTATATCTTTGGAACCAAAGTTTTCCATCTGATTTAACTTCAACTTCAGTCCATAAAGATAGGGCATTAACAACAGAAACTCCTACTCCGTGAAGTCCTCCAGAAACTTTATAGTTATCATTTTCAAATTTTCCTCCAGCATGAAGTACAGTAAGTACAATTTCTAGAGCTGATTTTCCATATTTAGGGTGGATTCCAACAGGAATACCTCTTCCGTTATCTACTACTTCAATGACATTATCAGGAAGGATATTTACTTCTATATGTGTACAATATCCAGCAAGAGCTTCGTCTACAGCATTGTCAACTATTTCCCAAACTAAGTGGTGTAATCCTCTTTCAGAAGTTGTTCCTATATACATTCCAGGTCTTTTTCTAACTGCTTCTAATCCTTCTAAGACAGTAATATTTTGTGCTTCATAATTATTACTCACTTTCTACCTCCAATTATATTAAAAAATTCATTACCTCTACTCATTAATGTCTGTGTACCATAAGCAGAAAAATATATTGTATCATCAGTAATTATTACACTTTTCTCCTGATTAGGAGATAGATTTATAATTTTTTTATTTTTAATTTCATTATTAAAAAAGTCTATATTATCTCTACTTTTTATATGTATATAATCAATAATAAGAATAATTTTTTCACCATTTATAATGGTATCTTTTTCAAGAAAAATATACATTATTTTTCTCCTTTATTTTGTTGTTCATGAGATTTTAAATATTTTTTAGCATTTCCATTATCTAAACAGACTCTGCAAAACTCTTCTTCTCCTTCAAAGAGCATTCCACATATTTTACACTTTTTGAACCCTTGAGAAAGAAGATACTCCTCTCTTTCAATAGCAATTTTTTGAAGATAAGCTATTTTTTCCAATATATTGAGATTAACTTGTTCTTTTTCTAAAATAGATGTATTTTCTTCCTTTTTCTCTTTTTTTACTTCATGATTGAGATACTCTTCTCTATTTTCATCTAATTTTCCCGTTTTTATAATGATATCTTTAATGACATTCTCTTTAAAATAGGAATTTATTTTATTGATATAATTAGTTTTTTCCAAAGTTAAATGATGGATAAATACATTTCCTTCTGCTTTTATATAAAGAATACCATCTTTTATATAATCAGGTTGACATTTTTCACAAATTTTTCCTACAATTTTTTCCCAATCAGCTTTTAATATTCCCTCTTTTAATCTTCTACTTTTACCTACAGCTACATCTATCATTTCACTAACATTACTTAATTTCTCTGCCATATTGAACCTCACCACTTTCTATATAAAAGTCATTTGAAGCTATTCCTAATTTCCCAGTAGAACTTAATAAAACTTGAATATTTCTTTTCTCTAAATAATTTAATATACTCTCTTTTCTATTTGAATCAAAATATGAAGAGATATCATCTATTAAAAGTACAGGATTTTCTTTCTTTTCTCTGATAACCATATCTATCTCTGAGAGTTTTAAAGAGAAAATTATAGATTTTTTCTCTCCTTGAGAAGCTGTAGATTTAGCTTCATGTCCATTTAAAATAAAAAGAAAGTCGTCTTTTTGAGGACCACATAAAGAAAAACCATATCTTTTTTCTAAAGAGAAATTTTTTTGGATTTTCTCTTTAAATAAGTTTTTTATCTCTTCTATTTCCATTTTTTTTACATTACCTAACTGACACTCATAATTTAAACTTAACTCTTTTTTATCATCAAATAATTTTCTATAATTTAAGTTTAAAATAATCGATATTTTTTGCACATACTCCAATCTTTTTTTTATTACTTTAGCTCCAAATTTTATAAACTCTTCTTCATAGATAGAGTATTCTGGAGTATTAGTTTTTTCCTCTTTTAAATATTTATTTCTAATTTTTAAGAGCTTGTTATAGTTTTTTAAATCTTGAAAATATTCGTTATTTGCTTGAGCTATCTCTCCGTCAAAAAAAGTTCTCCTTATAGATGGAGAACCTGTTATTAATATAATATCTTCTGGAATATATGTAACTATATTTAATTTTCCATAAAATTCATCATAAGATATTTTTTTATTATTATAATAGTATTCTTTTTTATTTTCATTGAATTTTACAGTGAGAGATTTTTGACTGATATTATCTTTATATAAAAGATAAACTCCCATTTTATTTGTACCATATTTAATTGCTTCAGAAGCTTTTGAGGTTCTGAAACTTTTTCCAGTAGCGTTGAAATATACAGCTTCTAATATACTTGTTTTACCTTGTCCATTCTTTCCAAAAAATAGATTGAGTTTTGGAAAAAATTTTATATTTCCATCAATTAAATTTCTAAAGTTTATATAATTAATTTCTAAAATTTCCAAAGCTTAATCCACCTTACTAAGATATTATTTTATTATGAAAGTTTCTCCAGCAGCTTCAACTTTATCTCCAGGATATAGTTTTTTACCTCTTCTTAACTCCTCTTCACCATTAACTTTAACATTTCCATCTAGTATGAAGAATTTAGCATCTACTCCAGTGTCACAAACTCCAGCCCATTTTAAAAATTGATCTAATTTTATAAATTCTGTTGATATTTTTATCTCTTTCATTTTTTTCTCCTTGTTATCTATATAAAAAAATTATAAACTTACCCCATATTATATCATACTTTTAATGATTTTTCTATCTAATAAAATTTAAGGTTTTTAAATAGCTTTCATCTCAATTAAAATATTTTTAAATACTTCAAAAGCATTTTTTAAGACTTTTGGATCAAAGTCAAATTTAGGGCTATGAAGTGGATTAATAAATCCTTTTTCTTCATTTCTTACTCCTAAAAGAAACATAAAACCTTTATTTCCCTCTTGAAGATAAAAAGAGAAATCTTCAGAACCAGTAAGTCTTACCTCTCTTACAATTTTTTCTTCAGGTATAGATTTTTCTACAATTTTATATAACTCTTCAGAGTTTATTACTGGAGGGTAAAAAGGCATAAAATTCATATTTATTTTTACTCCAAAAGCTCTTTCAAGACCCTCATTTATACTTGTAACTCTCTCTTTTAAAAACTCTATAAGAGAGGTATCAATAAGTCTTATAGTTCCTAGTATTTCAACTTTTTCTGGAATAATATTTCTTACTTCTCCAGCTTTAAAACTTCCAATAGTTATAATTACTGTTTTATTTGGATCAATATTTCTAGAAACGATTGATTGATATGCTTCTACAAGTTTAGCACCAACTAAGATAGAGTCAATCCCTTGATGTGGCTGAGCTCCGTGACAACCCTTACCTATAATTTCAATATCTAAATTTATATTTTGAAAACTTAAAGGACCATGAGCAATTGCTATTTTCCCCTCTTCTAATGTAGGATTTACATGCATAGCAAAAATTCCTTCAAATTTTTTACTTTTAAAAATTTCAGATTGAGCTACAAATCTAGCTCCTCCCTTTCCCTCTTCTCCAGATTGAAAGATTAACATTATAGATTTTTTTAAATGAATTCCTTTATTAATCTGTTCTTTTAGCCATTTTGCAAAATACAATAAATTTGTAGCATGTCCATCATGTCCACAAGCGTGCATCATACCATCAATTTTTGAACTGTATTCTTTATTTTTCTCTTCTTGTAGAGGAAGAGCATCAATATCAGCTCTAAAACCAAGCCAAATATCTTCATCTCCCTTAAAAATAGCTAGAGTACTTGTTCCAATCTCTTCATAATCTATTTTTAAATCTCTTAAAAAATCTCTTATAAATTTTGCAGTTTTATATTCCTCTAAAGCTATTTCAGGGATTTGATGTAGTTTAGATCTAGTTTCATAAAAAAAATCTTCCATACTTTCCTCCTCAATAAAATAAATACTTATATGATTATTATATATATTTAATATTTCTAGATCAATAAAAAATAGATAAAATAAAAATAGAAAGAAAAAATTTTTTTGTGTTATAATTATATTATAATTTCATAAGGGGGGATTATAGATGTTTAAATTTACTTATGACATTCCAACAAAGGTTTATTTTGGAGAAAATCAACTTTCTAATTTAGGAAAAGAGATAAAAAAATTTGGAAAAAAGGTATTACTTTGTTATGGTGGAGGTTCTATTAAAAAAATAGGACTTTATGATGAAGTAATAGAAGAGTTAAAAAAAGAGAATATAGAAATTTTTGAATTAAATGGAATAGAACCAAATCCTAGAGTTACTTCGGTAAATATGGGAGCTGATATATGTAAAAAAGAGAATATAGAAGTTTTATTAGCAGTGGGAGGAGGTTCAGTAATAGATTGTACAAAGGCTATATCTGCTGCAACTTTTTATGAGGGAGATGCTTGGGATATTGTTACTAAAAAAGTTCCAGTAACTAAATGTCTTCCAATTGTTACTATTTTAACTCTTTCTGCAACAGGATCAGAGATGGATGCTGGAGGAGTAATAAGTAATTTAGATACCAATGATAAAATTGGAGTAGCTTCACCACTTATGCAACCAAGGGTTTCTTTCCTTGATCCTAAAAATACTTTTACAGTTTCTAAATATCAAACAGCTTGTGGATCAGTAGATATTCTTTCACATATAATAGAAACATATTTTAATCCTAGTGGAAGTATGTATATGCTAGATTGTTTTATGGAAGGAATGATGAAAACAGTTGTAAAATATGCTCCTATAGCTATGAGAGAACCTGAAAATGAAGAGGCTAGAGGAAATCTTATGTGGACTTCATCTTGGGCTATCAATGGTTTTGCAAGAGCTTGTCAAAGTTGTGCTTGGAGTTGTCATCCTATGGAGCATCAGCTTTCAGCTTATTATGATATAACTCATGGACTTGGATTGGGAATTTTAACTCCACGTTGGATGAGATATATTTTAGATGAAAATAATGCTGAGAGATTTAAAACTTTTGCTGTATCTGTATTTGGTGTAGATTCTAGTTTAGATAAAATGGAAGCTAGTTTAAAAGGAATAGAAGCTTTAGAAAAATTTTTGTTTGAAGATTTAGGACTTACAAGAACTTTAACTGAACTTAATATAGATAGAACTCATTTTGATATTATGGCTGAAAAAGCTTGTGGAAATGGAGTTTTAAAAGGATTTAAACCATTGAAAAAAGAGGACATAAAAGCTATCTATGAAATGTGCTTATAAGGAGAAATTATAAAAATGAAAGATGATATTATCATTAATAAAATTGAAGTAATAAAGAGGTGTATAAAAAGAGTTGAAGAAGAATATGACAATAATATATTAAATTTAGAAAATTATACAAAACAAGATTCTATAATATTAAATTTACAAAGGATGTGTGAAGCTACATTAGATTTAGCTTTTCACTATATAAAAATGTCTAATTTTGAAATACCACAAACTAATAAAGAAGCTTTTAAAGTATTGGAAAATAGAAAAATAATAGATAAAGATTTATCTAATAATCTTCAAGGAATGGTAGGTTTTAGAAATATAGCAGTCCATGACTATCAAGTATTAAATTTAGAAATTTTAAAAAATATTTTAGAAAAACATTTATATGATTCTATTAAATTTTCAAAATGTATTTTGGAGAAGTAGATGGATAAAGAAGTAATAGATGTTATAATAAAAAAACTAAAAAGATTTAATCCAGAATTTATATATATTTTTGGTTCTTATGCTTCTGGGAAGCTTAGAAAAGAGAGTGATATAGATATTGCTTTTTTTTCATTAAACAAACTTTCAAGTTTTGATATTTTTCTTTGTGCTCAAGAGATTAGTTTACAATTAAAAAGAGAAGTAGATTTAATAGATTTAAAAAATTCTTCTACAGTATTCCAAAATCAAGTTGTTAGAACAGGGAAGGTTATCTATGAAAAAAATAGAGATTTAAGATATCAATTTGAAGTTTTAACAATAAAAAAATATATAGAACTAAATTCTTGGAGAAAAGAGCAACTAGAAAATTACAATGTTGATGATTTTTTAAAGAATAAAAACGACTAGATATTTATTAAGGAGCAGAAAATTATGAAAAATCTTGAACAAGAGTTATTGAATAAAAAAGAGTATGAGTTAGAATGTGAAAAATTATGGGTATTTTTAACGTTAATGATGATAAGTGGATTTTATGGAGCTTTTACTTATACTATAAGAGGAGGAGTCTTCTCAAATGCTCAAACAGCAAATTTTGTTCTTTTTGCTATAAATTTAGGTTCAGGTAAATTTTTTCATGGAATGTATTATTTAATTCCTATTTCTGCATATTTTTTAGGAACAATTATATCAGAAGCAATAGGTGGACCGATAAAAAAATTAAATAATATAAGATGGGATACTATATTGATTTTAATAGAGATAGTTGTTGTAGCATTTTTAGGGTCTTTATCTGAAGATGCCCCATATCAGATATCTCAAATACTTATTAGTTTTATATGTTCAATGCAGTATAATACATTTCAAAAAACTAGAAAAGTTCCAGTAGCTACTACTTTTTGTACCAATCATATAAGACAAGCTGGAAAGAGTTTTGTGAATTTTTTAAAAGAACCAGAAAATGAAGATATGAAAAATAAATTAATAATTCACTTAGAGATGATGGGAGTTTTTGTTTTAGGTTGTATAATATCAACTATATTGTGTCATATATTTTTAGGTAAGGCAATTTTATTTACTTTAATTCCTTTAATTATAATTCTTGTTCGTTTAATAAAAAGTGATATAAAAAATAGATAGTTTTAAACTATCTATTTTTTAATTTTTCTATTTTGTAAAATCTTTTTATAATTTAAAATAAAAATAAGGCTAGCTATTGAAACAGAGGAGATATCAGCTATAGGCTCGGCTAAATAAATTCCTTTTACTCCTATAAATATTGGGAGAATAATAGCTAAAGGAACAAGTAGTATAACCTTTCTTAAAAGAGCTATAAAGATTGAAAATTTAGCCTGTCCTAGAGCTAAAAAAGTTCCTTGAATAGCTTGTTGAATTCCGAATATACACATTCCTAAAATAAAGATAGGCATAAATTTAATCGTTAAACTACTTAAATCATGAGATTCAGTAAAGATTCCTACATATATATGTGGAAATAAAACTCCAATACCTCCCATTATCATAGTTACTGTAAGACAAACTCCCAACATTCCTTTAAATGTTTGAAGAACTCTTTTTCTATTTCCAGCTCCAAAATTATAACTGATAACAGGTTGTATTCCTTGAGTAATACCTGAAACAGGAACTGTAATAAGTTGAAGAACACTAGTTAAGATTGACATAGAACCAACATAGAGGTCTCCACCATATTTTTGTAGTCCAGAGTTTAAAGTTAGAAGTACTAAGCTCTCTGTACTTTGCATAATAAAAGGAGAAATTCCTAAAGTTGCAGTTTTTTTAAGAATCTCTTTATTAAAATAGAGATTTTCAACTTTAATTTTAATTACACTTTTTTCTGATATTAAAAAATAAACTACCCAAACAGCACTAAAAGCTTGAGAAATTACAGTTGCTAGAGCTGCACCTTTAACTCCCATTCCAAGAACAAATATAAAGATAGGATCTAAAATAATATTTGTAACAGCTCCTATAAGAACAGATAACATAGCTATTTTAGCATTTCCTTGTCCACTTATAAAAGTATTTAGCCCAAGAGATAACATTACAAAAACTGTTCCCCAAAGATATAGGGTAATATATTCTTGAGCATAAAATATTACATTGTCACTAGCCCCAAAAGCATAGAGCAGTGGAGTTTTAAATATTTGAAAGAAAATAGTTAAAACTATAGAAAAAACTAAAAGTAAAGCCATGCTGTTTCCCATTATTTTTTCAGCTTTTTTATAATCTCTTGCTCCTAAAGCAATAGAAGCAAGAGGAGCACCACCTTGTCCAGCAAAAGCACTAAAGGCAGAAACAACCATGATAATCGGAAAGGTTACTCCAACTCCAGTAAGAGCGAGAGAATCTACCTCTTTTATATGTCCTATATATATTCTATCTACAATGTTATATAGAACATTTATTAATTGAGCTAAAACAGAAGGTATAGCCATTATTATAAATAACTCCTTCAAAGGAGCTTTTCCAAGTTTTTGAGCAGTATTAGTATTCATATTTTTCCCTCTTAAATTTTTATAGAATGACTATATTCTATACCTGCTATAGATATTTGTCAAAAAGAAAATTATTAAATTTCAAGTTTAGGAATAATATTTTTAATGTACTCCTCTTCTTTTAAAATATATTTTTTCATATCTTCTGGAGATACATATTTAATAGGAAGATTTAATTCCTTAGATTTTTCTATATTCTCTTTAGAATAAAGAGCTGTTTTAAAAGTTTGGTGTAGAATATTTAAAATATCTTTAGGAGTCCCTTTAGGTGCAACTAAAGCTCTTGAAGAACCAAATACAACATCAAAACCATACTCCTTAGCTGTAGGAATATCCTTAAAATTTTCTAACCTTTTTTCTGTAAAAGAAGTCAAAATACGAAACTCTCCATTTTTAACTAAGTTACTAACTTCGCTTATTTTTGCAACAGTAGCATCTACATAACCTTTTTTTAAAGCTGTTATCATATCTGCACTTCCATTAAAAGGAACATGTGTAACCTTAATTCCAGCTACATAGGCAAAGTATGCAGCACCTAAATGATTAGAAAGTCCCACTCCATTATTAGAAATCGTTAAAATATCAGGTTTTGACTTAACTTCTTCTAAAAAGTCTTTAAAATTTTTCCACTTACTATTACTATTAACTACAAGAACAGCAGGATCAAAAACATGATTTAAAATAATTTCCATATCTTCTTTTTTAAATTTAGTTTTTTGTCTAAGAGAAAGACTTAAAAAACTTGGAAAATTTATAAAACCTATTGTATAGCCATCTCCTTTAGCACTTAATAATTCTTGATAACCTATATTTCCATCTTTACCTAAGATATTAATAATTTCAAAATGTTTAGGAAAATACTTTTCAGCCTCTTTAACTAGTAATCTAGCTCCTAAATCAGTTCCTCCTCCCTCTTTATAAGCTACTATGACTTTTACATTTTTTGTAGGGTATGAAATAAATTTATTCTCTCTCTTTTCTATTTTAAAAAATATCAATATAGAGATAAAGATAAAAAAGATAATAAAGAGAGTTTTCTTTCTATTTGCCATTAAATCCTCCTAATTTATTGAAGTAATGGAATAGTTAAGATTATTTTTGTTCCTTTTCCTATATCGCTATCTATTTCTATTTTTCCATTAAGATTTAAAAGTAGATTTTTAACTATTGCTAGACCCAGTCCATTTCCTTCTATTTTTCTATTTCTAGACTTATCTACTCTATAAAATCTTCTAAAAATACTATTTATTTCTTCTTTTGGAATACCTATTCCCTCATCTTCAATAGATAAAATTAAATTATTTTTTAAAATATTTCCCATTATTAAAATTTTACTGTTTTCATTGCTATATTTTATGGAATTATCAATTAAATTTCCAAGAATAGTTCTAAAATGCTGTTCAGAGATATATGTTTTAACTAGAGAAAAATTAAAAGTAGTTTTAATCTCTATATTTTTTTTATCAGCTATATTTTTAAAGGAATTGCAAATATCTTCAAGAGTATTTTTTAAGCTTAACTCTCTAATTTTATTTTCCTCTTCCAACATTTTTTCTGCTTTAGATAATTTTAATAGATTTTCAGTTAGAAGAGCCAATCTTTTTGTTTCTTTTTCAATAATATCAATAAAGTAATTTAATTGTTTTTCATCTCTTATATGTCCCAATTTAATTGTTTCAATAAAACCACTGATAATTGTAATAGGAGTTTTTAACTCATGAGAAGCATTAGAAACAAATTCTCTTCTTAACTTATCAGACATTTCAATAGCAGTAATATCTTGAATCCCTATTAATAGTTTGGATTCATTATCATAGATATTGTTTATTTTAACTCTGTATACTTTCTCTTCTTTAAAAATCTTTGTATCAATCTGTTTATTCTCTAAAATAGCCTCATTTATAACATTTCTAAAGTTTTTAAAAGTTTCAGAATTAAAAATATTTTTAATAGAACTATCTAATTTAAACTCATTTATAGCAGTTTTATTAACAAGGAGTATATCTCCTAAAGATGTAATCACAATTATAGAAGCTTGTAAACTATCAATAATGCTTTGGAGATTTTGAGCTTTTATCTCAATTGTTTTTAAAAGAGAGTCTATTTTATCACTCATCAAATTAAAAGTGTCCCCTAAATTTTTTAATTCATCATGAGAGTTTATAACTACTCTACTTTTAAAATCTCCATTGGATATGTTTTTAGCTAATTTTGTTAAAGTTAAAATAGGTTCAATAGTTTTATTTATAAAAATTACAGATAGAATAATAGATATTATTCCTGAAATAAGAACTCCTAGTAAAATTGAAAAAAATATATTCCTTTTAAAATCTTCTAAAAAAGTTAGCTCTTTTGATAAAACTAATTTAATATTACTTTTATTAAACTCAAAGGTATCAGAGAATATTTGTAGAATTTTATTTTTATTATCATTTAATTCAATAATTTGATAATAGGGATATTTAACATCTTTTTTCTCAATGATAAAAATATTATTAGAATTATTAAGAATAATACTGTTATCTTGCGAATCAGCAAGAGGTGTTCCAGATTCATCTAAAAAAGTGACTCTAAATTCTGATTTGTTAGAAAAGAATTGAGCTAATTTATATAATGGAATATCAGTTTCTTCACTATGGGCTAAAAAATTTGTAATTAATGTAGTTTGAGATAATCCCAGTTTCAAGTCAGATGTGATATAATTATCTTTCATTCTTTTATTAAAAACTAAAGTTATACTTAAACTTGTAATAAAAATCAATAAAAAACAGATGGATAAAAATTTATATTTCATATCTCCTCCAGCTAGTTATTCAAGAGGAACAAGATATCCTACTCCTCTAATAGTTTCTAAATAGGAATTATTATGATCCCCTAACTTTATTCTGAGTTTTCTAATGTGAACATCAAGAGATCTACTAGTACTTTTGTCGAATTTCCAAACCTGTTCTATAATATTTTCTCTAGATACAACTTTTCCTTTATGTGATAGTAAAAAAGTAAATAGTTTAAACTCTTTAGTTGTTAAATCTAATTTTTCATTGTTCTTATAAATACTTCCCTCAGCAGTGTTGATTATTAAATCTTTATATATAATAGTTTCTGATTCAATTTTTTCATTTTTAATAGGTTGTAACTCAACATTTTCCATATCCATTCTACGAAAAAAAGCTTTAACTCTAACTAATAACTCTCTTAAACTAAAAGGTTTTGTAATATAATCGTCAGCTCCTATCTCCAAACATAAAACTTTATCTATTTCGTCTGATTTTGCACTTACAATTAAAATTCTAATCCTATTAAATTCTGGATTATTTCTAATTCTTTTACAAAGTTCTATTCCATCGATTTCTGGTAACATAAGATCTAATAAAATAAGGTCAGGAGCCACTTGTTCAATAATTTCTAAAACTCCACTTCCTGTTGAATGAGTATAAATTTCATACCCAGAAAATTCTAAATTTATTTTTAATAACTCTAAAATATGTTCTTCATCATCAACAATTAAAATTTTTCTTTTCATAATCATCTCCACTATTTTTTCTCAATATTATTATAACATTTTTTAAATTTAAAAAATATATTTATTTTTTTCGAAAATTATGTTATAATAACACTCAAATAATTAACATAATTAACATAATTAATTTTTAATAAGGAGGTGATTATGAATACAAATATCTTAGAACTTTCATTTTCTAGTATTTTAATAAGAATTCTTTTATCTGTTTTAATTGGAGGAATGATAGGGTATGAGAGAGGAAGTAGAAATCAAGCTGCAGGTTTTAGGACACATATTTTAGTATGTTTAGGAGCAACTTTAATTGCGTTAATTCAAGAGCAGCTTAGAGTAAATATTCTTCATTATGCTATTGAATATCCTGTAACTACTCAAGTTTTAAAAACAGATTTAGGACGTATTGGAGCTCAAGTTGTAAGTGGAATAGGTTTTTTAGGAGCTGGAGCAATCATAAGAGAGGAAAAAACAATAGTGGGTTTAACAACAGCTGCTTCTGTGTGGGTTACAGGTTGTATTGGACTAGGAGTTGGTTGGGGTTTTTATAGATTAGCAATTTTAAGTGGAGTTGTAGTTTTAATTGTTTTAGTAACCTTAAAAAAGATTGAGATAGTTTTGAAGAGTGTGAGTATTCTATATGTAGAAAATAGTGATATGAATGAAAATTTAAAAAGGACTATTGAGATTTTTAATTATCATAATATAAAGATAAAGACTTTAAGAAAATTAAAAAAATCTCAAAAAATACTCTATGTAATAGCTCTACCTAAAGGAGTTAATACTCTAAAGGTTTTAGCAGAATTAACAGAGGAAGAAAATATTGAGGAGATAAGGGAGATTTAGTAATAAGTATATCAATATTTTTAGGAGGCAATATGTTAAAAAAGTTTACAAATTTTTGTGTTAAGTTAGTTGATAGGTATTTACCAGATCCGTTTTTATTTGCAATAGTATTAACTTTAGTAGTTTATGTTGCAGCTGTTATATTTACTCAACAAACACCAATTCAGGTATTGGAATATTGGGGGGATTTTTCTGAAGGGTTCTGGGGACTTTTAAAATTCTCTATGCAAACAGGATGTATTGTTGTATTTGGATCTACTCTTGCCAAGACTCAACATTTTAATAATTTAATTAACAAAATTGTAAAATATGCTACAACAAATACAAAAGCTATTGTTTTAACTGTTTTATTTTCTGCTATTTTTAGCTGGCTAAATTATGGGTTAGGTCTTATAGCAGGGGCATTATTAGCTAGAGCTATTGCTAAGAAATTAAAAACAATTGACTATAGATTACTAATAGCTTCTGCATATTCAGGATATGTAATTTGGCATCAAGGATTATCAGGATCTATTCCTCTTACTATTTCAACAGGATTTAAGGTTGCTGGAGAAAATATAAAATCTGATATAACTTCAACAATATTTCATCCTATGAATGTAATTACAGCTATTGTGTGTATTTTAGTGATGTGTTTAGTAAATATAGCTATGTTACCAAATGAAAAAGATGCTGTTATAGTTGATAGTAAAGTTTTAGGAGAGGATTATAAACCTAAAAAATATGAGATAAAAACACCAGCTGATAAATTGGAGCATAGTAAAATACTTTGGTTATTAACTTGTGTATTAGGGTGGGCATACATTTTTTATTATTTTAGTAACTATGTGATAGAAGGAAAGAGCATATTAAATGGATTAGGAAGAGATTCGGTAAATATGATATTACTTTTTTCAGGAATTTTATTACATGGAGATTTACGTCACTTTTTAGATGCTTTAAAAGATTCAGTTTCTTCAATAGTTGGAGTAGTGTTACAATACCCATTCTATGCTGGAATCATGGCTATTATGACTGGAACAAATGAAATGGGAATAAGTTTAGCTAGTTTAATTTCTAATTTCTTTGTAAATGTGTCTAATCAATATACTTTTCCAGTTTTTACATTCTTTTCTGCAGGAATAGTTAATTTCTTTGTTCCATCAGGAGGAGGACAATGGAGTGTTCAAGCTCCAATAGTGATGACAGCAGCTAAATCTTTAAATGTTCCTGTAAATATAGCAGCTATGGCTATTGCTTGGGGAGATCAATGGACAAATATGATTCAACCATTCTGGGCACTTCCTGCCTTAGCAGTTGCAAATTTAAAAGCTAAAGATATTATGGGATTCATGTGTGTGGTAACTATTGCTAGTGGAATTGTATTTGCTGTTGGAATATATCTTTGGGCTAAATTATATAGTTAATATATTTAAGTTTTAATAAAAACTCAAGAGTGATAAAGATTAAGAATAATAAAGAGAATAAATTTTAGAAAAAACTCTTTATTCTTTAATTATAAGTCATTCTTGAGTTATTTTTATTTTTTAAAGAAAAATTAGAAATAAAAGCAAATAGGTTACTAGATAAAATTTACTATATGTGCTATACTAAAAAGATAAGAGATAGAGAAAGGTGGCTTTTATGAAATATATAATTACTTTATTTATAATATTTTCTTCAATAGTTATGGCAGATACAAAATTTGAAGATTTGAATAAAGAGCATTGGGCATATCCTCAAGTAAAATCTTTAATAGATAAGGGAATAATAACTGAGAATAGATATAATTTTGATGGAAACGAACCTATGAATAGATATGAATTTGCATTTAATCTATCTCGAGCTTTGGATTATGTAGATTTAAAAAAAGCTAATAAAGAGGATTTAAACATATTGGAAGCACTTATGTTTGAATTTTCACAAGAATTAAATAAAATAGGTTTTGACTCCTCAACTTTTATAAATAGAATAGATACGATAAATGAAACAATAGATCTTTTGAGAGAAAGAATAAATGAAAATGAAAAAACAATATCAGAATTAAAAAAGAGAATAGAAGCTCTTGAAGAAAAAAACTAATATATTAGGAGGAATAGATTATGAAAAAACTGTCATTTGATTATTCTAAAGTACTTGGGTATATGAATGAAGGAGAACTTAATTCAATGAAAACTCAAGTTCTAGCAGCAGAAAAATTTATAAAAGAAAAAAATGGTGCTGGAAGCGACTTTTTAGGATGGGTAGAATTACCTACTAACTATGATAAGGCTGAGTTTGAAAGAATTAAAGCAGCAGCTGAAAAAATTAAAAAAGATTCAGATATTCTTTTAGTAGTAGGAATAGGGGGATCATATTTAGGAGCAAGAGCAGCTATTGATTTCTTATCTCACTCTTTTTATAACAACTTATCTAAGGATAAGAGAAAAGGAACAGAGATATTCTATGTAGGAAACAATATTTCTGGTGTATATTTAAATCACCTTTTAGATGTGTTAGAAGGAAAAGATTATTCAATAAATGTAATATCTAAATCAGGAACTACTACTGAACCAGCTATAGCATTTAGAGTTTTAAAGAAACATATTGAAGAAAAATATGGAAAAGAGGGAGCAAAGAGCAGAATCTATGCTACAACTGATAAAGCAAAAGGAGCTCTTAAAAAATTAGCTGATGAAGAAGGATATGAAACATTTGTAATTCCAGATGATGTAGGAGGAAGATTCTCAGTTTTAACTCCAGTTGGATTACTTCCAATAGCATGTGCTGGAATAGATATAGATGAATTAATGGCAGGAGCTAGAGAAGCTCAAAATGATTACAATGCACCATTTGAAGAAAATGATTGCTATAAATATGCTGCTATTAGAAATATTTTAAATAGAAAAGGTAAAAATATTGAGATGTTAATAAACTATGAGCCAAGATTACACTATTTTGGTGAATGGTGGAAACAACTATTTGGAGAATCTGAAGGAAAAGATGGAAAAGGATTATTCCCAGCAGCAGCAGACTTTTCAACTGATTTACACTCAATGGGACAATATATTCAAGATGGAAGAAGAGAGTTATTTGAAACAGCTGTATTAATAGAAAAACCAGAAGCTGATATTACAATAGAAGCTGAAGAAGTAGACTTAGATGGATTAAATTACTTAGCAGGAAAAGGAATGGATTTTGTTAATAAGAAAGCTGCTCAAGGAACACTACTTGCTCATGTAGATGGAGGAGTACCTAACTTAGTAATAAATTTACCAGAAGCTACACCTTTCCATTTAGGATATTTATTCTATTTCTTTGAAAAAGCTTGTGGAATAAGTGGATATGTTTTAGGAGTAAATCCTTTCAACCAACCAGGAGTAGAATCATATAAAGCTAATATGTTTGCTCTATTAGGTAAAAAAGGATATGAAAAAGAAGCTGAAATCTTAAACAAAAGATTAGAAAATAAATAGTAGTAAAAATAGCTCAAGAATAACTTTTTTCAAGAATTTTGTTATTCTTGAGTTTTTTTATATAAAAAGGAGGAATTATGAAGTTTTTAGATGAATTTAAAAAATTTGCACTACGTGGGAACGTTTTTGACATGGCAGTAGGGGTTATTGTTGGAGGAGCTTTTAGTAAGATAGTTTCAAGTATGGTAAATGATATGATTATGCCTATAATTGGGATGTTAACTGGAAAAATAGATATTTCATCCTTAGAGTTTTCTCTTCCATCAAGCATAGTAGGAGCTGATCCAGTAATTATAAAGTATGGACAATTTTTACAAAATGTATTAAATTTTCTAATAATCTGTTTTTCTGTATTTATAATGGTAAAAGTAGTTAATAAACTTATAAAAAAACAAGAGGATGCAAAACCTGCACCTAAACCTACAAATGAAGAACTTTTATTAAAGGAAATTAGAGATATCTTAAAAGAAAAAAAATAGGGAGGAAAAACCTCTCTATTTTTTTAGGTGATGAAATTGTGGTAAATAATCCCAGTTTTGTTTTATAATCTCATCTAATATTGTTTTTGCAACAGCTCCACTTGTTACAAGAGGGTTACAAGTAAGAGCTTGTAAAGCTTTTCCATAATCTCCCTTAACAGCAGCTTCTATTGTTAATTGTTCAAAGTTTTTCATAAGTTGTAATAATCCTTTTGCTTCTAAAGGAATAGGATCTTGTGGAATTAACTCAATTCTATCTCTATATACTTTAACAGATACTTCTACAGCACTATCTTCAGGAAGGCAATCAATTAAGTTTCCTACGTTTTTAGTAGAAATTACCATCTCTGTTCCTCTGTCATTATAAATTGCATGGATAAGTTCACAAGCTGCATCAGAATAGTATTGTCCACCTCTTTTTTCAAGTTGCTTAGGTTTTACATTTAAGTTAGGGTCTTTATAAAGTTCAAATAGATCCTCTTCAACTTGTTTAACTTGTTCTCCTCTAGTTCCTTTTCCACTTCTATACTCAATTAACTCATCATTTAACATCTCATCAGTTAGATAGTAATATTTATGATATGGGCATGGAATCATTCCTAAATCCATAATTTGCTCCTCTATCCAAGGTTTTCCATGTCTTAAGTTAGCAGGAACATTTTCTGTATCATATAGAACTTTTTCTAAAACCTCTTTTGTTTTGTCTTCCCCTTTGTATATTACTTTTCTTCCCCAAACAAAGTGGTTTAGTCCTCCAAAAATCATATGTAAATCTTTCTCTTCAGCTCTTAAAACCTCAATTACAGCTTTTTTCATTCCTACAGGAACATTACAAAGTCCAGCTACTTTTATATTAGGATAATATTTAATAACAGTTTCAGTAATTATTCCACTAGGGTTTGTAAAGTTTACTAACCAAGCATTAGGACAAAGCTCTGTCATATCTTTACAAATATCTAAAATAACAGGAATAGTTCTAAGAGCTTTAGCAAATCCACCAGCTCCATTTGTTTCTTGACCGATCATTCCAAAACTTAAAGGAATTTTTTCATCTCTTATTCTAGCGTCTAATAATCCAACTCTAAATTGTGTAGTTACAAAGTCAGCATCTTTTAAAGCTTCTCTTCTATCAAGAGTTAAATAAACTTTCATCTTATCCTTTAATCCAGCTTTTTCAACCATTCTTTTAGCTAGATTTCCAACAATTTCAAGTTTTTCCTTACCAGCTTCAATATCTACAAGCCATAATTCAGTAATTGGTAATTCGTGATATCTTTTTAAAAATCCCTCTATTATTTCAGGAGTATAAGAAGAACCTCCTCCAATTGTTGCAACTTTTAATTTTTTACTCATAAAAACCTCTCCTTTTAATTTAAATCATCTAAAAGTGATTGTAAACTTTCCTCTTCATCTTCAGCTTGTTCCTGTTCTAAAAGCTGTTTATCATATATTTTAAAGAAAGGATAGTATATAACCATTGATAATATTATACTAAAAATTGTTAATAATGGAACTGAAATTGAAAATCCTGAAGATAAAAATCCTGAAATTACAGGTGGAGTTGTCCAAGGAACAACAGCAAAAGGTACTTTAACAAGATTTAATTTCATCAGTGTCCAAGTTATTGTAGTTATAATTAAAGGATTTAGTATAAATGGAACCATTAATATAGGGTTCATAACTATTGGAGCACCAAAGATAACAGGCTCATTAATATTAAATAGAGATGGTGTAATAGATATTTTTCCAACCTCTTTCATCTGCTTAGATTTAGCTATAAAGAACATTAAAAGAACTAAACCTATTGTTGAACCACTTCCTCCAATATTGAAAGTTAAACTTTTAAAAGGTTCAGTAGCTAAAATAAATCCATTTCCTGCTATATTATCTAAACCTTGTTTAGCTAAAGAGGCATTATACAGAGTGTTTTCTAGCCAAATTGGACTCATAATTCCCTCTACTATAGTAGATCCATGTATTCCTGCACACCAAAGAGCCATTATCATAAATACAGCAAAAAGTTGTCCTAAAAGAGATGTTCCAACAAATCTAAGTGGCATTCCAACAATTGTATTAACAGCATCATGTAAGTTTTTGAAATCAGTATTTACAACTATAGATGATACAATTCCCCAGAATGTTATTGTAAAAACAGCAGGTATTAAAGACATGAAAGTTTTTGAAATAGCTGGGGGTACACTATCAGGTAGGGAGATAACTATTCCTTTAGCTACTATTTTTCTTATAATTTCAACGCTGATTAAAGCTATTATAACTCCAGTAAAAAGACTTCCAGATCCTAAATAATTAAGATTAAGTTGTCCATTTTCAGCAGTAGGCATAAGAGTTACAAAATAACTAACTAGTGCTATTATAGAGTTAGAAATAGCTAATTCTCCCATATGGTAACCATTAGAAAGTCTATAAGCAACTCCTAAAACAGCAACAATAGCAATTATACCAAAACAACCACTAGCTATATATGAAAAATATTGTCCAAATCCACTACTTACAAGTAATTCCTTGTAACCTGGTATTGGTAAAAATCCTAAAATTAGGAAAAGAGAACCAACTATTGTAAGTGGCATTGTCATAATGATACCATCTTTTATTGCTACTACATGACGTTGAGAAGCCACTTTATTAGCTACAGGAACAAAGTATCTCTCAAGTATATTATTAAACTTTTCAAAAAATTTCATGACTCCTCCTTATTATCTATCCTTAAAAGTTCTAATAGCTCTTAAAGCATCTTTTAATACTCCAAGTCCATCCATCATTCCATATTTTTGAGAATTTATAGTAATCACTGGGAATCTATCTCCAACTTCTGCTCTTATTTTATCTTCTAAATATTTAACTTGAGGTCCTAATAATAAAACATCAGTTGTATCAAAATGTTCTTTGGCATTTGCTTCAGCTACAGCTAAAATTTCAGCAGCAAGTTTATTTTCCTCAGCTACTTTCTTCATCTTATTAACCATTAAACTTGTTGACATTCCTGCACTACATACTAATAATATTTTCATTTAAACTCCTCCTTAAGATTTTTATGTTCTATTCGCAATATAACAATATCATTTTTTTACATTTTTTGTCAAATTTCAAAAAAATTATATATTTTTTCGTCTATTTATTTTATAATATATTAAAGAATACAAAAATAAATATATATATTTCGCTTAAAATATATAAATACTAAAAAAACTTTTTTAATTTTTTTTATTTTTTAGGAGGAAGTAGATGATATATGAGATAGAAAATCTTAATGATAAGTTAAATAATGGAAATTTTTTTCTAAAACTTAATAATAATTTAAGCAAAAATGAGAGATTATTTCTAAATTTAATAATACAAGTCTATTCAAAAAATGATAATTTAAAAGTTTTCCTTAATGAAGAGATTTTTCAAAAAAAATTTAAGTTAAATTTAAAAGAGAGCTATGCTTTTTTAGAAAGATTGAGTAAAAAGAGTTTAACATATAGTATAGAGATAGAGGAGAAGAGAACAATAGGAACTTTCAATTTGATATCTTCTTTTTTTATCTCGAATAATAATATAACTATTTTTTTACCTCAAGAATTGAAAGAGAGTAAAAAAAGTAAGACTTTATTTTCAATACTAAATCTAAAATACATATATAGTTTTAAAGATAAACATAC
>OGMI01000350.1_pt1 | contig 25386 bp, 20 predicted proteins | sample 1573201 | NCBI WGS metagenome assembly OGMI01 (sample SAMEA2582012, study PRJEB24529) | metagenome | biome: Human gut stool | place: China | collected 2011
CAGTCTGATATAGCACTTCTGCACCAAGGGAATTTGTCTGGAAAAAGGAAAATGGTGTAATCTTAAAGCGAAGCCCTAACAATTCCTCGTAAAAGAAATCCTGTCCATATAAAACATCCGTGCCTTCATTCGTCACGGTATCTGCCACATTGTCATTTCTCGTATGCAGAATACCTGTCATGATACCTTTGTAATCTGCTGCAAGAAGAGCAGCTTTCCAGCCCTCTAATAATTCCTCTTCCGTTCCTGCAAATGCGTTTTCCTGTGCATTGTTCAACGTACTTTTAACTTCATCCATCTGTGCTCCGGCAATTCCCTGAAAATCCGTCTGCGTTGTAGTCACCAGATCTACTAATATTTCCCCTGTTTTGACTGCCTTACGGACAAGCAGATGTCTTAAATATCCGGTGTGACGCAGTTTATGGTAATAGGTGATATTTTTTTCACGAAAATAAGCAAGTGTGACAGACAGGATCTTTCTGAAATCCTCATCTACGATCTGGCAGTTTTCCACCGTCACAATATCATAAAAGCTTCCACGCTTATGCATTCCAAGTGCTAACGGTCCATCCTTAAATTCATCCCCAAAGGAAAATTCCATTTTATTGCGGTATGCAGTCTGCCTTGGACTTTCCTTGATTCCCAGAAACTGGTAATCCCGGTTTTCCTGATCGATCACATCATCCATTAATTTTTTTACCTGTTCTGCTTTCATCTCAAGCTGCCTGTCGTATGGAAGTGTCTGGTAAGTACATCCTCCACATTCCCCGGCATGGACACATCCTGTTTTGTCCCCTTCCAGCGGTGACTTTTCCAATACCTCTAAAAGTCTGCCCTCTGCTTTTCCCTTGCGGATTTTATTGATGGAAGCAGACACTTTCTGTCCCGGTATCGTATTTTTTACAATAACCTGTCTTCCATCCTCTGTTCTGATAATTCCCTTATTTGGAAAGTCTACGCGCTCGATCACGCCTTCTATGATTTGTCCTTTTTTCATAAATTCCTCGCATTTTTATTTCATCAACTATAAAATTGTCCATGATTCCATTGACATTTTATTAACTTCACAGTTTTCTATTTCTTTTATCTGTTACACAAGAAAAAAGGGCTGCATCCGCAGCCCTCCAGATTATTTTTATTCTTCTTCTTTTTTCTCTGCTGGTTTTGCCGGCTCTTCTTCGTCCTCTTCATCTTCGAAGAAATCGTCATCATAATCATCTTCAAAATCGTCTTCAAAATCTTCCAGATAATCTGGTGTAAAGAAACGATATACGCCATATACTGCTGCTGCAACTGCTGCAATAATACCGATGATTGCAAAAATCCATACAACCTTTGATGTTTTCTTTTCTTCTGCTTCTTTTTTGTTTAATAATTCATTCAACTTTGTCATATTGATCAGCTCCTCTTTCTTATTGAGTAAGTCGTTTAACTTTGTCGTATTGATGAAATCTTCCACCTTGTTCATAGTGTTCCGCTCCTTCTCTTATTTATACTTTTATAGGATATGCAAAACCTAAACGCAATACACACCAGAAAAATCTACGTGCACCGCTCATTGCTTACGCTCATTATATCATATCCTTTACTTTTCGAATATAAAAAATTTACATTTTTCAAAAATTTTATATATTTTTTAGAGTTTCGGATACACAAACGTCCCTGCTTACAAATAGAATCAGATACGCTTTAATTTTGCAAAAGAGGCAAACATTTTTTTCACACCATATCCTTCGAAATCCACGGTCACCTCGTAATCTCTTCCGCCATCCATGATGTTTTTCACAACTCCTCTGCCAAACTTGATATGCGATACGGCGTCCCCGATGCCATAGTCAAGCTCTGACTTTACAACACCCTTTGTGACAAGTGCCTTTGCCTGCATGCTCTGTCCGGAAGGCTGCTGGCGCAGTGTTGTTCTTTTCGGTCTTGCTGTTGTCTGGTTCTGTAAAAAAGATGGGAAACTGCTCTCTTTTCCAAAAGAAGATTCTCTTGCAGATGCCGGCTTTCTCAGTTCACTGTCCAACAGTTCAGACGGAATCTCCCGAACAAACCGCGATACTTTATTATATTGCGTTTCGCCACGAATCATACGTTGTCTTGCACAGGTAATTGTAAGTTCTTCTTTGGCTCTTGTGATACCCACATAAGCCAGACGCCGCTCCTCTTCGAGATCCTCAGAAGAACTGTCCGAAGTGATGGACATATAACTCGGGAACAATCCATCCTCCATTCCGGCAAGGTAAACTTTCGGGAACTCCAGACCTTTCGCGCTATGTAATGTCATTAAAACAACATAATCACTGCCCTCATCGAGACTGTCGATGTCTGCAACCAGTGCCACTTCCTCTAAAAAACCACTGAGTGTCGGATGTTCCTCGCCTTCCTCGTAAGCAACCACTTTGCTGATCAGCTCATCGATATTCTCAATACGCGCCTTTGCCTCCTCGGTATCTTCCGCTTCCAATTCTTTCACATATCCAGTTTCGTCTATAATCTCCTGCAAAAGTTCAGAAACGCTGATAATCTCTACTTTACTGCGCATCACCTGAATAAAATTCACAAATGGCTTGATCTTTGCAGCACTCTTGCCGAGTGTCGGAATATCGTCTGCCATTTTCAATGCATTATAAAAACTGATGTCTGCCGCAGCCGCATAATCTGCCACACGGTTTAAGGTTGTTGCACCGATTCCACGTTTTGGCACGTTGATGATCCTGCGGACAGCAAGATCATCTCTTGCATTATCGATCGTTTTCAAATAGGCAAGCAGGTCTTTGATCTCTTTTCTTGCATAGAAGTTCACGCCGCCGACAATCTTATATGGAATATTGGATACGATAAATTTTTCCTCAAAAAGACGGGACTGTGCGTTTGTGCGGTAGAGAACAGCGCAGTCACCGTAATGATATCTGCCTTCCTTCACACAGGCATTGATGTCCTTTGCGACATACTCTGCCTCTTCATAGCCTGTCTCAAACTGCTTGAAACCGATCTTTTTCCCCTCTTCATTGTCTGTCCAGAGTGTCTTTCTTTTTCGTCCCATATTGTTGGAGATCACTCCGTTTGCAGCATTTAAAATATTCTGCGTAGAACGGTAATTCTGTTCCAGTTTTATCGTCACTGCCTCCGGAAAATGTTTTTCAAAGTTCAGGATATTATAAATATTCGCACCGCGGAACTTATAGATAGACTGGTCATCATCACCAACGACACACAGGTTCTTATACTTTCTGGCAAGAATACTGATCAGTTCAAACTGTGCCGTATTCGTATCCTGATACTCGTCCACCATAATATAGCGGAAGCGTTCCTGATAGTAGTCTAACACCTGATCATCCGTTTTAAACAATTCAACCGTCTTTACGATCAGATCGTCAAAATCAAGTGCATTATTCCGCCGCAGTGCATCCTGATACTCTCTGTAGATCTCTGCCTGTTTCCGTTTCGCAAAATCCCCGGAAGCAGCCGCACGGAGAGAAAATTCCTGTGGATCTACCAGTTCATCTTTTGCTTTGGAAATCGCAGCAAGCAGACTTCGCTCTTTGTAAATCTTAGTATCCACATTCAGACGTTTACAGATATCCTTCATCAGTGTCTTCTGATCATCGGAATCATAGATTGTAAAATTAGTGTCAAACCCGATGCGGTCAATATGACGTCTTAAAATGCGCACACAGGTAGAATGAAACGTTGATACCCAGATGCTCTCAGAGCCATATCCCACAAGCTGGTCGATTCTCTCACGCATCTCACCTGCCGCTTTATTCGTAAAGGTGATTGCCATAATATTGTATGGATTCACACCCTTTTCTTCAATCAGATAAGCGGTTCGATGTGTCAGAACCCTCGTTTTTCCGGAACCTGCACCCGCCAAGATCAGAACCGGTCCCTCCGTGTGAAATACCGCTTCTCTCTGCTGTTCGTTCAATGTATCATAAATGCTCATAGACATCTCCATTTCCGTTGTTGTTTGTAATATTCAATCCCTTTTTTATTACAATATCATATTCCCATCTATTGTAACACATTATCCCTGCTTATGAACAGTAAAATCGAACATATTTTCTTTTTTAATAATAAAAAATAACCGTCCTTTGCGTCAGAAAAATCTACGACCGTCCACATTCAAATTCATACAATTAAATTCAATTGTATCTTGTCATCTAGTTTTCAATACTATATAATCTGATGTAGAGAATACGATTAAACCAGTAAGAATAAAAGCAGGTAGAAAAATGAATACAAAACAATTTTTAAGTGATATATTAGATGAATTTAACAAAATCGACTATGTAAAACCGGAAGATATCCCGAATATCGATCTTTACATGGATCAGGTGACAACATTTATGGATTCCCAGCTTGCCACATCCAAGCGGCATGAGGACGATAAGATCCTGACTAAGACCATGATCAACAATTATGCAAAAAACGATCTTCTTCCTCCACCTGAAAAGAAAAAATATTCCAAAGAACATGTGCTGACTTTGATCTTTATCTACTATTTTAAAAGTATCTTAAGCATCAGTGACATCCAGAGTATCTTAAATCCGATCACGGACAGATATTTTGGAAAAGGCAGCTCCGAGATGAGTCTTGAGGATATCTATAAAGAAGTGTTCGGTCTGGAGCATCAGGAAACCTTAAATATCATGAAAGACCTTGCAAAGAAGTTTAACACCTCCATGAAAACTTTTGAGGGCTTGGAAGGTGAGGATGCAGAGCTTTTACGGACATTCAGTTTTATCTGCATGTTAAGCTATGATGTCTACCTGAAAAAAACAATTATCGAGCGCATTGTCGATCAGATGCTGCACGAAGAAAAAGATCCTTCCAAAAAAGAAAAATAAAACCCAGTGCTGAATGGAACACTGTCTATACCAGACATGATCCGTGCAGCTCCGGGTTTTTCTTTTTTTCCGGGTTTTTCTATTCTGTTTTACGCTTCGTTTGTCTCTGATGCTGCCATTCTGGCAAATACCATGTCATATCCGTCATTCCCATAATTCAAAGAACGGTTTACACGGCTGATGGTCGCTGTGGAAGCACCTGTTTTCTCTGCAATATCAAGATATGTTTTCTGGTCGCGCAGCATCTTGGCAACCTCAAATCGCTGTGATAAGGAAAGCAGCTCATTCACAGTGCAGACATCTTCAAAAAAAGTATAACATTCTTCTCTGTTTTCCAGGCTTAAAATCGCATCAAAAAGATGGTCTACTGCCTCGGTCCTTAGTTTCTTGCTCATTTTACCTTCTCCTTCTCATAAATCAAAATGATATCATCTCTTACTATAATCAGAAACTTCCAATCTACGCACATTTTATCATAGTAAAGTTTTAAAGTAAATATCTGTTTTGCACACTAAAGTGTTACAGATGCAAATTCTATAATAGTCGAATCCAGTTGAAAAAGCAACACTTATTTTCATATTAACTATAACTTTAATTTATACCTGACGGCATCCTGTTATTCTCCCAGAAAAACAGCCAGAAAATCGGTCAGACGCTCCATCTCCTGCTGGGTTCCGATGCTGATACGCAGATAATTGCTAATTCTCGGCTTGGAAAAATAGCGCACGAAAATGTTATGCTCCCGGAGTGCTTCAAATATTTCTTTTGCAGGAACTCTTTCATGTGTTGCAAAAATAAAGTTGCTCATGGAATCCCCAAAAGAAAATCCAAGTTTTTTCAGTTCGCACTTCGTCCATTCCCTTGTAGCGATGACTTTCGCACAGGTTTCCTCAAAATACTCCCTGTCCCTGATCGCCTGCACACCAAGTACAAGCGCTGTCTGATTGAGCGTGTAGGAATTGAAAGAATATTTCACATCATTGATATACCGGATCAGCTTTTCATTTCCCATCGCAAACCCAAGCCGCATACCTGCCAGGGAACGCGATTTTGAAAAGGTCTGTACCACGAGAAGATTGTCATATTTTTCGATCAGAGGCAGCGCAGACTCCCCGCCAAAATCAATGTATGCCTCATCCACAACTACGATCACATCGCGGTTGTGTGCAATGATATCCTCGATCTCTGAAAGCGGCATAAGAATTCCGGTCGGTGCATTCGGATTTGGGAACACCACGCCACCGTTTTCCCCATAATAGTCCTCTTTTTTGATCTGGAAATCATCATCCAACGCTTTTGTCTCAAACGGAATCCGAAGCATATTTGCCCACACATCATAAAAAGAATAGGTGATATCCGGAAACAGGATCGGCTTTTTGCTGTTAAAAAATGTCATAAATATCATGGCAAGCACATCATCCGAACCGACACCGGTAAACACCTGACTGCTCCTGATTCCATAATAATCTGCGATCACATCGACTAACACTTTACAGGTCGGTTCCGGATAAAGTCTCAATTTGTCCGTATCAAAGTTCTTCAAAGCCTCTACTACGCCCGGTGCAGGCGGATATGGGTTTTCGTTGGTATTCAATTTGATCATGTCCGGCTGGTTTGGCTGCTCTCCCGGAACATACGGTTCCACTGTCCTTACATATTCTTCCCAGTTACTCATAAATTTTACTCTCTCCACTCTCTCGATTTTCCTGATATATTTCACAAATTCATTACAATCTGCTCATTTTATTCTGTATACAATCTGTAATCTTCTGCCAGTTTTTCAAACGCAGTCAGGGCATTTTTCACCGTCTCATGGGAAACACAGTAAGCAAGACGGACATAGCCTGCACATCCGAATGCGCTGCCCTTTACCATGATGATATTGTATTTTTTACCTGCTGCAACAAATTTTTCTTCGTCTGCATCCGGAGATTTTACCCACATATAAAAAGCGCCTTCCGGTTTGATGCAGTGAAAACCTAGCTTTTGCAGTCCTTCGTATAACATCTTTCTGTTTTCATCATAAAATGCCAGATTGGTTTTCTCATCCAGACATTTTGCAACTGCTTTCTGAAGCAGGGATGGCGCATTCACAAAGCCGAGGGTACGGTTGGATACAACAATGCCGTCAATGACCTGATCTGCATTTTCCACCTCATCCGGAACAACCACATATCCAATACGCTCACCCGGAAGGGAAAGGGATTTGCTGAAGGAATAACCTACAATTGTATTCCTATAGTATTTCGTCAGGAAATCCTCTTGATTTCCATCGTAGACAAGTTCACGGTAAGGCTCATCGGAAATCAGATAAATTTCGTGTCCAATCTCTTTTTCCTTCTTTTCCAGAATCTCAGCCATCTTTTTCATGGTTTCTTCATGATAGATCACACCGGTCGGATTGTTTGGTGTGTTCACGATCACTGCCTTGGTCTTTTCATTGATCGCTTTTTCCAATGCAGTCAAATCTGGCTGGAATGTTTCAAAATCCGGCGCTACCTCCACGACTTCCGCATCAAAATTGGCTGCATAACTCTTGTACTCTCCAAAATACGGGGCGAACACGATCACCTCGTCACCCGGATCTAAGATTGTTTTAAAAATAATGTTCAATCCTCCCGCTGCTCCCACTGTCATCACAATATTATGGGAAGTAAATGCAGTTCCAAAACGCTTGTTTAAGTTCTCTGCAACCGCCTGACGGACATCCGGGTAACCGGCATTGTCCATATATCCATGTAAAACCAGCGGATCGGTCTCATCCACCAGTTGCTTAATTGCCTCGTTCAATGCTGCCGGAGCCGGTGTTGCAGGATTCCCCAATGAAAAATCATACACGTTCTCTCTTCCCACCCTGGCGGCAAGTTCATTTCCCTCTACAAACATTGCACGGATCGCAGAACTTCCCTGCAATGCCTTCTGTATTTTCTGTGAAATCATATTCTCTTCCTCACTGTTTTCTTACTCTCGAGTCATTTTTCTGCGGTCTGCACCGTAAATGTGCAGATCCACGGAACAATATTACTTTACAACAATACTGTATGAAAGTAAATAGATAAAAAAAGAAAACTGCCACAGGACATTTTCCTTACGGATACTGCCCCGGACAGTTTTTGTTTATTAAAAATACTCCCCTGTATTTTTATGCATTGACGGTATCTACGAACTTCTGGAACGCTTTTCTGCCTTCCTCTGTGCATTTGTAAACACCTGCGTCCAATAAAACTTCTTTGAACACAAGACCGATTTCTGTCTGAATGATCTCATGTAATTTTTCCGGTGTAATCTCACCTTCCAGGCCGCTTCCTGCCGTAAATCCATACTTCGGCAGAAATTCCTCCACCCAGTCTGCATGTTTTGCAAGCACTTCATCCTCACGGATTTCTGCGCCGTCTAAGATTGCCTGCTCCAATGCAGCCATCTCATCTTTTAATCTGGCTGGAAGCACTGCAAGTCCCATAACCTCGATCAGACCAATGTTTTCTTTTTTGATGTGATGAAGTTTTGCATGTGGATGGTAAACACCCAGCGGATGCTCCTCCGTCGTGATATTGTTGCGGAGTACAAGATCTAACTCATAATCATTGCCGCGTTTTCTTGCGATAGGAGTGATCGTGTTGTGTGGTTCGCCCTCTGTCTCTGCAAAAATAAATGCATCTTCATCCGTATAACCTCTCCATGCAAGTAAAATCTTATCTGCGAGCTCGATCAGGCGCTCTTTTTGTGGTGCGCTGATACGGATCACGGACATTGGCCATTTTACGATTCCGGCTTTCACATCCTCAAATCCCTTGAAGACCAGCTCTTTTTCCACCGGTGCTTTTGCCATAGCGAACTCATAATGTCCACCCTGAAAATGATCGTGGCTCAAAATAGATCCACCAACGATCGGAAGGTCAGCATTCGATCCGACAAAGTAATGTGGGAACTGCTCTACAAAATCCAACAGTTTTCCAAAGGTTGCTTTCTCGATTTTCATCGGTGTATGCTCTGCGTTAAAAACGATACAGTGCTCATTGTAGTAAACATATGGTGAATACTGGAAAAACCAGTCACTGTGGTTGATCGTTACCGGAATGATCCTGTGGTTCTGTCTTGCCGGATGGTTCACACGTCCTGCATATCCCTCGTTTTCTTTGCACAGAAGGCATTTTGGATAACCGCTCTGTTTTGCAAGCTTGGCTGCTGCGATCGCCTTCGGATCTTTTTCCGGTTTGGAGAGATTGATGGTGATATCCAATGTTCCAAACTCGGTATCTGCAGTCCATTTCTGGTCTTTTTTGATACGATATCTACAAATGTAGTTTGTATCCCTGCTTAATTTGTAAAAATAGTCAGTTGCCTCCTTTGGGCTGATCTGATAGAGTGCCTGGAATTTTTTGATCACTTCACTTGGTCTTGGCACAAGCATGCCCATGATCTTTGTATCAAATAAGTCTCTGTATGTGATCGTATCTTCCGGCATCAGTCCATCTTCTGCCGCATAATCGAGCATCTCATTTAAGATGTCTTCCAATGCTGCCTCTGCACTCTCCTGTGTCATCGGAGTTCTCTTTGCATAGGCTGCTGCCACTTCATCGTCTAATTCATCCAGATGAAAAAGTTCTAACAGGCGGTTAATGGTAAATCGCCTGTCTTCCGGCTCTACCAGCCCGGTCACAAGACCATATTCTGTCAATTCTAAAATTCTTTCCTGAATCATTGTGTTATCCTCTTTATCTTGAAATCATTTCGATCATTGTGAAACTCTTCACGATCTATATTGAATTTCACAATGGTCTGTTAAAATCACTAAGCCAGTTTTACAGGGCCGTCACCGATCTCAACTACATAGAAATCAGCAGCGTAACCGATTTTATCTTTATAAGCAGCACCTACTTTTTCAATAAAGGAACCCACTGCCTCATCCTTTACGATGCTGACGGTACATCCACCGAATCCTGCACCTGTCATGCGGGAACCGATCACTCCGTCTACTTTCCATGCTTCTTCCACCAATGTGTCAAGCTCGATACCGGTTACTTCGTAATCATCACGAAGGGACACATGTGAGGCGTTCATCAACTCGCCAAACAGAGCAACATCGTTATTCTTTAATGCTTCCACTGCCTTGATGGTTCTCTGGTTCTCATAGACAGCATGTTTTGCACGTTTTACTCTGACAGGATCCTTGATCGCATCTTTGTACTGTTCAAACTGTTCCTCTGTAAGATCACCGAGGGAATCAATTTTAACGACTTTCTGGAGTTCTGCTAATGCAGTCTCGCACTCACTTCTTCTCTCATTGTATTTGGAATCTCCAAGCCCACGTTTTTTGTTGCTGCAGGAGATCACAATCTTTGCATTTTCCAGCTTGATCGGTGCATACTCATATTTTAAAGTTGCTGTGTCAAGGAAAATCGCATGACCTGCTTTTCCCATTGCAATCGCAAACTGATCCATGATACCACAGTTTACGCCGTTGAATTTATTTTCAGAGAACTGTCCGATCAGCGCAAGATCCTGATTTGTCACGTCGAATCCAAACATATCTTTTAAAATATATCCGGTCAGAACTTCCACTGATGCAGAAGAAGAAAGTCCGGAGCCGTTTGGAATATTGCCAAATAACACAAGATCCATACCCTGCTCTACTTTCATTCCCTTCTCGCCAAACGCCCACATAACTCCCTTTGGATAGTTCGTCCAGTCAGCTTCTTTTTCCGGCTTTAAACCTTCTACTGAGGACTCGATCACACCGAGCTGCTCAAAATTCATGGAATAGAAACGAAGTTTCTTATCATCTCTTTTTCTTGCCACACCATATGTACCAATGGTGAGTGCACATGGGAAAACGTGTCCTCCGTTGTAATCGGTATGCTCACCGATCATGTTCACACGTCCCGGTGCAAAATAAACACCGATTTCACCCTCATCCCCGAATAACTCTTTAAATTTTGCTAATACATCTTCCCAGATCATAAAAATCCTCCTTGTTTTGCGAAGCAAAATCCGAACCCTTGTGAGGAGAGGATTTAGCCTCCTTGTTTTGCGCATCTGCGCATCTTCCGTTTTCTGTTACTATCACATTATCATGTTCGTTTTTACATTGCAACCAATTGACCGCAGACTGCAACAATAAAAAAGAAAGATGCAACATTTTTACATGTTACATCTTTCTTGAAATTAGTTTTCTTCTAACATAACCTTACATTAAGTATCACGGACGCTGTCCGTCTTTTTCCACATTCTGCTTAAACAAAGCCAGAACCTGCTCCGTGATAATGTTCCGGATTTCTCTGTTTGGCACTGCAAGTCTGAATCTTTTTGTATCAACTCTGCCTTTATGTGTAAGATATCCCGCCATGAAAAGTGTACTCCAAAGGTTATCCATGGATGCATACAGTTCATTATAAGTCAGATCCTCACGTATATCTTTTTCTACGATTTCACCATTTACAAGTCTCTCTAAGTCTGTTTTTGCCAGCCCCTTTGCTGCTCCTGCACTTTCTATAAAATGTTTCAGCACATCGTTTCCACTGGTATTAGTCCAATAATTCTCCGGTGGAAGCATCGGATTCCTTCTATGTGCATCGCAATAATTAATGACATCCCATGGGCAATAAACATCTGCATTTCCAAAGCGGTATCCGTCATACCACTCTTTTACCGTTTCATAGTGTGTATCCTGACCGTAATAATGAAGCATTCAATGTCTTACCAAACCGACGTGGACGCGTGAACAGATTGACCTCTCCCCAGTTATTTAAAAGCTGCTCGATCAGACCGGTTTTATCAACATAATAAAAACCATCTCTGCGGATTTTTTCAAAATTGTCAATTCCAACAGGTAATTTTATAAATTCTGCCATAGCTGCCTCTCCAAACTATTTTTTTTGCAATTTCTACTTAAGTATAACAAATCTATCTCATAAATGGTAACGTTAAATGTAACTGTATTATAGGCGATGAACTGCTCTTTATTTGGAATATAAGAAACATAGCGCGAAGCAAAGATATTGTTAGGCAAACCGCCGAGAGCATATCTTATGCGTTCTGTTTTCTATATGCGTAAAGATATTCCTGTGCTTTTTGCAGTGAAACATTCAACTTTTTTTGAAGTCTTGCTAAAATATCCTCCTCGGAAAGTCCAAAGTCATTCCCCATTTCAATAATACCTTTTGCCTCTCCTTCATTCCATGTTTCCTGAAATACACTGACCATACCTTTCTCTCCTTCCCCAATCAATTCATTATAATCAATTTTTCCATTCATAGTGCCTGCTACTGTCATAATAACAGCTTTGTCTACCTTATGTTTTCTTGTATAATCTATTGCTTTTTCTTTTTTTCCATCTGTTCTTCCACTTCTGCTTAAAAGAATTTCAAGCAGATTAAATAAATCCTGATTATTTACATTATGCAATACCAGATTATTTTTTCCGGCTTCCACCAGATGTATTTTATAATCATTCACAAATGTTTCCATTGCTTTTGGAATATTTAGCATCCCATGCAAAGATACTGCTCCATCCCACGGCTTCTCACCATAATAGATAACGATTGTAATAACAGGAATAAATTTATCTGTTTTCTTCATTCCCGACAGATATTCATCTTCTGTTAATCCTTTTTCTTTTTTACGCTTTGCCGCATTGTCATCATACTGCTTTTTGTATGTACTATAATCATATCCCATCACTCTTAACGGCATTGCATAATGGATACATTCCTGTCCCTCCAATCCAAGTATAACAAATTCAGCATCATAAGTGGTAGATTTTTTTCTGATTTTAACGTTATCTCTTGCTGCCACAATACTCTGTATATACTCCTTGTGTTCTAATACCAAAGATTCCTCTGTATCCATATCTTCTAATTCTTCCGGTTTTATAACCTTATTTCCATTAAATAAAACTGCATTAAAAATATCTGCAAACTGTTCGTTATTCCGCCAGTAATTCTTTACTACAGTATCTGCTTTCAATACTTTTTTTCCCATATATAATTGCTCCTTCCTATATACCTGATATTTCAGGAAAATAGTTTCGTCGCTTTTTGCACTTGCAGTTTTAACTGGATTTTTATGCAGACCTTGCACCCTCAATTTGATAAAAAAGATTTCCTTATTACCATAACTTGTATCGAAAAAATTGTCAATTTGTTTTTGACATAACATAAATATAGAAAAACAGCCCCTTTTTCACAGAGACTGTCCTTCTTGTAATTTTATTTTCTTATCACTTTATTCCACATCAACCTTCACCTTCGGTAAATGCCAGATATCATCCACATATTCCTGAATCGTTCTGTCGGATGAGAACTTGCCGGAATGTGCAATGTTTAAGATAGCGCTCTTTGCCCAGGCGCTCTTGTTCTTGTAATACTCCATGATCTTCTTCTGCGCTTCTGCATAAGAACGGAAGTCTGCAAGAATAAAGTAAGTATCCGCGTACTGTGTGCTGTGTGTATTCAGCAGTGAATTGTACAGGTCACGGAAAAGTTCGGAGTCGTTCGGTGAGTAGAATCCGTTCACTAACTGTGTCAGAACTTTGCGGATATCCTGATCCGTGTTGAAAATCTGCATCGGATCATAATCACGGTTATGCTCATGTGCGATCACTTCGTCAGAGGTCATACCGAAAATAAACATATTATCCGGTCCGACTTCCTCGTACATCTCAACATTCGCACCGTCCATCGTTCCAAGTGTCAGGGCACCGTTTAACATGAACTTCATATTACCGGTACCGGATGCCTCTTTACTTGCAGTTGAAATCTGCTCGCTGACATCTGCTGCTGCAAAGATCCACTCTGCATTGGAAACTTTGTAGTCCTCGATAAATACCACTTTGATCTTATTATTGATACTCTTATCATTGTTGATCACTTCTGCAACGCTGTTGATCAGTTTAATGGTAAGTTTTGCATTTTTATAACCGGCTGCTGCCTTTGCACCAAAAATGAATGTTCTTGGAACAAATTCCATATCCGGATGCTCTTTGATCTCATTATAGAGATACATAACATGAAGGATATTCAACAGCTGACGTTTGTACTCATGAAGACGTTTTACCTGTACATCAAAGATGGAATCCGGATCCACATCAATTCCATTGTGCTCTTTGATATATTTTGCAAGACGTACTTTATTCTGGTGTTTGATCTCAAGAAACTCCTGCTGTGCTTTTTTATCATCTGCATAAGGCGCAAGTTTCCTGATCTGGGAAAGGTCTGTGATCCAGCCTTCTCCCACATGTGCTGTCACCCAGTCAGCCAGAAGCGGGTTCGCATGTGCTAAGAAACGTCTCTGTGTGATACCATTGGTTTTGTTATTGAACTTCTGCGGCATCATCTCATAGAAATCTTTTAACTGCTCTTTTTTCAAAATCTCTGTGTGCAGTCTGGCAACACCGTTGACAGAATAACCTGCAACGATCGCAAGATGCGCCATTTTTACCTGACCATCATATAAAATTGCCATTTTTGCAATTTTTTCATTGTTGCCCGGATACTGCTCCTGGATCTGTAAAACAAAACGGCGGTTGATCTCTTCCACGATCTGATATACACGCGGAAGCAGTCTCTGGAAAATCTCGATCGGCCATTTTTCAAGAGCCTCAGCCATAATGGTATGGTTGGTATAAGCAACACAGTGGGTTGTGATATCCCACGCATCCTCCCAGCTTAAGCCTTCCTCATCCAGCAAAATACGCATTAACTCTGCCACTGCAACCGTCGGATGTGTATCATTCATCTGGAATACTGCTTTCTCAGGCAGCTGATGGATATCCTCATGATGCTTTTTGAATCTTGCGATCGCACGCTGTAAACTTGCAGATACGAAAAAGTACTGCTGTTTTAAACGAAGCTCTTTTCCCTGAATATGATTGTCATTCGGATAAAGGACTTCCACCAGATTACGAGCAAGGTTTTCCTGCTCTACCGCTTTGTTATAATCTCCTTTATCAAAGGAATCTAACTGGAAACCTTCCTTAGGCTCTGCATCCCAGATCATCAGCGTATTTACCATATGATTATCATAGCCTACGATCGGCATATCGTACGGGATCGCCATAACGGACTGATAGCCTTCATGGATAAATCTGGTGTTGCCATTTCCCATGTCTTCGGTACGGACATAGCCGCCGAATTTGATCTCGTAGGAATACTCCGGTCTGCGAAGTTCGAATGGGTAGCCATTCTTTAACCAGTTATCCGGTACCTCTACCTGAAAACCATCCGAAATCTGCTGTTTGAACATACCATAACGGTAACGGATACCGCAGCCGTAAGCTGCGTATCCAAGTGTTGCCAGTGATTCCATAAAGCATGCTGCAAGACGTCCAAGACCACCGTTTCCGAGTGCCGGATCCGGCTCCTGATCTTCGATCACGTCAAGATTCAGTCCGATTTCTTCCAGAGCTTCTTTCACTTCTTTGTAAGCTTTTAAATTGATCAGGTTATTTCCAAGCGCACGGCCCATCAGAAATTCCATTGACATATAATAGACAATCTTTGGATCCTGATCGTCAAATGCCTGCTGGGTTGCCAGCCAGTCATCGATCACAACGTCTTTTACGACGTAGGATACCGCCTGGAAAATCTCCTGCTGGCTTGCTTCTTTTAACTGTTTGCGGTACATATGACGGACTGTCTCTGTTACATCATTGATAAATTTTTTCTTATTGAAGACTGCTGCTGATTTAGACATTTCCTTACTCTCCTTTTTTTACACCTAAAAGAACGGTTTCCCCATTAATATTCCATTCTTTCTCGTATCCATCCACACTGCCAGCTACAACATCAAGTCCGAGTACATCTGCTTTGATCGCATCACCATATTTGTCAAAGATTGCAGCTACTTTGTCATCTGCCTGATAAGAGATCATGATCTTATCCATCACTTCGAATCCTGCTTCTTTTCTCATAGTCTGGATCTTGCTGATGATCTCACGCACAAATCCTTCTTCAATTAACTCCGGTGTTAAGTTGGTATCAAGGACAACGGTTACTGTATTGTCCCCCTCCGTTACATAACCTTCCATCTGTGTCATTGTAATTAACAGATCTTCCTCTGCTAATTTTACATCATCACTGACAGACTTCAAAGTGATAAATCCATTTTCCTTTAACTCTGCCATAGCAGCGTTTCCGTCAAGCTCTGCTAAAGCTTTCTGGATCTGTCCTAAATATTTTCCATATTTTGGTCCCACGGTACGCAGCTGTGGTTTGAACGTATAGCTTGTGTAGGAGCTTACGTCATCGGTAAAGGAAACTTTCTTCACATTCAGCTCATCTTCGATGATCTCTTTGAAGTACTCTGAAAGTTCAAATGGAGCTTTGACAAACATCTTTCCGATCGGCTGACGGTTTTTGATGTTTGCTGCATTACGGCACGCACGACCCATAACCACGATCTTTAATACCTCATCCATATTTTTCTCTAACTCTTTGTCAATGTATGCTTCATTAACGGTTGGGAAGTCACATAAATGAATACTTTCCGGCGCATTTTTATCAATGCTGCACACAAGATTCTGATAGATTTCCTCTGTCATGAACGGGATCATTGGTGCTGCACATTTACAGATCTCTACTAACGCTGTGTAAAGTGTCATGTAGGCATTGATCTTATCCTGCTCCATTCCTTTTGCCCAGAAACGTTCACGGGAGCGTCTTACGTACCAGTTACTCATATCGTCCACAAACTCATCGAGTGCTCTTGCAGCTTCCGGGATCTTGTAACTGCCAAGGTTATCATCCACAGCGCCGATCACGGTATTTAATTTGGACAGTAACCATTTATCCATCACGGATAATTTATCATATTCCAGTTTATATTTTGTTGCGTCAAATCCGTCAATGTTTGCATACAGTACAAAGAATGCATAAGTGTTCCATAAGGTGCTTAAGAACTTACGCTGTCCCTCCTGCACTGCTTTTCCATGGAAACGGTTTGGAAGCCATGGAGCGCTGTTGATATAGAAATACCAGCGGATCGCATCTGCTCCGTAAGTCTCTAATGCATCGAACGGATCGACTGCATTTCCTTTGGATTTGGACATTTTCTGTCCGTTCTCATCCTGTACATGTCCTAAAACGATAACGTTTTCATAAGGAGCTTTATTAAACAGTAAAGTGGACTCTGCCATCAGGGAATAGAACCATCCGCGTGTCTGGTCTACCGCCTCGGAAATGAACTGAGCCGGGAACTGCTGTTTGAACAAATCCTGATTTTCAAATGGATAATGGTGCTGTGCAAACGGCATTGCTCCTGAGTCGAACCAGCAGTCGATCACTTCCGGCACTCTGTGCATGGTCTTGCCACAGTCAGGGCATTTGAAGGTCACAGCGTCGATATACGGTCTGTGTAATTCCACTTTGGCATCATCCGGGTTTCCGCTTTTCTCTGCTAATTCAGCGCGGCTTCCGATGGACTCCTGATGTCCGCAGCCTTCACATTCCCATACATTTAAAGGAGTTCCCCAGTAACGGTTACGGGAGATTCCCCAGTCCTGAATGTTCTCAAGCCAGTCACCGAAACGTCCTTTACCGATGGATTCCGGGATCCAGTTTACAGTATTATTATTACGGATCAGGTCATCTTTGACTGCTGTCATCTTGATGAACCATGACTCTCTTGCATAGTAAATAAGCGGTGTATCACATCTCCAACAGTGTGGATATTCATGTTCGAATTTTGGTGCGTCAAATAATTTGCCCTGCGCATCCAGATCTTTTAATACTTCAGGGTCGGCTTTCTTTACAAATAATCCGGCATAAGGTGTCTCTTCTGTCATCTCACCTTTTCCGTTTACAAACTGTACAAACGGAAGATCGTACTTACGTCCAACATTCGCATCATCTTCACCGAATGCAGGAGCAATATGAACGATACCGGTACCATCAGACATCGTTACATAAGTATCACAGGTAACAAAATGTCCTTTTTTGTGCTGTTTTGCTGCCACTTCTGCTGCACATGCATATAACGGCTCATATTCTTTGTACTCTAAATCTTTTCCGGTGTAAGTCTCTAATACTTCATATGCTTTGACACCTTCCTCTTCATTTCCAAGCTTTCCTAACACTTTGTCAAGAAGCGCCTCTGCCATGTAGTAGGTGTATCCGTCTGCTGCTTTTACTTTGCAGTAAGTCTCATCCGGGTTCACACAGAGTGCAACGTTGGATGGAAGTGTCCACGGAGTTGTGGTCCATGCAAGGAAATAAGCATCCTCTCCGACAACTTTGAAACGTACCACTGCGGAACGCTCTTTCACGGTCTTGTAACCCTGTGCAACTTCCTGCGAAGAAAGTGGTGTACCACAACGAGGGCAGTAAGGAACGATCTTGAAGCCTTTGTATAACAATCCTTTGTCCCAGATCTGTTTTAATGCCCACCATTCGGACTCAATAAAGTTGTCATCATAGGTGACATATGGGTTTTCCATATCTGCCCAGAAACCAACGGTTCCTGAGAAATCTTCCCACATTCCCTTGTATTTCCATACAGATTCCTTACATTTTTTGATGAAAGGTTCCATACCGTACTCTTCAATCTGCTCTTTTCCGTTTAAGCCGAGCATCTTCTCTACCTCTAACTCGACCGGAAGTCCGTGTGTATCCCATCCGGCTTTACGCGGAACATATTTTCCCTTCATAGTCTGGTATCTTGGGATCATATCTTTGATAACACGTGTCAATACGTGTCCGATATGTGGTTTTCCGTTTGCAGTCGGAGGTCCGTCATAGAATGTGTAGGTCTCTCCCTGTTTGCGCTGTTCCATGGATTTTTTGAAGATGTCATGATCTTCCCAGAACTTCTCTGTCTGCTTTTCCCTGTCAACGAAGTTCATATTTGTTTCAACTTTGTTATACATATAATCCTCCTCAATCTAAACAAGGCTCTCATCCTGTAAATAGGACGAGAGCCTTAAATGATCGTTGTACCACCTAATTACAATGTACAGATTTTATAAAAATCATATACCCGTTCCCTGTAACGTAGGAAAAACGTCAGTGCCTACTCAGTCAAAACATTTCGGACTGCGACTGGGAAGTGATGTTCATTCCTAAGATACTCGCACCGGTTCACACCAATCCCGGCTCTCTTTGCCTTTCTCTTAACAACTACTGTCTTCGTCATCGTCTTTTCTATTTGCAATGAATGGATCATTGCCTTTAACCTTCTGTGATTATACAGAGATTTCCCCGAAAAGTCAAGATTTTCCACCTATCTTAATGACTTTCGTTTCGTCCTGCTGATCACATCGATAAATCTTTCGCGGATGTTCTGGATCATCAGATCTTCCTCCCGGTCATTTCCGTCAAACGGCACAAAACCGCCTGCCATCGTAGCATGCCCGCCACCGCTTCCGATGCCTTTTAACGCCTTGCTTATAATTTTTCCGGCATCTAATGTGGGACGCTCACTCCGCACAGAAATTTTGATCCCTTCTTTTTTTCTGGAATAGACCACTGAAAAAGAGACTTCCACCAATGCAAGCATAAAATCTGACACACTGGCGATCAGAGCCTCCGGGCAATCCCTTCCGGTATCTGCAAAACTGATATTCTCAAACACCTCAATGCTTGAGATCGCCTTGGAATACGCCATCAGATCTTCAAAATAGAGTGTGCTGTTCTCTAAGAGATAAATCATATCCTGATCACACAGGTCAAACATGCGCCAGATCATTTCCATATCCATCTTGCATACGCCTCTCGACAATTTCTGTGTATCCATACGGATTCCAAATGTCAGCGCTGTTGCAATTCTTTGATCCATCGGTATTTCATTTTCAAAAAAATATTGTGCTATGATCGATGCGCAAGCCCCGACACCCGGCCGGATATCCGTAAACCGGTACTCCGTTTTCTCATAAACCGGATGATGGTCGATGCAGATGATCTCATCCCCGGTCATATCGATAATGTTGGAATTGCCCTTCTGCGCATCTACCAGGATAACCTCGTCGTCCTCCGTGAGTTCACTGTCAATATTCTCAATATTTACCAGTCTGATGTCCAAAATCTCTCTCAGCTTGTCAGTACTGTAACGGTCGATTTTCCCCTTATAGCAGATCGTCGCATGAATCCCGCGAAGCTTTAACAGTTCCTGCAGGCCGAACGCACTTGCGATGGCATCCGGATCCGGAAAATTATGTGTCTGGATATAAACGTGTTCTCTGTTGATCTGTGTTACTAACTCATCTAATTTTGTCATATGATAAACCCTTATAATTTCTTACCGCAGAGCAAAATATTGGTCTGCTGTCTCTGTAAGTTCCTCAAATGTATGGATTTCCGGCACGTCCGCTGCAATTGTTCCAAACCCATATGCTGCGTGGATGAACCCGACACCTGCGTGGCAGCTGGCATCATAATCCCCCTGGATATCGCCGACATACACTGCCTCTGTCAACCCGTTCCGGTCTGCTAATAATCTGATATTATCGCCCTTCTGTCTCAGATTATTTCCATAACACTCTATATCTTCAAAGTATTTTCCAAATCCGTAATGATCTAAAAATGCCTCTATATAACCACTCTGGCAGTTGCTCACGATGTAGAGCGGATACTTTTCTTTCAGTGCAGAAAGTGTCTCCTCCAATTTTGGATACAAAACTCCACCATGCTCTCTCAGGTAGTCATTTTCCATGGAACAGCACTGATCTAACAATTTCATGCGCGCCTCTTTTTCCAGTTCCGGGAAAAGAATGTCTGCGATCACATCCATGGTCTTTCCCATAACCCCCTGAATATCCTGCTCCGTCAGTTTTTTATCAACAGAGCCATCCTGTTTTATGGCAAGATTCCATGATTCTGCAACGTTCGCTGCCGAGTCCCACAGCGTTCCGTCCATGTCAAAAATAATTCCTTTTTTCATACTTCTCCTTTTCTATCCATTATCCACAAAAATTTCTTTTTTAACCAAGATTATAAACTTTTGTATATTTTTCTTTGAAATAACGAATCAGCGGTTCTGCTGAAACTTCTTTGCCGCAGACGTATCTGATCACTTCTTTCGGGCTTCTGGTAGAACCATACTGATGAATCTTCTCATTCAGCCATTTTGTAATCTCACCGATTCTTCCCTCCGCGAGCAGCGCATCCACAGAGCCAAGTTCTTCCTCCAGACGATCTAAATACATGCCGTCATAAATACTGCCAAGCAGATAGGATGGAAAGTAACCAAAAGAACCGTCAGACCAGTGCATATCCTGCAAAATTCCTTCCGCATCATCTGCCGGAGTAATCTGTAAATATTCCTGCATTTTCTGATTCCAGAGTGCCGGAAGTTCCTCCACTTTCACATGGTCGCGGAAAATTGCCTTCTCGATCTCATATCTTAAAATAATATGGAAACAGTAAGTCAGTTCATCTGCCTCTGTGCGGATAAAACTGTTTCTCACATGATTGACTTCCTTATAAAATTCATCCAACGAAACGTCCTGAAGCTGTGGCATTTTTTCCTGCACTTTTGCATAAACCGGAATCCAGAAATTCTTATTTCTTCCAAGAATGTTCTCATAAAAACGGGACTGGCTCTCATGGATTCCCATATAACTGCAGCTTCCCGCTACCGTTCCGTCATAATCCGGATTCACATTCTGCTCAAAAATCGCATGACCACCCTCATGGATTGCCGAATACATCGCACTGAGCGGATCATGTTCATAAAAATGATTAGTCACACGCACATCCTTTGACGAAAAATTTAGTGTAAACGGATGTGCAGATTCCCCGGTTGTTCCTCTGTTCCAGTCAAATCCGATATAACTCAGCAAAAGCTTCTCCACTTCCTTCTGCGCATTCTTGTCAAATGAAGCATGAAACTTGCTGTCATCCGGCTGTTTCGCTGCAAGCACTTTCTGCACCAGAGGAATCAGCTCTGCTTTTAAATCTTCAAACAGGCGGTCCATCGTAGCGGAATCCATTCCTTTTTCATACTGGTCTAACAGTGCGTCGTAAACTTCTTTTTCCGGATCTGTGTAACCGGTCATCTCCGCTGTCATATCGATCATTTTCTGCAAATGTGGGGCAAAAACAGAAAAGTCTGCTTTTTCCTTCGCTTCCTCCCACGCATTCTCCGATTCCGACTGTGCTTTCACGAAGCTTTCATAAAATTCTTTTGGAATTCTGCGATTTCTGTCCATATCTGTTTTCATTTTATTTACAACAAACTTCCACTTATCGTCAAGCTTTTCAAACTCTTCCGGCTCTGCCAGTGTATCCAATAACGTTTTCAGTTCATCCGAGGTCGACATGGAAAACTGCTCCGTTGAAAAATAAGTGAGTGCATCGCTGTGTCCTGCAAATCCTTCCTTTGGAGTGTTGGTTCTCATATCCCAATACAATAATGTGTTCACATGGTTGAACTGTTCCATTTTCTCTAAATATTTCTGTAACTGTTCTAACTTATCGTTCATCATAATCCCCTTATATTTTTCCGTGATCCTGTTATCTGATTAATGGTTGACATAACAAAAAACCATGCAGGTATTTTTCACCCACATGGTTTTATCTTATCACATAATATTTATGCTGTCACTCGCTGTTTCCGAAGAATGTTCCAGGTAATGACTGCTATCACAATTGTTAAGGCAATCACCAGAGCCACAATTCCCTGTGGCGTGAATTTTCCACCCAGAAACAGCCCTAATTTCGCAAGTTCACCGGAAAGCTTTTCATTCTTTGCAATATTCATGGGAACCAGACAGATTATCATCCAGACCGCCCATAAAATCCATAACACTTTCATGCCATATTTTAAAATAACTGCGCCGAAAAACATTTCCACTGCTGTAAATACGACCAGGACACCTGACAGATAGTTCCATGTAAAAAAGTTTGTCAGGTCAATTTCCATAACCGCCTGTGGAAATGCATTTTCCAGCAAAAACTTCTCAACTACACCAAACACAACGATCTCAAGTTCCAGCACTGCGATCTCCAGCAGATTAAAAAGTACATAGCCTGAGACAAAGCTTTTTCTGGTCGCACCCAGGGAAACCGCCATATTGAAATCCCCAATAAAGGAAAAACTGATTCCCCATAAATGCATCAAAGCGAATACGATGACTGCCAGCATAGTTCCGGCTGTGGCACAGGTATTCTCTTTTGCCACATTCATCACGATAAATACAACGATCAGACCGATCAAGTATCCCACAGCAGTAATTCCAAGAAACTGCAAAAGCTCTGTTTTCCGCACCTTACACTGAATTAAAAAACTGTTCATTCTTTCCGCCTCCCAACTTATGCTTTCACTTCGTAATATCTCATTTCACGGAAAAGCACCATGACACTGACTGCATACAACGCAATGCTGACAATCGCTCCTATCGCAAATAATATCCATACTACATTTATCTGCATTCCGTTGATCCACGCCATGATCTGGTCAATGAATCCAATTCCTGTCACAAATCCGCCGACCATGCATAATACCACAATGACGATTCCTATGATCATTCCTTTTATCCCGAAATGCATCTGCGCAACCGATACAAGCTGTCCGACCGCTGTCATAAATACAAACAGGACAGCGATCAGTACATTCAGCTTTCCATCGAACTTTCCGCTGCTCATAAAGCCTGCAAGCACCAGAATGATATAGGCACTCACTACATAGACTACGCAGAAAATCTGTGCGCCAAAGACTGCTTCCCTTCTTTCGGAGCCAAAAGACAATGTCAGCGGCAGATATGCTCCCACATAGGAAACCGGTCCGATCAGCGCAAATAAAACGCTTATGATCCCGCCATAAAAATAAGCTGTTTTCCAGAAATCCCCGAATATACTGCCGCTTCCCATATTAAACAGGAATCCATATACAACCATAAAAATCAACATCATGCCGGTCAGCTGCAATCCTGATTTTCCCCAGAATCGAACATTTCTCTTAATAATCCTGCTCTCTGCCATGTCTACTCCTCCATTCCGCAAAGGGATACAAACAATTTTTCCAGATTGAGCGGCTGTATGGTCACATCATAGCCTTCCGGCAGCTTCTGTCCTTCCTCCAAAAGGATCGTCACACTCTTGCTTCTTCCCATCTTCTCTTCATGATGTCTCTCATAGCCTTCCGTTGCCTGATCCACAACTTCTGCAAGGCCACTTACATGGTAGCTTCTCTCCAGAAGTTCCTGCGTATTTTCTTTCAGCAGCACCTCGCCATTTTTGATCATGACCACTTCTTCCATCAGGTCTGTTGCTTCCTCGATAATATGTGTGGAAATAACGAAGGTACGTCCGGTCTCTGTATATTCCTCCATCAGTTTATGGTAAAAATAATCACGCATTACAACATCAAGGCCTGCCACCGGTTCATCCATAAACGTAAAATCGGCTTTGCTTGCAAGTGCTACGATAATCGTCACCATGGACAGCATACCTTTGGACATTTTATTGATACGCTGTTTTGTATTCAGTTCAAATTTTTTGATCAGTTCCTCCGCAAGTGCCTGATCCCAGTCTGGATAGTAATAGGAAGCAGTTTTCAGATAATCTTTTACTTTCATGCCGCTCACGCCGCTTCCATAGAGATTGATGGACAACTCTCTGGAAAAGCAAATGTGATCTAACGCCTTGCGGTTCTCCCATACATTTTCACCATTCCATGTCACAGTTCCTTCGGATGCCGGATTCTGTGCGGACATAATGGATAACAATGTCGTCTTTCCGGCACCGTTTCTTCCGATCAGTCCATAAATCTTTCCTTTCTCCAATGTGAGATTGATATTCTTTAACACCTGTTTTTTTCCATAAATTTTACCAATACCATTACATACGATTGATTCCATGAATCATCTTCCTGCCTTTCTTTTCACAACTTTAAAATACATTTTCCTGTATCATTCCTCTTATTTGCATGATTCCATGCTTCCGGTATCACTGTTTTCCATCCGGACAGCTCCTTACTCTTCATTGCCGGATTGTATCAACTGAATGACTTCTTCTTTTCCAAGTCCGATGCTCGCTGCTTCCTCTAACAGTTTTTTTACATAGTTATCATAAAATTCATTCTTTCTCCGGCTTAAGATTGCCTCTTTCGCACCTGCTGACACAAACATCCCAATCCCTCTTTTCTTATATAAAACACCTTCATCCACCAAAATATTCACTCCTTTGGCTGCTGTCGCCGGATTAATGGCATATAGTTTCGCCAGTTCATTCGTGCTCGGCACGCGTTCCTCTTCCAGAAGAATATCCCTTAAAATATCTGTCTCGATCATCTCTGCGATCTGCAGATATATGGATTTCTCCTGCGTCAAAATCTCATTCATGCATGATATACTCCTTTCTTTCCAGAAATTATTCTGTTGCTGACAGCTTTTCAAATGCGCTTATCTGTCCTCTTGTTTTTTGTTTGTTATGTGGTTCATTACTTATGTAATTAACCATAGCACTATGGTACTTTGTTGTCAATACATTTTTTCAAGATTGGAATTTTACAGGAGTTTTACTTAGGAACTGCCGATCGCAGGTGGTGCGGATTTTTAGATTGAATTTTATAATTTAGGTTATGAACAAAATATTGCAGTCTG
>OGMI01000351.1_pt1 | contig 25293 bp, 27 predicted proteins | sample 1573201 | NCBI WGS metagenome assembly OGMI01 (sample SAMEA2582012, study PRJEB24529) | metagenome | biome: Human gut stool | place: China | collected 2011
GCGTTTTAAGGTTTTGATTCTCTTTCATTTTCCCTGATTATGTTTATAAAAATCACTCTGACCGCATAAGCAAGTTCTTCAACAAAAAAATCTTCCTCTTCAAAACGGAGATTCAATTCATCATTTCTTAGAGTGTTTTTTGCGTGGTAAATTTCTGACGTTGAATACTCGTTTTCAGTCAGGGCATTGTCCTGACGAATTTTTAAATAATTTTTACAGCGTTTTCCGTCCTCGCTGAATGCAAATGTGTAGTAATGCAGATTTTCGTTTGCTTCAAAGAAAAAGTCCTGCAAGCCGTCAGCACCTGAAAACTTTCTTGTGTATGAGTGAATTCCCTGTACTGTTTTGTAAATTTCCCTGTATTGATATTCTGAAAAAAATAAGTTGCAGTTAATGGCTCTGTAACTATTATTAAATTCGCTTGTGTAATAGTCCCAGCCTGTTTTTTTGCCGACATCAGTACCGGGAATGTTGTTGAAATTATCGTTTTCTCTGAGCGCATAAATTATCCGAAGCAGCGGGTTCAGTATATCATTGATAATCATTTCGTTGCATTTGTTCTGCTCAATTTTTTGTAATTCTTTTGATTTATCAAATACTGTAATTGTTCTTCTTTCCATAACAATTCTCCTTTTCAAAAAATATTCTCAGATGAATCTGTTAACCGAACATATTGTCCTATCCTGATTAAAGCTCCTTTAAAGCTGCTTATAATAATATCCCCAAATTCTGAATAATCGGGATTGTCAAAGTTGCACACATATGCAAAAACATATTGACCGCAGCAGAGTGTTTCGAATTCCCACTCTTCCTTGTTATCGCTGACAAACAATAACGCTATAGTGTTGCCGGTTTCAATGACGTGATAAACAAGACAATCATATTCTTCTTCAAATCTGTCAACGACTTCAGCATACCTTTTATCGTAGTTAATGGTGTCAATAGTCCCCAGCAGACCTTTACAGGTTATGTATGGGTAATAAAGCTTGTCTTCCTTAAAATATTTTAATATATTATTCGGTCGCAGATTAAATGTTTTTGTTAATTCCTCCAATCTTTTAACAGCTTCTTCTTTCTTCGCTTCTTTTGAAATTTTGCTCATTTAAATTTCCCTTTTCTGAATAGCTTATTTGCTCAGCTGACATTGACTATTATATCAATCAGTTAGGCGAAGTTTTCCGCTGAAAAATAAGAAAATACTTTTTGCAAAAGTTGGAAAAATCCGAGCAAATGTGTGATATAATGAATTTGAAACGGAGGCAAGTAAAATGAAAGAACAAAAAGAGAGATTTTCAAAGCTTGAAAGAGCGTTCAAGATACTTGAATATTTAAAGCTGAATTCTGACAGCGAACACACTGTAACACAGGCGGCTTTAAGAAGAGAATCTGAAATCGAGCCGTATCTGGGTGACAAGGAAACCTATAACGACACGATTGTAAAAATGGCGATGGCTTTGAATTTTGATGAATACGGAGTAAAGTCTGAAAATGAATGGAAACTTATTTTTAAAGATTTCGTCAAAAAATTCGGGGCTGAATCGCTTGATGAAAGCGATTCAGAAGATGAATATGACGATAATCAGACAATGAGAATCCGAGGGTTGTATTATAATCATACTTTCACATATGAGGAAATTAACAGTATGATTGAAAGTATTTTGTTTTCAAAAACAATAGATACGGAATCTGCAAACAAGATTATTAAAAAAATAGAAAATAACCTGACAACGAAGTTCTACAAAAAAGGTGCAAAGAATATTTGCAGAGTAAAAGAGCCTGTGCTTGCCGACAGAGAAATCCTGCGTAAAAATCTGCTTACGATTCAGCGTGCAATAGATGGCGGTGTGCAAATCAGCTTTACTTTTAACGGCTATGACAAGTACAAAAAGCTTGTGCCGAATCACAATAAGAAAGATACTGTCAGTCCTTATTATATTGTTGCAAGCGGCGGAAGATACTATCTACTAGCTTGTGAAGAGCTTGTGTTTAGCGAGAAAACATTCAGAAATATGTCGATATGGCGTATTGATTTGATGTCGGAAATTGAAATCCCCGGGAGAGATGAAAAACATAATATAAACGGTATTCCGTCAGTCAGCAAGTGGAAGGTTGATAATCTTCCTCAGTCGTGGAGCGAAGATTTTCAGTTATCTCATCTGAATATGTCTTTTGACAATCCGGTAAAGATTAAATTAAGAATAAAAAGTCCAAAAGAAAAAGATAATCCGTCAAAGCCTTTGCGTGCTGATTACACTTTTATGTACGATTGGTTTGGTGATACATTTAAGTACATAAGAACAGAAGAATCAGAACCATATGACGATATAGTTGAAGTTAAGTGCAGTCCGTACGCTATGGCAAATTGGGCGTTGCAGTACAGCGACAGAGTAGAGATAATTGAACCTGAATCGGTCAGAAATATGGTTATAGAAAAGGTTATGAGTCTTAATAAAAAATATATAGAAAAGTAAGTTTACAAGGAGCGTATTATGATTAACGAGGAAACAATATCAAGCCTTTTGAAAATTTACAAGGATGATGAAAAAATTTTGAATACTATTGAAAGGTGTCTTATCTCCTTTGAGGAATATCACAGCCAGATATATAAACTTGAAATATGTATGAAAATCTTTTCAAACGGAAATGTTGATAAAGATAATTATAAAATTAAAATTGAAGAGCTTGATAAATCAAGAACTACATACCATAATGCTTTGTTGGGTAATGTTAATGTGCTCAACAGACTGGCAGAGAAAAACACTTTACCGCCTTTTTATGACGGAAAAGTGTCGCAGGATAGACCGTATCGCAGAGAGGTTGCAAACGGTGTTTTGCAGTATGTTGAGAAAATAGTTGAAAACAGAAGTTAATATTTTTAAAAATATATTATTTAAGCGGAAAAAGTCGAGTAAAGATTTGATAGAATAAAGGTATTGATTGATTAAGTAGTCGGTTTTAAATGTATTTTGCCTTTAAAAATTAATTGAGGAGAAATAAAAATGGGATATGACAGAATTGAAACATTCGTTAAAAACGAAGAAAAACCATATGAATACTGTTTGGATTTTGAATACGGTAATTCAGCCTATGAAGCACTTAATCCGATAGAAAGGTATCTTGCCTATAAATCAACAGGAGTAAAGGTGGACAAAGATAAACCAAACCTTAGTAATGCCGAAAAGTTTTGTCTGCATAGTCTGAACATATACGGTGATATTCCCGATTGTGATGGCTCTGACGGAAGAAATGCGCTTACGCTTGACGTTTATAAAAAACTCTGGAATTGGGAAAAGGGATATTATTCTTCAGGTGTAATTTCAACTCCGAATTTTCAGGGCGAGTTTGGCGGAGATACGATGAATTCAATGCAGACGACTTTTAATGCATTAATGGGTTATGCTCTGAGCAAATCTGAAAACAGTAATTTAAGGCAGTGTCAAAAGAATAATTACAGCTTTATGGACTGCTTACAGATATATTGTAATTATCCAAAAGAACTTCTTTTTGAACTTCAAAAAGAGCCTGACTTTATTCGATTTGCTGATTTATATCATACAATAGGAAATATGGTGCTTGTTCCTCGTCGTTTTAACAGTGGTCGATACAGAAAAACTTTTGATTTTTGGGATTCTTCTTTAGTATGGCTCAAAAATGACGGCTTTTCGTACGGTAATCAGCTTTTGTTTGATAAGCGTAATTTCACTAAATATATAAATTATTTCTATTTATGGGATTATGTAGAAAGTGTAAATGGAGAATATAGGGTCAAGCCTTTGTTTAATTCTCACAGTAATATTGAGAACGGTAATGTCGATAATTCCTTGCCTTGGACAAATATCAGTAATGAACAGGCTTTAAAGCAGTTTTTAAAAAATGCCTGTGAAAACATAAGTAAGCGTGGTTTCTTTATGTCAATTCTTATGAGGCTTAGAGGCGCTGATAATCCAAAGCTAAAAGAAATATCCGATGAATATTTCAATATTATTCAAGGTGACTTCCTTAATAACGTGCATATGGATGGCTATAATGATGCAGTGACAATACTTTTGAGATTGTTGGAAAACTTTGATGATAAAAACGACAAAGACTATAAGCTTTTGTCTGATGGGATTATGTCATTATATAAATTAAACGTGAATTCTGACAGAGAAAGTATAAGCAAATCAGCTGTGCATAATTTTAATCAAAAAGAAAAAGCTCAGAATAAAAAGAATAATGATAAAACGAAGAAAAAAGATTCAGTGTTTCATAATATAAAGCATAGGATTAAATTGCGAATAGAGAAATTTAAAACTGCTCCTTTAGAATCAATATGTAATATTTTGTTTTTATCTGTATTAGCTTTTAGCGTGGGTTATGGAGTATTTTTGTATATTAGATATTTAGTATCAGGCGGGTACGATAGTATTACCGGTGCTGAATATTTGCCAATTAAATTCTATGGTGGAAATATATTGAATATATTGTTCATAATTGATTTAATTGGATTTTTATTATTGTGCGTATCTTTTGCAATACGAGAAAAGAAAGCAAAAAAAGTTATAATGATTATTGCTTTGACTTGTATTGCTGTTTTATGTGTTTTGTGTTCATTAATTCCAATTGGAGCAGCAAGTTTGGAGTATAACAGAGCATTTATGCAATGGTTTAATGGAGATACTGTCAATAACGGATATATGATAAATTATCTTATAGATGCTTTTGCTAAGATACTTTTGATAGGTGTATCGGTAATAGCAATATTGCCGCTTATTTTAATGTTGTTTATCAAACATTATAGACACTATCTTAAAGTATTTGGTTTATCACTGCTTTCTTTTTTTATAATTGTTCCGTTAATACTAAATATAATGCAGATTAAATGGGTGGCTGTAATACTTGTTATTGCACTCGTAATTGCTGTAATAGCATATGTTTTTTCAGAGATTCATACAATAATAAAATACAGATGTCCTGCTTGTAAAAAGATTGACGCATTGATGATTACCAGAAAGCTTATAAACGAAGAAAACATATCTATAAAAGTTCAACTTGAGAATAGAAACAATTCCGGAGAAATAGTAGGGCATTCTGAACAGTATATTCCCGGTGTAAGAAAAACTTATGAAATAACATATGAGTGTAAATTTTGCGGTTATATAAATAAGGAATTAGAAAAAGAAGATTGTAAGAAGATATAAAATTATTTGGGGACGATGAAATGAAAAAGAAATGCATCATAATTATCGCAGTTGTCTGCGTAGCGGTTGTTGCTGTTGCGGGAACAGTTTTCGGTGTAAGAGCCTACAATGATTACACTTTGCAGCAACAGACAGAGGAACGAATTAAAAGTATAGACGATACATATGCTGATTTTTTAGATGAAACTGACAGGAGCAAAAAGCTTGAAAAATTATCAGACTTTATAAAAAATAAGCCTTCAACAAATGACGAAATAGCTGTTGAAGTATTAAACGCTGTTGAGTCAAAGTACAGTGAAACTCTTGAGAAAATGCAAAAATATTTTACTGATGATTACGACAAGATAATAAAGGATAACACAATCATCAGTGACAGCCTTAATAAAATGAATGATAAAAAGAAAATACAAGGCTGTATTGATAAACTTAATTCTTTAGAAGAAATAATTGATTCTGAAAAAGAAATTGTATTTAATCAAAATAGTCAGAATAATGCTGATAGTTATTTAAAAAAGACAGATGGCTTAATAAGTTCTTATAGTGACAGAATTCAGGAGATTGAAAAAGCCGAAGAGCAAAAAGCTGAAGAGGATAAAAAAGCGGCTGAGGAGAAGAAAAAACAAGAAGAGAGCGAAAATTCATCGTATAACGACGTTTCGTCAGTTAATGATATTTCAAATGAAGATAATAGTTATAGTGAAAGCAACGATTATAATGCAGGGACAAGTAATAACAGCAGTGATAATAGCTATAGCGACGGTAACAGTACAAGCAATAACAATGGCGGAAACGGAACTATGGTAGGCGGAAGATATGTAGAGGGTAGTTGGCATAGCTATACTGATGAGGACGGAACTTCATATTTTGATGATAAAGGAAATGCTTGGGACGATAAAGGAAACACTTGGAATTATTATGAAATATGGGATGAAATAGGAATAGAGCATTGGACATATGCTGTAGAATGATTTAACGAGGAGAAATAAAAATGCGTGCTGTTTACAAAATATTTTTATCTGTATTAATTATTGCTGTTGCACTTTTTAGTTGTTCTTGCGGCGGTGAAAGTTCTGCATTGCAGGAAACAACTGCAACGCAGGTAATACTGTCAACAAAAGCAACAGAAGCTCAAACGACAGAGCCAATGACAGTTCAGGAAACAACTAAGAAAACTGAGCATGCAACTGAGAGTGCGACAGAGAAGGATGTTAGTAATGCTGAAAAGGGAGAAAAAACTGTAGCTCTTAACAATGAATATATCACTCGTTATCAGGAAGTGAATCAGGTTACATATCCTTCATTTGTATTTAATTATCCCGATAATTGGAGCGTTACAAAAGAAGAATGCAATCAGCAGGAGGAACTTGTTACTCTTGAAAACGATGGAGGTGCAAGCGTGACATTTTTACATTACTCAGGTGAATTACAGGGTGGAGGCAGCGGAGTTTATATGAATAAAGAAGAAATCAGTAAAGTTGCTTCATCACAATTTGTTCCGGGTTTTGTACAGGCAACAGACCATAGTTCACTTGGTGAATTTATGGTAGCAAGGATAAAAACAATAGGAAAACTAAATATGCAAACCGACAGAGAGTACACAGAGGTTGATGGAAATGTTGCATATGCTGTACTTCCCGTTAGTGAAGAGGGTATAAGAGAGGGTGTAAGAAGAGCAATAAGCGGTGAATATACCTTCTGGTATTCAAGTACAATTTCATTTACTGCTTCTATCTCAGAAGAACTTACACCGCAGGAAGAAAAGGAAGTTATTGCAATACTCAACAGTTTCAGAATAGCATAATTTTATAAGAACATGATACGAGGGTTACATGTTATTTGCAGTTACCATTCATATGAAGATGCCCCTTGCCCAATACACTCTCTGGACATTATTGGTGTCAGAAGTTTAAGTCTGCGATTAGCCTCAAATAATAACCATTCTGATGATTTTAAAAAGCAGCTCAGAAGTGATATAGCCAAAATAGTGCGTAGCTATGAAAAAAGCAAAAACAATGTGAACATTGCGGTGCTAAATGAGAACTTAGAAAGGATTTACTGCGGGCAAAAACCTTATGTGATAACTGTTATGAAAAGTCTAATAAAAAGTACTCACCTAACAGATAACCTGTACAAAAGACAAGATAATTAAAAACAGGTGGAAGCTATGTTAATTTACGAAGAAAACCGCCGTAATATTAATTAGATGTAAATTGGCAAAACTACCTTTTGTTCTATTTATGAGTGTAAAAAGTCCATTCTAAAAGTTGAATTGCAGGATTATTCATGAATGTGAAATATATAGTATATTCAGCGGGACACATTTATAAATCAAAATGTGCTACGCTGTAAACAAAGAAAAGGCTTTGGAAAATTAATTTTTCTCAAAGCCTAAATTTATTGGGTTATTTGATATTCTTGACGATATAATGATGCTAACAAGATAATACAGCAGTAGATATGATGATTTTTGATGCTATTTTGATGATGTAGCAGACGGAAACGTTGGAATTATTAGCGTCGGTTGAACATTTTGATGCCTGAAATGAGCATCAACAGCGGAAATTCAGACCGTGTTTCGTACATAAAATTATATCAAAAAAACGGCTTAAACGCAGTGTTTAAGCCGTTTTTGCTTGGCAGGGGCAGAAGGTCTTGAAGCAGAATGGGGATTTAATCAAATGTTATTTAATCACCCACGCTGTTATATAGTTTTATATTCTGTTTTTTGATTGGAAATCAGATACCCCTGCATAACAGTTTAAATGATAATGTAAAATCATTTTGGTATAATTTTGGTAGAAAAATGGTAGAAGAATTGCCCGCTGAATTATTCTGAAACCGAAGTTTGAATTATGAGAGATACATATCATATTTACCTCACAGCAGAGAAACGTAGAGTCGTTATCAACAGCCTGATTGAATTGAGAAACGATTTCATCTCACGAGGTAAGTACACCGACATCGTAGATGAACTGATAATCAAGTTCACAAAAGCCAAAGTCAAAAAAATCAGGATTAAGGAGGTCTGACAATGGAGATTACATATACACGTCAAGGAGATTATTTGCTGCCGAATTTAACGCTTCCCGAACAGGATAACCGTCCAATCGGCTTATGGGGACAACAACGCCTTCGCTATATCAAACGAAGCCGCCCGATTCTCTACACCAATCTTCTCACAAAATGTAAACTGAATGAATATCTTGCCGACATTGATGAACAGGCGCAGAAGATGTACGACGAGCTTGTAAAGGCTTTCGCAAAAGAGGAAAGCTGCACTGAACAGCTCAAAGCAACCGACCAAATGCTGTGGGTGCGCAAGATGAATAATGCTGCCCAGCGAGCGAGAGAGGTCGTTTTTGCAGAAATAATAATCCAGTAATTATATTATTAACAGCGATGTTGCTACTGAACATCGCTGTTGTTCTTTATATTTTAAATAGATATTTAAATGATTAGTTAATAGAGCATTTGAAATATTATTAAAATATAGATTTTAGAAACAATATGTGGTATAATCATTATATCTTATTTTTCTAGGGTGATGATATGTGGTTAGATAGTGCTTCGTCAATTGATTTGTTATTTTACTCTCCTTACGCAGATACTGTTGTAAAGTTTGCAAAAAACAGTGAATTAACCCCACTTACCATAGGCTTATATGGTAGTTGGGGTGCAGGAAAATCATCGTTGCTTAATATGATTAGTAACAAACTGAAGGGGACAGATACAAAAGAAAAAATAGTTTGTGTTTCTCTAAATGCGTGGCAATTTGAGGGATATGAAGATGCAAAAATTGCTCTTATGGAGTCGTTGCTAAAAGCATTAAATGAGAATAAAACTTTCACTAAAAAAGTCGGAGAAAAAATCAAGCAGCTAATAAAACGAATAGACTATATTAAATTAGGTAAAAATGCTGTAAAAAAAGGATTGCCATATGCTCTGGGAATATTGACAGGTAACCCATTACCAATTGCATTAAATCTATCTGCGGATTTAGCTGGTTCTGATAATGTTGTAGAAAAGATATCGAGATTTAAGGATGAATATGTAAAGCCGCCTAAGGACGATTCTGAAATCGAAAACATTAGAAAATTTCGAGAAGAATTTGAAGAAATGCTGGAAGATGTTAGTGAAATAGATAATCTAACAGTAATAATTGATGACTTAGATAGATGCACGCCAGATAGAATAATTGATACCTTAGAGGCAATTAAGTTGTTCCTTTCTGTTAAAAAAACTACTTTTATTATCGCTGTCGATCAAAGAATAATCGAGTATGCTGTTAAAACAAAATATAAAGAAATAGATGGTTATGAAATATCATCTGATTATATCGAAAAAATAATTCAATTACCAATTAAGATACCTGAATTATCGCCTAAAGATATTGAGAATTACTTGTTGTTACTGGTTTGCCAGCTGCATATTAATTCAGAAAACTTCGCAAAGTTGATAGATACAATCTATTCCAAAAAATTGTTATTAGAGGAAAAAGCAATAGATTTCAATACTATTGAGGAGATCATTGCTGAACTGAAGATTGACAAATACCGTGATAGTATTAAAGAATTCAGGAATGATGCGCAAACTATTGAGAAAATCAGAGGAGCGGTCTCATCGGCGTTAAAAGGAAATCCGAGACAAACAAAGAGATTTTTGAATACTTTTTTTGTAAGGAAAAACCTTGCAAGTTTATACTTTGCAGATGAATTAGACGATTCGATTATTGCAAAGCTTTTAGCGCTGGAAATAATAGATATAGATTTATTTAAAAAGCTTAATGAGTGGAATAAATCATATAGCGGGGAGAACTCTCAACTGAAAAGATTAGAAACATTTGCATTGAATCCCGACGAAACAATAGATGAAGAGTTTAGCAAATGGGTATCAAAGAGTAGAGTTATAAAATGGTTGCAAAGTGAACCTAATGAATTATTCAAACTTGACTTGAGTAAGTATTTTTATCTTTCAAGAGAATCATTGATAAATTCAGAGGATCTTTCCTCTTCTTTTACAGAGGAAGAAAGGAGAATACTTAACAGGATAATTAACTGTGAAAAAGGCCAGGAGGATTCTAGAATAGATGAATTGCAATCAATCTCACCTACTTCGAAATCTCGTATAATTGAGGTTATCCTTAATAAATATAAATCTGATGAAATAGAATTAAGGATTATATCATCATTATTTGTAAAATGCTCTGAATTTCAAAATGATATTTGTGATATTATCAAATCAAATACAAGCACCATATTTAATTTACCATATGTACCACATTTAAAAAGGATGTATAATGCAAATGTAGGTTTGATGACAGTCACTTTGAATTATTTGGAAGAAAACAAAAGAATAGACAAGAAAAATATAAAGCTAATTCTTGAAAGCAATTCAAAAATAGCTTTTTCGGTCGAAAGGAAATAGAAAATGGGAACTTCAAAAGGATACATAGCGCCTTCAACTCCTAATTGGGCATCAGCAAAAAGAGGGGTAAGTGATTTTATCTCTCATCCTACAGAATCAAACAAACAGAGTGCTGCAGCTAAATATGCTAAAGCAGTGAATGTAGATGAATCAATGTTAGAAAAAGTTGCTTCAGCTTTTTCTGATTTTATTGGCTTTGTATCGTCAAGCAATCATAACGGAGTATCTCAAGCATTAATAGATTATAAAAAAGAAAACCTAAAGGATCTTTCACCCGAGGAAGCTTTTTCGGAATTGATTAATTCTTTTACAGAAGGGAATACAATAGATGATATAATAGCAAATAATTGTATTTCAGATGCATTATTAATTCTTGGTATAGAATCAGTTGATGATTTTTCGAAAATTGAATACAACGAATTAATAAAAGAATTAGTTTGTCAATTTGCTATGCAGAAGTTTGCTCAATTGTTTGATAAACATATTATGAATAAATGTGATAGTGTTGTTGTTGCAAGAACACGTGAAAAAGATATTAAAGAATACATATATTATACAGTAAAGTTTAAGCTTACAGATGATGAAATCACTGAGATTAATCCAAGAGATATAGCAAACGAACATATAATAAAGGATATTATAAAAAAAGCTTTTGACATATTGGAGCATTATTATGATTGAAATGAAGATATGGGTTAATAAAGTAAAAGAGACCACAAAGACACTTGAATACAAGAATTCGGGAAATATTAATATAGATATAAAATACATTAGTAATTTATCATCCAATATCCGTGAGGCGTGGTATAAACTTGGGGTAAAACAATTACAGCCTATTTATGAGGATCTGTTTCTTCTATCACTAGTAATATTCGCTGTAGATAAACGTGTGCCTCGCAGTATGTTTCCAGATGCTTGGACAAGAACCATACAGGTTAATGTTCCTATGATAAAATCCGATGTCTGGAATTCAGTGAAAGATGATATAGATAAAATGTTGTCATATTTGTCTGGCGATAAATGGAATGTTTGTTTTCGAGCGTGTGAATTGGATTCAAACTATAAATCACAAAGGAAAAGAGAGGCTCATAGACCAGATTACTTAAATTCTATACAGGCTGTGTCATTGTTTTCTGGTGGCTTAGATTCATTTTGTGGAGCACATAAATTGCTCAGCGATAATAAATCTTCATTATTTGTAGGATTTCAAGAATATGGGCCACTGAAAGGATTGCAGAAAGAATTAATTGAAAATATTCATAATGAATATCCAGAGGTCTTTTGCGATTTGATCTCATTTACTACGGTCGCACGGTCGTTGATTCTTCCTAATGATGAAAGATTAGAATCAGAAAACACAAGTCGTAGTAGGTCTTTTTTGTTTTTGTGTGCCGCCATAACAATTGCCGGAATAGTTGGAGATGGAATCCCTGTATATATCCCTGAGAACGGTTTCATAGGCTTAAATTTACCAATGACACCAGGCAGATTGGGTAGTTGTAGTACGAGAACAACACACCCATATTTTTTAAGGTTATTTAATTCGATATTGAGCAAAATAGGTATTAATCATCGAATTGAAAATCCATATGCTTATAGTACGAAAAGAGAAATGGTAAGTCAATTCAAGGATACACAAAGCTTTAGTCAAAACTTCCATAAAACGATTTCCTGTTCGCATCCGTGTAATGGCAGATGGGATGGATACCCTGTTCCTCAAAATTGTGGTTATTGTTACCCTTGTTTAATAAGAAGATCATCTTTGTTAGATTTGGATTTGTCAATCGAGAGTTATGGAAAAGATATTTTGGACCCCAATATCACTGCGAATTTAACTAAAGCAAAACTCTCGGATTTAGAAGATCTCATTTCATCTATTATTACAGCTAATGAATCAACTGATAGTGAATTGAGAAGAAGAATAGCACAGACCGGAAAACTATCCTTGGAAGAAATTGAGCTATTTCTCAGACTATATAAAAGCACAATTTGTGATTTAAAGCAGCTATTTAAAAGAAATGCTGTCTACTCACGCTTGATAGGAGAATAAAATGAACTTGATAGATACTCACTTTCACTTGGATTTTTATCGAGATCATAAATATTGGTACGACTATATTAATCAAAATCGACAATACACTCTTTGTGTAACGAACACGCCTGGGGTTTACTATTCTTGTAAAAGGATTTATTCGGAAACAAAATACTTAAAATTTGCATTAGGTTTTAATCCAAAAAGCATTGTATCTGAAAAATTTGATAAACGATTATTTAACCATTTAATAGGCGAAGCAAAATATATTGGCGAAGTTGGACTGGATTTTACCGGAAATTTAAAAGAAAGGCGAGAAGAACAGCTACAGTGCTTTGATTATATCTGTTCTTCGATTAATGAGAACCAGGTTCTAAGTGTCCATTCAAAAAATGCAGAAAAAGCAGTTTGCGATATTTTGAAAAAACACAAAGTAAAAAAAACTATTCTACATTGGTATTCTGGGAATTTGGAAACCTTAAAAGAATTAATAGAATATGGATACTATTTTTCTATAAACACAAGTATGCTCCAATCAATAAAAGGTCAGAAAATTTTAAAAAGCATTCCCCAAAATAGACTTCTTATAGAAAGCGATGGACCATTTACAAAAGTAAATAATCAAAAATACAATCCTTCAAAATTACAAGAAGTTTATAGTCAAATAGGTGCTTTTTTGGAGAGTCCAGAAATAAATAAGTTGGTATGGCAAAATTTTAAAGACCTGATAACTCAAGGAAAAAACTGATATGAACCATTTAGAATTGCAAAAACTCTTTTCGTGTTGTTGAAATGCGCAAAAGGAATAGCAATAGATTGTTACTTGTGCATAGAGGAAGCATAAACTTTCTTCATATAGAAATGCAAAACTGTAACAGGAAAATAGAACACTATGAATTTAATGGGGAACATCTATGGGCATAATCATATAAAAAGTTTCCTATAATACAAGAACAAGAGATTATAAACAAGCGTGTAAGCAGATGTTTCCTGTTTACACGCTCTTTATCTTTATTTAGAGTTGGGAATCGACATCAATTCACGTGCTCTCTTTGAAATTTGCGCTTCGATTGCTGTCAAGCGTTCTTCAGGTAAGTTGATGGATGGGTGTCTTGTGAAAGTGAAATTCAGCAGTTTACGGAGCTGAGATTTTTGTTTGCTGCCCATAACAGCCTTGCAAACCTCGTCAAAGGATACACCGTAGGGAGGTGTCCTTGTCTTTGCGTATTCGCTGAGATTCGCCAAATCGTCTGTCATCGCAAAATTGAACAGTGATAAGCCGTTATCAAAAATCGGAGCGGGCTTTATGATTTTACCTGTGTGATTGTCACGCAAAATACCGAAGTTTCCGAAATGTCTGTCCTCGTTGTAAATCACAGCATCGAACACCAGCATACTGCAAAGCTCGTCATAAAACTCTTTGCCAAGCCCGGCGTAATAATCGAGGGCGTTTTTCAGTGTTCTGTCTTTTATCAGCCTGCTGATCGGCACAAAGGATGTGTCTATATCGGTGAACAGGCGACATTTTGAAGCGAGAATTCCTTTCCAGTTTTCAAGGTCATATTCAACGCAATTTAAGCCCATAGTCTTAGCAACTTGACAGGCGTAAAACTCGCTGTACGGCTCATTACCGGCGTTTGCAGCGCCTTCTGTGCCACCTTTGTAGAGATAGATACCGTCGTTTTCGATGTGCCGCCAAGCCTTGCGAAGCATACCGTTTGTTGTGAACTCAGGAGAGGTCGAGAACGCTTTTTCTGCACTTCCAACGCCCGTATAGGCGACAAGCGACAACGCTTCCGAGAATGGGTTTTCAAACAGATTGTAATCCACAAATTTGCCTTCAAATTCAACAGGCGTTACCCAATAGCTGTCGTTGAGTGACAAGCCTAAGCAGATGTCGATAATGCCCTTTGTGTCGTTCACGCTCAGCCCGAACGTCTTTAGTATCTCGTCAACAAAGGCTCTGTTCTTCGGGATAACACGGTTGGAAAGCCACTTGATAATACCTTTGGAAGTCAGCTCCATATTGATTGGCAGGAGGTGCTTTTTGCTTTCGTCATAAGATAGAACGTCAACAACTAAGCCCTCTAAGCCTTTTTCTTCAAGTGAGAACGTCACAAGAATATCGTCATATAGTTTCAAGTGATACACGTTGCTCATTTCAACACTCTTTTCTTCCAATAAAACGCTGATATCCTTGCCGAGAGCGTCTGTTATCTTAATCAATAAATCGAGAGAAAGGTTCTGACCGCCGTTCTCGATGCGGCAGATATTCGACCGTTGCGTACCGACCATTTCGGCAAGCTGTGCCTGTGACAAGCCCTTTTCCAGTCTTGCCTGCGTTAGTTTTGAAACAATTTCCTGGCGCTTGCGGAGTATGCTATTACTGTCTGTCATAACGATCACCTTCTTTTATTATATGTTATCATATATGATAACGGAGGTCAAGAAAAAATCGTCAATTCTTTGATAATCCGCTATTTGATGAAACTGAACAAGAGATAAAATGAAATGAGCGTGTAAACAAGAGTTGATTCTGCTTACACGCTCATACTATTATTCAATTAGTTATCGTTATTAGTAGAGTTCTTTTCAACTTCTTTATGTTCGTTTTCTAAATGTTTTTTGATTATTTCCATATCATTTGAATGCCTGTATCTATTTTTAAATTGATTGTTATTATTATAGATTTCCATTAATTTTTTAATTGAATCATCTGATAATTCCTCGATATGATGAATGAAGAAGTCTGTAACTTTATCTGCGTCATCAAATCCGTAAAATGAAGGAACTTTTGTAAACATCAACTCGTTGCCGAAAGGCTAAACTTAACGCATTTTGTTTATAAAACATATCGTGTAGTCTTCGCAGTATTTTGATAATCCATATTATCATACCTGTATGACGAGAATTTATCATTTTCTTATCAGGTGCGATAAAACCGATGGTTGCAAGAAAAGAATAATCACAACCGGATCGGTTTTACAATTTATATTATACTTGATTTTTTTGTTTTGCAAGATGTAATTTAATTTTACGCACATATTTCAAAAAATGTGCGTAAATTTTAATTGATTTTTTTAGTTGTCTCAGGTATAATAAAATCAGCACACAATTACGTATTCGCTGTGCGTGAATTTTTTAGGAAGAGGGTGAATGAGTGAATCTTCAAGAGCGAGCAAAAGAAGTAGTTGTAGACAATAACGGCATTGCAAAATCTGCCGACTTTGTTGCTGCCGGAATCAGAGCTGTTGATGTCGTAAGCCTGTGTAACGCAGGCTTTCTTAACCGTATACGACACGGATACTATCAGCTTGCCGAACAAGGTGTTTCTTCAGAAGAACAATTGCTTGCAACACTCATCCCAAAAGGAATAGTTTGTGTTGAATCTGCATTGTTTCACTATGGTTACAGCGACTTTGCACCACGAAAATGGTCAATAGCTGTGCCTCGTTCAATGTCAAGAACAAAGCTAAAAGTTGATTCGCTTGCTATTCAACCTTATTATATGCAGCCTGAGTTGTATGAACTTGGGAAAATTACCGATAACTTCAACGGGGTTGAGCTGCCTGTATATGACCGTGAGCGAACAATATGTGATTGTTTCAAATATCGTTCAAGATTAGATAACGAAATTTTTAACAAGGCCATTAACGCTTATGTAAAAGACGACAAAAAGAATCTGAATAATCTTTCTGCTTATTCCCAAAAATTGCGTGTGTATAAAAAAGTTACCGAGCTGATGGAGGTGTTGCTGAATGGCACCTACTGAAAATGGATTTGTTACATTTGATATAACAGATGTTGCTCCCATTACAGTTGCAAAGAAATACGCCGGTATCGGTGCATCACTCGTTGCGCACATTAAGAATACGAGAACACCTTTCAGCATTGATTTCGGCGTTGGCGATGTAATTGTCCCAAAGCAGGAAAAGCGAAAAATTCCTACACAGCTTGACGATTTCACTTCTCCGACTGTAAATACATATTCGTTGGAAACGACAATTGCCGAAAAGCTTGATGCAATTCTCGATTTAATGGAATTTTCAAGCCGAATGAAAGATTATTATGATATTTATTATCTTGCCAATAAGTTTGATTTTGACGGTGCAACGCTGACAAAAGCACTTAAAAAGACTTTTGAAAATCGTGGACACGCCTTTACGATAGAACAATTTGAACAGGTTATGGCTTTTGCCGAAAATGATGCAATGCAAAAGAAATGGAAAGCATTTTGCAGGAAGATAGATACTAAAACCGATGATTTTAACACAGTGCTGAAAACTATAAAAGAATTTTTGATAGAGCCGTTTATGGCAGCAGTTGAAAATAAAGAATTTGAAGAAAAATGGACTGCCTCTGATGGCAGGTGGATGTGATAGGAGAACAAAAAATGGAGCTTAAAGATATTTTGAATTTAATAGCTATATTTATAATTCCTGTAGTTGCTGTTATAGTTGGACAACATTTACAAAATAGAGCAGAAATAAGAAAAGACAAAATGCATATCTTCAAGGTGCTTATGACTTCACGAATATATGGCTGGACAGTTGATAGCGTTCACGCTCTTAATCTTATTGATGTCGTTTTCGCAAAAGATAAAGCTGTACGTGCTGCCTGGAAAGAACTTTATGAAGCATATTCTTCAACAGAGCAATCAGATTTAATGGCAAATAAAAGAAAAAATCTGATGTATAAACTTTTGGAAGAAATTGCTAATAATATCGGGTATAAAAAAGAAATCACCTGGGAAACAATACAAAATCCATATATTCCCCAGGGTATGGTTGAAAAATGGCAAGAGCAAGCAGCATCTCAGCAGGCATATAATACTTTGTTAAATTCAATGGCTAATATTATACCAAAAGAGCAGAAAAATACGGAGGAATAAAATGAGCACTAACATATCAAAGCAAAAGCGAGAAGATTTACTTGCCAAAATAAAAGAAATCCGCACTTTTATTTCTGCTGCACCGCAGGATGAAAACACGGGCAACCTGCTCTCCTATCTTTCCGATTTGGAAAAGGATGTAAACGGTAAGAAATACGGACTTGTTTTTGAGGAACACCGTGAGGAAATTGACGAAGTGCTTGATACCCATACACCAGTACTGACCGAAGAGAAAGACCTATTCATTGATAATGGCGGTCAAATGAACTTCCTTATTGAGGGGGATAACCTTGCTTCACTCAAGTTGCTTGAAAAGACGCATAAAGGTAAAATTGACCTTATTTACATAGATCCACCATACAACACGGGGAAAAAAGATTTTAGATACGATGACACTTTTGTAGAACAAGAAGATGCTTTTAGACATAGTAAATGGGTATCATTTATAAATAAACGCTTCAATCTTGCGAGAAAACTTTTGTCGAAAGAGGGTATTATTTTCATTTCAGTCGATGATAATGAGTTTTCCGCAATGAAAATGCTTTGCGATGAAATATTTGGTGAAGATAACCGTGTAGCAACGCTTGTCTGGAAAAAGAGATACCAGGGTGCAAAAGAAAAACATATAGTCGTTTGCCACGAATATCTCTTGATGTATTGTAAAGATAAATCATTACTGCCTTCATTGTTTGTGCCGTCAGATGATGAGTACGCAAAAAAATATTTCAAACAAAGTGATGAATATGGTTCGTTCCGTACTCAACCTTTAGAAGCAGGAAAAAGTATGGATGACCGTGAAAATTTGAGATTCCCAATAACGGCTCCCGACGGTACATTGGTCTATCCGAAACGTCAATGGATTTGGTCTAAAGAACACGTTAAAGAAGGTATAAGTCAACATATCATTGGCTTTTCAAAAACAAAGCGAGGTGAGTGGAACGTATTCATCAAACAATATTTGAATGATGAAAGTGGAAATCAACGTAAGACAAAACAGTTCTCAATAATTGACGGCATATACACGCAACACGGCACAAAAGAAATAGAAGCAATATTTGGTGACGGAAATGTATTCAAGTTTCCGAAACCATCCAACCTTATATGTAAGGTGTTAGATATTGTTCCGTTTGAAAAAGAGTTTACCGTGTTAGACTTTTTCGCAGGAAGTGGTACAACTGGACACGCTGTTTTGAAATATAATGCAGAGAAAGGTGGCAACCGCAAATTTATCCTCTGCACCAACAACGAAAACAACATTTGCCGTGATGTTACATACGAGCGTGTAAAACGTGTGATTGATAAGGAAAATTATTCAGCAAGTCTGAAATACTACAAGGTGGATTATATTCCGATTTCAGACCGTATGTATTACGAATATGCGGACGAGTTGTTAAAGCATATCCGTGAACTTGTTGAACTTGAAAACGGTGTAAACTTTACGGATAACGCTGAAATTGGCATTGTTCTGACCGAAGAAGAACTTGACGAATTTATTGCAAATACCGACTCTTTTGTAAAATGCCGCAAGCTGTATATGGGGCACGACGTTTTACCAACAGAAGAGCAAGAGAAAAAGTTGCAAGCACACGATATTGAAATCAGCATTATCCCCGATTATTATTATCGTGACTTACAGGAGGATTAAATATGGATTTTATAAAAACATTGTTAATTTCATGTATTCCGGCAATTATTACCGGAGCAATTACATATTTAGTAGCCTATAAAAACGCAACTGCTCAAATTAAGGTTGTAAAGGAACAAAACAAGCACGACTTAGAAAAGCTGATGGAACAGCATAAGATCGATATTGATTCACTTGGAAAGCAGCACCAACAAGAACTTGAAAAAATGGAAGTTGAACACAAACACAAGTTAGAATTAATTGCTAAAGAAAACGAAAATAACCTTAGTCAAAATTTAATGACAGGCTTGGTGCGTGAAATAATGAAAATGCCTGAAGCAAAAGCTGAAATAGCAAAGGGCATTAGGCAATCCTCTAACAAAAAAGGAGGCAAACGATAATGGAATTAAAAGAATTTCAGTTAAATGCGGTAAAAAAGTTGTTTGAAGCGATGGAAACTCCTGCACGTGATATTATTCTCAAGAGTCCTACAGGCAGCGGAAAGACCATTATTCTGACCTACTTTATGCACCAATACATACAGTCTTTCCCGAAAACCGTCTTTGTATGGCTTACGCCCGGTAAAGGTAATCTTGAAGAACAGAGCAAGGCGAAAATGGATAAATATATCCACGCTTCGCAGACAAAACTGCTCTCCGATGTTATGACGGCGGGTTTTGAGGAAAACGACAGTTGTTTTATAAACTGGGAAAAGCTGACAAAGAAAGGCAACAATGCACTGAAAGATAGTGAACGCACCAACTTTTTAGTACATATTCAGCACGCTCTCAATGACGGTATTCGCTTTGTGATAATTGTGGACGAGAGCCACCAAAATAATACAGTAAAAGCGGATGAGATAATTCAGTATTTCCACACGGATAAAATTATCCGATGTTCCGCAACGCCGAAAGGAATTTCAAAAGCGGAAGTAATTGAAATTCCTGAGGAAGAAGTCATTGCGGCAGAACTTATTAAGAAAATGCTTGTGATTAACCAAGACTTTCCCCAGATGGTAGAAACGGAAAATCAAACGGAATTTTTACTCGAAAGTGCACTTGCAAAACAGCGTGAACTTCGAGCAGCCTATTTACAGCAAAACGCAGACATCAATCCGCTTATTGTTATTCAATTACCGAACAAATCGGAGACTTTACAAGACGGTGTTGAACGCTACCTTGAAACGCAGGGATTGACATACGAAAACGGTCAGCTCGCCGTTTGGTTGTCAAAAATGCACGAGAATTTAGAGAATATTGAAAGATTAAACTCAACGACAACAGCGGTTATTATCAAACAGGCGGTTGCCACAGGCTGGGACTGCCCAAGAGCGCAAATTCTTGTAAAACTCCGTGATAATATGGACGAAACTTTTGAGATACAGACAATCGGTCGTATTCGCCGTATGCCGGAGGCAAAGCATTATGGCAATGATTTGCTTGACAGCTGTTATCTTTATACCTTTGACGGCAAATTTACCGCAGGTGTCAAAACAGCACTTGATAAAAACGCATTGAATGCCTGCACTTTATTTCTCAAGAACGAATATAAAAACATTACGCTGACCGGCGAACAAAGGACGATGATTACCTCTCCACGCAATCCGCAAAAGGCATTGCAGGCAATCGTTACCTATGCCGAAAAAGAATACGGAACAGGGACAAACAAGACGGAAAATCGCACCCGCTTACAAGCCGCAGAATACGAAATGAGCGAAAATATCGTAAAGCATACCATTTCGGGCGAAACTGCTACTCTTGATTTTTCAACGGAGGCTATGAATACGATTGCAGTTACAGAAAAACTGAACACTCATACACACGGACGAGATTACCACCACAAAATCGGTAAAATCGGTATGGAGATAGGTATGGAGTATTCCTATATGAATACCATTATCCGTAAACTGTTTGATAAAAACTTCAAGTATAGCCGTAAAATTCTTGCATTAGAGCCGAGAGAGGTTTACGCTTTCGTAATAAACAACGCTGACCGCCTTCGTCATTTAGTTCGTGAGGCTATGGCTTACGAATTGGCACAGTTATCACTTGAAGTACCGGCTAAATCGTATTACGATTTTCGTATTCCGCAGTCTTGTATGTTTACCTACAACGGCGAAGCGAAAACGCAACTTATTATGAAAAAGAATGTTTATCAAAACTACCTTTCTTCTGCCGCTCCACGCTCAACGCCGGAAGTTAAATTCGAGAAATTCTGTGAGCGTTCCGATAGCGTGGAATGGTGGTATAAGAATGGAGATAAAGGCAACGAGTATTTCTCTATCGTCTATGTGGATAACTCCAACAGACAAAAACTGTTCTATCCCGACTACATTATTTCCGTAGGCGGTCAGATATGGATTGTCGAAACAAAGGGCGGCTTTGACCGTAGCGGCAATAGTCAAGATATAGACCTTTATACACCGAAGAAATTCGGGGTTTTGAAAGCATATCTTGACGAGCACGGCTTAAAGGGTGGTATCGTCCGAAATGATGCGACCACCGACGAACTGTGTATCTGTATGGAACACTATTCCGATGACATCGGTAGTGACGATTGGCAAGTGCTTGAAAGTGTATTGCCTTAATGGAGGTGCTGAACTATGACTATTGATTCGCTCGAAGTAGTATTCTACACGTGTATATTTCTTTTGCCCGGATTTATCGTTAAAAGCGTTATAGATACATTGGTACCACCTCCCAAGCATAACGATTCTAAATATTTTTTCTCTTGTTTGCTATATAGCATTGTGAATTGTGCAATTTGGAGTTGGGCGTATCTATTGCTCAATAAAATCTCTGAAGAGCACCCCACAATATATTGGATTTCTCTACTTGCAATAACTGTAGTAGGAGCAACTCTACTTGCTATTTTTATCGGGGTTGTAAAGCAACAGGGATTCATTGAGTGGTTGTTTGCAAAAATGAAAGTCAACAAGATTCATCCCGTTCCAACTGCATGGGATTATTATTTTTCAAAACAAGAAGAATCGTGGATCATTGTAACTTTGAAGAATGGTAAAACCATATATGGAAAATTCTCCGATCATTCTTTTGCTTCTTCTGACGCTGAAGAACGTGATCTTTATATTGAAAAAACTTACAATATTAAAGAAGATATGACTTGGGTAGAAGATGACAAAAGCAATGGAATACTTGTTGCAAAAGATGAAGTTGAAACTATAGAATTTCTAATTTAAAGGGAGTGAAAAAATGAGCGACACAAAGAAGCCTAATCCTAATACGAATTTTGGATATCAACCCAAGAAAGGAATAAATGAAGGGCATCAACCTACAAAGTCTATATCTACTCAACCACCTAATAAAGGCTCAAATGTTCAGCCGGCAAAAAATGATAAGTAAAAAACGGGGTAGCATAGTACAATCACTATGCTACCCCGAAACATTTATAACGTAATAATCAAATCATTATTCACTATTTTCGTTGCTCTATTACGAATATTATTCATCTTTTGTACCCAGAGCATCATATCGGTGGCTTTGAGCTCCTCGGTTACATTTTCTTTTTCGGCGAGGTCTTTTACCAGTCGGAGAAAAAGTTGTTGAGCCTGCTGTTCAATATCGGCAAGATATGAATTGAGCTTACCGCTTGTCAACAAATTGTAGTAACGCACCTTATGATTTTGCTTCAAATATCGTTTATGCCTCATTCCCCAAACGCCGATATTCGCCTCCGTTTCTTCTTCCGCCGGTAATAAATCGGGCAACATATGGTCTCCGACCCATGTATAAGTACCGCCTTACTTTTCAAAAATTGTGTTTGCCATTTTATTTTACCTCCAAAAATTTATTTATCTTGAGCGTGGGTTTTCACGCTTGCGACCTTTGATATTTCTTGCCTGTTCAAGCAACTCGTCAATCTGTTTATGCCCGAAAACTTTGCGCAAAAGCTTGTAATCTTTGACCTCTGAACGCAGATTTTCGTTTTCATTTTTCAGCTTGCTGTTTATTTTCGACAACATTTCGTTCTCACGATATAGGTTGCCGTTTGTAATGTTTAACCTGTGGTAGCTGTCTACAGCCTTGAAATATCGTGCAAATAATGTGCTGACTAAAGACTTAAATCGAGCTATAATCGGCTCTACAAACTTTGCCTTATAAGTTCTCGCCGACATCATTGCAGGCGGTTCAGTCGGCTGATGCGTCCTGTAACTGTGATATTTCCTTTTGCACTCAACTTATCATTGAGCTGTTTTATAACCTTATACGCATAAGATGTCGATACATCCAATTCCTCTGCAACCTCATCGGCTCTGATAAAAGACTTTTCTGTCATAAAAAACACCTCCTTTATAATAATGCTTAATGCGTGGGCTGAACAATCCGAGAAATATCATAACGGCGACATTAACAGTGACGAATATGACAAGTGGCGCTACAATTATCCGAAGTATGATGAAGCTTCCGATTTTGTAAAAGTACCGTCACAGAATTTCAGTTATACTATGGCTGAAGCGTTTAAGGATAAATTAAAATAATGCAAACGACAAAAACCCCGTACTGACTTTAATCCGTCAGTACGGGGTTTAATGTTAATATGGTATTTTTGCGAGCCACAAGATATTACTTTTTACTCACAAACCACTCGATACATACGATAAAGGGTAACGAGCAGAATCTTATCAACGGGCTCTTTGAAAACCTTGAAGTCCTTGATATCACTGGGTTTTCAGACTTTTTCAATTTATTCCCACTCAGTAAACTGATTAATATTAAAATCTTCACTGTCTTTTATAATATTATAAAGTTTTACAATAAATAAAGGTTTTTGAAGAGAAGGAGTTTCTATAAAGAAAGAATAGATACTCCTCTTATCGTTAGGATAAAATAGACGATAATGCTTAAGACCATTGGGCGACTTAACATAGTTTTCACATATGGCAAAGTCAGGGAGCAACGTCTGATACAAGTAATACAGGTACAAGGTATATCAATCATCAGTCAATGGGTGTCAAGGAATTGCTGTTTGTACGTGAAAGAAAAAATGATAATATCACTGGAAAAGCGGCCCCGTATTCTTTTATCGGATTGGCTGATTATGTTAGTCATACGGATTCTAAACCTATGAATATCATTTGGAAAATGAAAGAACCTATTCCTGCAAAGTATCTAAGAAAAACCAATAAAATGATTGTTGGATAATAAACAAAACGAATCTGTCCCGCTTACAAATTGTAAGTGGGACTTTTTGCGCTTGTCTTTATGGCAGGCGCTATTTTTTTGCAAAAAATTTTTGAAACAGACTTAAAAAATGACCTTTCTCATTGGGTATAGGTGAAGGGGCAAATATTTTTCTCGATAGGGTGTATATTTTGCAGGACTTTTTTGCATTAAGGGTGAAAGGCTTTTTGAAAGGAAGTGATGTCCACCGAAATAAACCTACAACTGAATAGCTGCCAAGCGAAGGATAAACCGCCACGACCTCTACGGAGCGAGCGCAGCCGGAAGGCTGACGACACAGCGTCGAGCAGGATTGTCTGTCAGGAAAGTACGCTTTGGCAGTGTGACACATAACATACAGTTTGATGTCACGCTTTTCAGCTCTCATAAGCCGCTCAAAATGCGACCTCTGAGCGACAAAACGCACGAAGGAGAGTAATTATATTCCCTACCGCATTTTCGGACTTATTAAGCGTGACAGTGTTAGATGTCTGATGATATTTGAGAAAACCAACACAATAGAACATTGCACAAAAACTCAGCCTTACCTTTGTGCAAAACGCAGATTTATCAAAGAACTTTTGAAAAACACCCTACCAAAAGACTCCATTTTGCCTATATAAGTGAAGGGCTTTTTCTAAACAAAGAATTGCACAAAAACAATACACTGAATTTATGCAAAGCTACAAAATTAAAAAAATTGTCCAATTAGGGTTAATTTTTGAACGCTCCCATTCCCTTATATATGGAGGGCAAAATCAACAATGCATAATCAACAAAACCGAAGAGCCCTTTTTGTAAAAGAAGCAGATTTTCAAAAAACTTTTTGAAAAGGCTTATAATTTCCCTGATTTTTTTGCGTATAGGGTGAAGGGATATTTAGAAAGGATGTGATACCCGCCGAAACAAACCTACAACTGAATAGCTGCCAAGCGAAGGATAAACCGCCACGACCTCTACGG
>OGMI01000352.1_pt1 | contig 25168 bp, 35 predicted proteins | sample 1573201 | NCBI WGS metagenome assembly OGMI01 (sample SAMEA2582012, study PRJEB24529) | metagenome | biome: Human gut stool | place: China | collected 2011
TTATCATATCTTTTATTTCAACTATTTTATTATTATTTCCTATAATATCATTTAAATTAATTTTTTTATCTATTTCTTTATTTAAATTTAATTTTATATTATTTTTATTTAATAATTCAAATAAAAAAATTTTATATTCTTTATTTGTTAAAGATTTTAATTTGATTATATTTCCATAAACAATTATTCTATTATTATTTAACTCTATTAAATAAGTATTATTTTCATTAAGTTTTTCTCGTTTCGGAATAATATTTAACTTAGGATATGTAATCATAGATATATCATTTATTTTTAATTCATCTATTGCCTTATTATTGATATCTAATATTTTGCCATTTTCATCTAATATTATTATTCCTTTATCATAATTATCAATAATTTTTTTAAAAATATCTACCCTTTCTCTTTTTTCCACTTCTTCTTCTACTTCAAAAAGCTTACTTGAAATTAATTCACTTATTTGTTCGATAAATTTTAAATATAATTCTATATTAGTTAATAATCTATTTTTATCTTCTTTTTTAAAACAAACTAATCCAATAACACCAATAACTTGTCCTTTGTAAAAAATAGGTGTAGATATCTCTAACTCTTCTTTACAATTTTCTTTTGATTTACAGTTTTTACATAATTTATTTTCACGTGGATTAACAATAATATGGCTTTCTTCTGTTAAAAATACATTAGGATATATTGACCCTTCTAACTTTTTTTCTAAAATTTTTTCAAAATATCCAGTTCCAGCTATTCTTATTAAATTTTCATCAACAATTTCAACTTCACATTGTAAAATATTTGATATTACTTCAATATATTGTTTTATATAATTTTGTATTCTTTTTAATATCATCATTTTTCCTCCTTATTTGTAATATAAATATTTCTTTAGAAATAGTCAATATATTTTTTTAATACTAAAAAAAAATTACACTTTTTATCTTAAAAAATTTAAGATAGAAAGTGTAATTAATTTATTTTTTTCTTATTTTATAATTCATCTCTAGTAAAAATTTCTTCTTTCCCTATATTTTGTTCATATTTTTTTAATGTTATTTTTGTCATTAATATCCAATATATAAATACACTTATAAATAATCCAGCAAAGAAAGCATAATCCCCAAAATTTAGTCCTAATATAAATGCTCCAAATAAAGCAATTAATGCACTAATATTAAATCCTTTATAATATGTATATTGTCCTCCTGCTGTATATAAATCCCTAACATTTAATTTACATTTTCTTATTAAAAAATAATCGCATAACATTATTCCTATTATTGGTCCTAACATCTGGGAAATCCAACTTTGAATATTAACTAAAAAACCACCTGAACTTTGTATTTTCCATGGCATTATTCCTATTGAAATAACTCCACATATTATTGTACTCATCCAATATTTTATTTTAGGAGAAAAATTTAATAAAACTAGTGCTGGTGGTAATAAATTAGCAGCAGTATTTGTTGACCATTGTGCAAAAACTATAACTATAAAACATAAAATTAAAGAAATTTTGCTATTTGAAAATAAATCTGGTACAACATCATTCAAATCCCAAAATCCAGAAGTAATTCCACTAGCTACCCCAATTAACATAGTTACTACTCCAACTAGCATCAAACCAACAACTTGTCCTAAAATTGCTCTTTTATTTCTTTGAAAAAAATTCATCTCATTATAATTTTCATCTCTTTTTATCTGTCTTGAAAGATCACTACCATTTAATGCCATTGTTAACCAACCACCTGCAATTCCAGCAACTGCAAATGCAAATGAATAACCACCTTCTGTTTCAATAGACATTATTTCAGGAATAGTTATATCGTATTTATTTAAAGTTCCTATTAAAATAGCTCCAAACATTATAGCTAAAGATGGAATTGCTAACCAACCAAATTTCGCCATCGCTTTTAATCCGTACATAGTATTCAATATTTGTATGGCAGCAAAAATTATAATCATTAAAGATAAATTATCAAATCCAGGAAATATGATTCCAAATATTTTATTCATAGATCCTGCTCCTATCCAAGTTAAAAAACCAAACCAATATAACCCTGGTATTGCTCTAATTAATCCAGCTATATTAGCTCCTTTATAACCAAATGGTGCTCTTATATAAGCAGCAAATGGAACACCATATTTAGTTCCTATATCCCCTACCAATGATGTAAATAATGTTACTATTCCATATCCAATTAACATTACCACTACCAATGTCCATGGTGATAATCCTTTTCCACCATTATAATATTGAGCTCCTAAACTAAATGCAACTATATTTATTGTCATACCAGCCCATAATATTATATAATCAAATAAACTCATATCCCTTTCTTTATCACCAGTTGGTAAAAGTTCTTCGCTTCTTAATCTTCTATTTTCGCTTTCAAATTCTCTCTCCATAAATTCCCCCAATTAATTTAATCCATACTTAGCTAAATATTTTGGATTTATTTTTCTTTTTATAAATTTCCCTGCTCCTTTATTCCCTTTAAATTCTCCATTTTCAACTATTATATTACCTTTAGAAATAGTTATAATTGGATAACCTTTAACTTTCATTCCTTCATGTAAACAATAACTAATATTATTATGAAGTGTATCTTTACTTAAAATTACCTCTTTTTCTAAATCAACAATAACTATATCTGCATCTGAACCTGGAGCTATTATTCCCTTTTGAGGAAAACAACCATATATTTTTGCAATATTGGTACTTGTTAATGCACACACTGTATTTATACTTAATCTTCCTTTATTTACACCTTCTGACAAAAGAATTGGTAATCTTATCTCTAATCCAGATAAACCATTCACAACTTTTGTAAAATCTTGTTTCCAAGTTCCATCTTCATTTTTTTCTAAAAACATAGATTTTTCATCAACATCAAAAGTACAATCATCAGAACCTGTTAATAATATTGTTCCATCTTGAAGTCCTTCCCACAATTCTTCTGCCTCTTTAGGTGTTCTCAATGGTGGCGAACAAATAGCTAGATGCCCATTTTCATTTTCATATAAATCATCAAATAATGTTAAATAATGTGGGCCAGTTTCTACATAAATTGGTAACCCTTTACTATGTGCTCTTCTAGCAGTATCTAGTGCCTTTCCATTTGTTGTATGAACAACTAAAATTGCTGTTTTCATATATTCTGCATAATTAACCGCTCTATCAAAAGCTTCTGCCTCACATAAAACAGGTTTACATTTTGCAAAATTTCTCCAACTCATATCACCATTATTGATACATTTCTCTATATTCATTTCAGCAATAGCATTACTTTCACAATGAAGCATAGGTAATCCATCTACTTTCTTAGCTACTTCAAAAACTTTTAACATTGTTTCATCTGTACTCATAACTCCTTCTTTTTTATATGTCATAAACATTTTAAAAGTAGGTATTCCATAATTTGACATCTTTTCTATATCTGCTATAGCTTCCTCCGTTGCTTCAACAAATTTTCCATGAACACTATAATCAATTGCTGATTCTGACATCTCTTGTGCTCTTGCTAAAGCTTGTTTATATGGAGAATCTCCCTTGCTCATATTTGCAAAATCCATAAACATGGTTACTCCACCAAATGCTCCACTTATACTTTGTTCATAGAAAGTATTTGCACCTAAACATCCTTGGAATGGAGCTTGACAATGCATATGTGCTTCTATAACTCCAGGCATAACATATTTTCCTTTAGCATCTATTATTCTTTTTCCTAATTTTTCATCAAATTTTCCTATTGCTACTATTTTTTCATTTGAAATAGCAATATCATATTCTAATGTTGCTTCTGGTGATACTACTTTTCCATTTTTAATAATTAGATCATACATACTACAGCCCCCCTATTTTATTTATAAAAAACTTTTAATAGATTCTTTAATACCTTATTAGCAATTTATATGCCATTTTATTCTCATTATTTTTTGAATCATTTTATTTCTTTTAGTTTTATTTTAATACAAAATTTTAAAATATAAAATTAATAGAAATAATCATTATTATAATGATAACATTTTTTAACTATATTTTTTAATAATTAACTTTTAATTCTATAAAAATCAATTTATGATTTCTTTAGATATAAAAAAGAGAGTCTACAATTGACTCTCTTTACTATAACTTTTTATTAAACAGTTGTAATTTCTTTTTCTTTCTTAGCAAATAACTCATCTATTTCTTTAATATGAGCATCTGTTAATTTTTGAATTTCAGCTTCTAAGTTTTTAACTTCATCTTCAGAAACTGGATTCTCTTTATCTTTTAATAATTTTTTAAGATCATTATTTCCATCTTTTCTAATATTTCTTACAGCAACTTTTCCATTTTCAGCTTCAGATTTTGCCATTTTTACATACTCTTTTCTTCTGTCTGCTGTAAGTTCTGGCATTATAAGTCTTATTACTTTACCATCATTGTTAGGAGTTAATCCTAAGTTAGCAGCTATTATAGCTTTTTCTATTTTTCCTATTAATGATTTATCCCATGGATCAATTACTAATAATCTTGCTTCTGGAGCAGATACAGATCCAACTTGGTTTAAAGGCATTTCTGATCCATATTGCTCTACTTTTATTCCATCAAGCATAGATACGTTTGCTCTTCCAGCTCTTATTGATGTAAATTTGTGTTTAGTAGCTTCTACAGCTTTTCCCATTTTTTCTTTACATAAACTTACTACTTCTTTACCAGTCATAAATTTCCTCCTAAATATTAATCAGCTATTACTGTTGTTCCTATTTTTTCTCCCATTATTACTTTTTTAATATTTCCTTCTGTTAAAGAATCAAAAACAATAATAGGAAGTTTATTTTCTCTACATAATGAAATTGCTGTTGCATCCATTACTTTTAAATTTTTATTTAAAACTTCTGTATAAGTTACAGTTTCATATTTTACTGCATCAGCATATTTTACAGGATCTTTATCGTAGATTCCATCTACTTTAGTAGCTTTCAATACAACTTCTGTATTCATCTCTATAGCTCTTAATGCTGCTGCTGTATCAGTTGTAAAATATGGGTTTCCTGTTCCAGCTCCAAATATTACAACTCTTCCTTTTTCAAGGTGTCTTTGTGCTCTTCTTTTAATAAATGGCTCTGCTATTTTAGGCATTTCAATAGCTGTAAGTACTCTTGTTTGAACACCTAATTTTTCTATTGAGTTTTGAAGTGCTAAAGAGTTTATAACAGTTGCTAACATTCCCATATGGTCTCCTGTTACTCTATCTACTCCTTGAGTTGCTCCTGAAAGTCCTCTAAAGATGTTTCCTCCACCTATAACTACAGAAACCTCTACTCCTAAATCTGCTATCTCTTTTATTTGTCTTGCATAAGATGCTATTACTTCTGATGAAATTCCGAATTCTTGGTCTCCCATTAGAGCTTCTCCACTAAGTTTTAATAAAACTCTTTTATAAAATGGCTTCTCCATAGATCCTCCCTAATTTAATTTTTTAAAAAAATAGGGATGCGGTTGCATCCCTATTGTATTGTTAGTTATTATCCTCTGATTTGAGCTGCAACTTCTTCTGCGAAGTTTTCTTCTTTTTTCTCGATTCCGTCTCCAACTTTATATCTAGCAAATGATAATACAGTTGATGGAGCTGCGAATTGAGCAACAGTTTCTTTATTTTCTGCTCTTACATAGATTTGATCTACTAAACAGTTCTCTTCATAGAATTTGTTCATTTTTCCAACTAAAATTTTCTCAATTATTTGAGCTGGTTTTCCTTCAGCTTCTAATTGTTTTCTAGCGATTTCTTTTTCATGCTCTAAGTCAGCTGTTGTAACTTCTTTTTCATTTAAGTATTTAGGGTCCATAGCTGCTACGTGCATAGCGATATCTCTAGCTTTAGTTATATTAGCTTCTGTAGCCTCTCCAGTCATTTCAACTATAACTCCTAGTTTTCCTCCTAAGTGGCTATATGTAGCTACAAATCCTTCTGTTGATTCAGTTTCGTGGATTCTTCTGATGTTCATGTTTTCTCCGATTTTTGCGATTAAATCAGTTACTGCTTGAGCAACAGTTTTTCCAGCTTCTATTTCAGTCTCATTTAAAGCTTCAATAGTTTTTACGTTGTTTGTAATAGCAATTTCAGCTAATTTTTTTCCGAATTCTTTAAACTCTACGTTTTTAGCAACGAAGTCAGTTTCTGAGTTGAACTCGATTAATACAGCTCTTTTGTGATCTGCTGATACAGCATCGAATATTAATCCTTCAGCTGCGATTCTTCCAGCTTTCTTAACTGCTTTAGCAATTCCTTTCTCTCTTAAGTAGTCAATTGCTTTATCCATATCTCCGTCATTTTCCATTAGTGCCTTTTTACAATCCATCATTCCAGCACCAGTTCTTTCTCTTAACTCTTTTACTAAACCAGCTGTTATTACTGCCATTTTTTCCTCCTAATAAAATTTTATTTTATTAATTATGTTCAATCAAATCAGATGAGTAAAAATTACTCAGCTGATCCTTCTTCTACTACAACTTCTTCTTCAGTAGCAGGAACTTCTACTACTTCTTTACCTTGGTTTCCTTCGATGATAGCGTTAGCCATTACAGAAGAGATTAATTTTACTGATCTTATAGCATCATCGTTTGCAGGAATTGGGTAAGTTATTAAATCTGGATCTACGTTAGTGTCGATCATTGCAAATACAGGGATTCCTAAGTCAGAAGCTTCTTTTATTGCTAAAGTTTCTTTTTTACAGTCTACGATAAACACTGCTGCTGGAACTTCTTTCATATCTTTAATTCCGCATAAGTTTTTAGATAATTTTGCTAATTCTTTTCTGAAGTTAGCTGCTTCTTTTTTAGTGTAAGCAGTATCTAAAGTTCCATCTGCTTCCATTTGCTCTAACTCTTTTAATCTTTCTACTCTAGTTTTGATAGTTGCGAAGTTAGTTAACATTCCTCCTAACCATCTGTTGTTTACATAGTACATTCCTGATCTTTCAGCTTGCTCTTTTACAGCTTCTTGAGCTTGTTTTTTAGTTCCTACGAATAGAACTTTTCCACCTTGCTCAGCAATTTCTCTCATTACTGCATAAGCTTCTTCGATTTTCTTTAAAGATTTGTGTAAATCGATTACGTGGATTCCGTTTCTTTCTGTGAAGATGTACTTAGCCATTTTTGGGTTCCATCTTTTTGCTTGGTGTCCAAAGTGAACTCCAGCTTCTAATAATTGTTTCATTGTTATTACTGCCATTTTTTCCTCCTAAAAATCTTTTGGTTTTTCTTCCACCAGTCTCAAAACTAAGCAATTCCTTATCAGAACACCTGGCTTAGAAATAACTGATGTGTGTATTTCACAACGGTTTATTTTATCATACTTTTTAGAAAATGTCAATATTTTCAATGGATACTTATACTTTTTACAATAAAAAATGGTATAATATTATTAAATAAAATATTTTAGGAGGATTTTATGAAAGCTTTATTATTAATTGATTTACAAAATGATTTCTGTAAAAATGGTGCTCTAGAAGTTAAAGAGGGAGATTTAGTTATTCCTATTGCTAATTCTTTAATAAAAAAATTTAAAGAAAATAATGATTTAATATTAGCAACAAAGGATTGGCATCCTTTAACTCATAAAAGCTTTGCTAAAAATTCTAATGGCAAAATTGGAGAGGTAGGAATATTAAATGGATTACCACAAGTTTGGTGGCCTGCTCATTGTGTGCAAAATAGTTTTGGAAGTGAATTTCATCCAAATTTAAATTCTAAGGATATTGATATTACTATCTTTAAAGGAACTGATAATGAAATTGATTCTTATAGTGGTTTTTTTGATAATGGAAAACTTAAGAAAACTGAATTAAATCAAATTTTAAAATCTAAAAATATCGACACACTTTATATTTTAGGATTAGCTACTGACTATTGTGTAAAATTCACTGTACTTGATGCTTTAGAATTAGGATATAAAGTATATTTAGTAGAGGATGGTTGTAGAGGGGTTAACCTTGCTCCAACTGATTCATCTAAATCTATTGAAGAGATGAAAGATAAAGGGGCTATTATCATCAGAAGTTTTCAAATTTAATCATAGTTTTTTCTTGACTAATATGGTAAAATATATTTAAAAAACATATGTTATTAATGGCTATTTTATTTTACTTTATTTATTTTGGACAGGAGGCTATTATGGAAGAAGTTTCAAGAGTTGAAGAGTGGGTAAATTCAATTACTCATTATTTTGGAGTTATTCTAGCTCTAATAGGAACTGGTGCACTTTTAGTTAGAACTATTGAAAGTGATAACTTAGGATATCTAGTCGGTTCTATGCTATTTTGTTTCTCTCTTATTTTATTATATTCTATGTCAGGAACATATCATATCTTATATACTGGAAGATTAAAAAGAATTTTTAAAATATTAGATCACTCTGCTATTTATATTTTAATATCAGGTTCTTATACCCCTTATCTTCTAGGATTTTTTGATGGAAATGTAAAATGGATCCTTTTTTTTACTCAATGGGGAATGACTTTAGCTGGTATTATTTTTAAAATATTTTTTACTGGAAGATTTAAATTGATTTCTACTCTTATCTATCTTTTTATGGGATGGATGATTATTTTTGTTTTTGATGATCTAAAAACTCTTATAAGTCCATTATCTTTAAAATTTTTAATTGCTGGTGGAATAGCTTATTCAATTGGAACTATCTTTTATGGAATGAAAAAAATTAGATTTATGCATGGAGTTTGGCATCTATTTGTTTTAACTGGCAGTATTTTAAATTATTTATCAGTATATTTTATTTAAAATAAATTACAATTTAACTAAATAAACAAGAGGGAAACCAAGAGTTGCTCCAGACTACAAGAAGTTGATTAACTATGGCTTATCTCACTAAAAACACAAAACTCACTTTGTTCAAACAGTTGTGTTTTTTAGCGTTCGATTTCGCTGAGTTAATCTAACTTCTCTCCATAATTTCCGCAACTCTTTAAGTTTCCCACCATTTTTTATTAACTAACTTCTACAAAAATTAAAATATTGATTACGCGACGATATCTTTAGTATTAGAGTTAAGTAAATATATTTTTGCAAATTTACAGATTACACTTTTTAAATTAGTTAGATGTAAATTAAAAGGAGAAAATTTTACTGAAATGAGCATTGCGACAGCACTAGCGATTGGAAGTAAAATTTTTCTCCTTTTCTATTTAGTAGGTTAAATTATAATTTATCTAATCATTTCTATAAAACTATATAATAACTTAAATCCATAAAATATTATTACTACTCCACACACTCTATTAATCCAAGTTAATACATTATTATTAAACTTACTACTGAATATTGTTATAAATAGTGTTACCCCTAAAAACCAAGTAGTAGAAGCTCCCATTACTCCTAATATAAACTTCATTCCTTCCTCTGGTGGAAGTGAAGCTCTGAAAGCTCCTAACATCATGCTTCCATCTATTATTGCTTGTGGATTAAACCAAGTAACTACACAAGCTGTCGTTATAACCTTTTTCAACGGAATATTTACATCAGTAGAATTATCCATATTTCCTTTAGATTTTATTAATCCAAAACCAATATAAATAACAATAATACTACCCACTAACAGTATTATTAACTCTAAAATTTTAGACTTTTCCATAATTGCACCTATTCCTAAAAAACAAGCTAAAGCTAGAGTTATATCAAAAAATATAACTATCAAAGCTGTCAAAAAAGCTTTTTTTCTTTTTTGAGTTAGTGCCGTATTGATTACAAATAGATTTTGTAATCCTATAGGAGCAACATAAGCTAAGCCCATAGTAAAACCTTGTAACAAATATTTCATTTTGAACCCCTCCTAAATATTTTTTCCCCTATATAAATTATACTATATTATTTAATAATTTCCAAACCTATATCCTCTTTTAATGGATAATGCTTTAATCCTATTTTTTTAAATCCAACTTCTTTATATAATTCTATTACTTTTTTATTTTTTTCACTATTTGTAGTTTGAATCCTAATTCTTATATTTCCATTTAAATAGCTATATTTATTAGTTTTTTCTATAAAAAATTGTAAAAGAGTTTTTCCTAATCCTTTTCCCTTGTATTTTCTAGAGATTGCAACTTCATTTATATAAAAACAAGGTTCATTATAAAGTCCATCTTTTTCTTTTTCTCTTTCATATGCTATTAAAACCCCTACTATATTCTTTTCATCTAATAATACTAAACTATGTTCCCACTTTCCATATAAAATTCTATCTCCCTTTTTCTCTGCTAAAATATCTTCTTTTTTATATTCTACATCTGGTATTAATTTTATTATCTCTAAAATTTTCTCTATATTTTCTAAACAAAATTCTTTTGTTAATAATTTTATATTGTAGTTTTCTTTCATATATTCTCCTTTATTTATATATTATTTTAAATTATACACTATTTGAAATAACTATACAATTTTGAGATTTTATATAAATTATATATAAAAAAATTCTATTTTTTGTATACAAATATAAAAATAATATTTCACTTTTTTACTTTAAAGAGATATAATAACACTGTACAATATTAACATATTTACTTCATTTTTTACAAAAAAGGTGGCGAACTTATGGAATTACTAAAATTTATCTTTGGGATTATTATTTTCATTGTAACATTTTATTTCATCATAAGTGAAAAATATCCTAAATCTATTGTTACAATTATTGGTGGAGCACTTATGATATTTCTTCAAATTATTACTGAAGAAGAGGCTTTAGCAACAATTGGTTATAATTTGGAAATTATATTTTTACTTATTGGAATGATGTTGATTGTTGAAATTATGTCAGAAACGGGAATTTTCCAATGGGTAGCTATTAAAATTGCCCAACTTGTACGTGGAAATCCCATTAAAATTCTTGTTTTCACTTCTATAATCACGGCTATTTTTTCAGCTGTTCTTGACAATGTTACTACTATCTTGCTTGTTGTTCCTGTCACTATATTCTTGGCTAAAAGATTAGAGGTTGATCCAAAACCATATGTATTATTACAAATTTTTGCTTCAAATATTGGTGGAACAGCAACTATGATAGGAGACCCTCCTAACCTTATTATTGCTAGTCTAAGCGGACTTGATTTCAATGATTTTATTTTTAATTTAACACCTTTTATTATAATTAATATGGCAGTTTTGCTATTTAGTGCTACTTTATTTTTAAAAAATAAACTTCAAGTTTCTAATGAACTTAAAGCTGGTATTATGGAACTTAGCTTGGATAGAACCATAACTAATAAAAAGCTTTTAATTCAATCTATTACAGTTTTTTCTTTAGTAATCATTGGATTTTTAACTAATAGCTTTACTCATATTGGTTTAGCTGTAATTGCTATAACTGGAGCTGCTATTTTAGTTTTTTTAAGTAAAAAGAAACCTGAAGAAGTTTTTACAAAAGTAGAATGGGACACTTTATTTTTCTTTGGAGGTTTATTTATTTTAGTTGATGGAATAGAGAATTTAGGAGTAATTACTAAATTGTCTGAATATTTAATATATTTTACTGAAGGAAATCTTAAATTTACATCTAGTTTAATTCTTCTACTATCGACATTTTTATCTCCAATAGTCGGTTCAATACCTCATACTTTATCCTTTGGAAAAATACTTGTAGAAATCACACCTAATTTTCAAGGTGATACACAAGTATTGTGGTGGGCATTATCACTAGGAGCTTGTTTAGGGGGAAATATGACCATAGTTGGAGCTGCTGCTAATATTGTAGGTGCTTCTGTTGCTAAAAAAGGGGGAATAGATATATCCTTTGGAGAATTTTTTAAATGGGGAGCTATTATAGTTGGACAATCTACTATTTTAAGTTTAATATATCTCTATTTAAGATATTAAAATAAAATTGAATAGAAATAAAAAATCAAGAATAGCAAAGAAAATATTTTTTCAAAGTCATTCTTGATTTTTATTTTTATTTATTTATTAGTTCGACTATTTTATCAACATCTTTAATTTTAGTCAATTGATCTCTAAAATTATTATCTAGAATTTTTTTAGATAGATCAACTAGAATATTTACATGCGTTGTTCCCTTTTCACTTTCTGGAATAGCTAACATAAATATTGTTTTTACTTTTTCATCATTTTCTAAATTCCAAACAACTGGTTTTTTTAAAGTTGCAAAAGCAATTGCACCTTTTTTTACAGTTACAGCCTTACCATGAGGTAATCCTATATCATAACCAACTGTTGTAGCTGCTATCTCTTCCCTTTCAAAAAGTGATGTTAAAAACTCATCATAATCTTCAACTATTCCTGCTGTTACCATTTTTTGAGCTAATGTTTTTATAACATCCTCTTTTGCTGTACAATCTAAATCCAATACAATTAAGTCTGCTGTAGTTAATCCCATTATCTTCTTCCTCCTAATTAAAACCTCTTTTTATTTTTTGTTACTTGTTATTATATTATACTATATTTTAATAAATAAAAAAAGAGGAGTATTTCTACTCCTCGTATCTAACTAATTATTAAACTAGCTCGATTATAGCCATTTCAGCTGAGTCACCTTTTCTAACAGTAGTTTTGATGATTCTTGTATATCCACCATTTCTTTCTGCATATTTAGGTGCTATTTCGTTGAATAACTTAGCTACTACTTCTTCATTTCTTAAGAAAGCAAATGCATTTCTTCTAGAAGCAAGAGTATTTTTCTTTCCTAAAGTTATCATTCTCTCAGCAAATTTTCTTAATTCTTTTGCTCTAGTTACAGTAGTTTCTATTTTCTCTGCACTTAGTAAAGATATAGTTAAGTTTTTTAGCATAGCTTTTCTGTGGTCAGCTCTTCTACCTAACTTTCTATATGATTTATTGTGATTCATTTAGTTAGCTATCCTCCTTATTATCTTCTTACTCAGGAGATCCATTTTGATTTAGATCATATCCTAATTCTTTCATCTTCTCTAGGATTTCATCTAATGATTTTCTTCCTAGATTTTTTATTTTTAGAAGTTCGTTAAGCGATAATTTTGCTAATTGGCTTACTTCTTCTATTCCAGCTTTCTTTAAGCAGTTAAATGATCTAACTGTTAAATCAAGCTCTTCTATTTTAGTATTTAGAATATTATCATCTTTAGAGTGAGTAGTTGAATCTTCCTCTTCGTCCTCTATATCAGTTCTTAGATTTTCCATTCTGTTTCCTAACTCTAAGAAAGGATCAAAGTGTAATTTTAATAACTCAACTGCATAAGATAATGCATCTCTAATTTCAATGCTTCCATCTGTTTCTATATCTAAAGTCAATTTGTCGAAGTCAGTCATTCTACCAACCATTGTATCTTGGATAGTATATGATACCTTTCTTATTGGAGTATAGATAGCATCTACTGCTATATAGTCAACTGGCCAATCTTTTTTCTCGATATCTTCTGATACAACAAATCCTTCTCCAGTATCTACAAGAAATTCCATGTCAAGTTCTCTATCTGTAGTTATTGTACAAATAACTTGTTCAGGATTTACTATTTCTATTCCTACATCAGGTATTATATCAGCTGCAGTTACTGTTTTAGGACCTTTCACAGAAAGAGTCATTTTTCTCTCTCCACTTGTTTCAGTCTTAACAACTATCTCTTTTATATTTAAGATAATTTCAGTAACAGCTTCTTTTATTCCTTCCATAACAGAGAATTCACTTAATACACCATTAATTCTCACACCTTTAATAGCAGCTCCTGGGATAGACGAAAGTAAAACTCTTCTCAAAGCATTACCAACAGTATGCCCATAACCTCTATATAAAGGCTCAACAATATATTGACCTTTAAATTCATTCTCTTTTACTTCAGTTATATTGATACCCCTTGCATGTTTTTCAATCTTTAACATTTAATCAACTCCTATTAAAAGGGCTTATTATCTAGAGTAGAACTCAACTATTAATGACTCGTTTAAATCGAAATCTAAATCGTCTTTAGTTGGGTTTTGTAAAACTTTACCAGAGAAAGCAGCTTTATCTAGCTCTAACCAAGCTGGTACAGTTGCATCCTCTACAGATGTTTTAATTATATCTAAGTTTTTAGAATTTTCTATTATAGAGATAACGTCTCCTACTTTTACTCTGTAAGAAGCGATGTTAACTCTTCTTCCGTTTACAGCTACGTGTCCGTGAGAAACGATTTGTCTAGCTTGTCTTCTAGTTTTAGCAAATCCTAATCTGTAAACTACGTTCTCTAATCTTCTTTCTAAGTATTCGATTAAAGTTAAACCAGTTACACCAAGTTTTCTTGCTGCTTCCTCGTATATCTTTCTGAATTGTTTTTCCATTACATTATATATGAATTTTGCTTTTTGTTTTTCTCTTAATTGAACTGCATACTCTGTAGGCTTTTTATTTGCATTTGGTCTTGGTCCTCTTTTAGAAGATTTGTTAACTCCTAAAATTACTGGATCAATTCCTAGCGCTCTACATTTCTTCAATACAGGCTGTCTATTTCTTGCCATTTTCTAAATATTCCTCCTTTGTATTCAATTTGCCGCAATGATTTTCAAAATAAATAAGTGAGACTACACTCTTCTTCTTTTTGGTGGTCTACATCCATTGTGTGGGATAGGAGTAACGTCTGTTATTTTAGTTACTTCTAATCCAGCTGCTTGTAATGATCTGATACAAGCTTCTCTTCCTGATCCTGGACCTTTCACTCTTACTTCTACTTTTTTCATTCCATTTTCCATAGCTATATTTGCTGCTTGTTCAGCTGCGATTTGAGCTGCAAATGGAGTTCCTTTCTTAGTACCTTTGAAACCAGATGTTCCTCCTGATTTCCAACTTACAACTTTACCTTCTGCATCAGTAATAGCAACTATTGTGTTATTAAAAGTTGAATGTATATGGGCAACTCCGTTAGGAATATTTTTAACTTTCTTTTTAATCTTAGCTACCTTCTTTTTAGCCAACTTAAGCTACCTCCCTTGCTAAATTATAAAATTCTATAATTCCTCTAAAATACTCGATTACTTTTTAATAGGTTTTTTTGGACCTTTAACTGTTCTTGCGTTAGTTTTTGAACTTTGTCCTCTTACAGGTAGATTCATTTTGTGTCTTAATCCTCTGTAACATTTGATATCCATAAGTCTTTTTATAGAAAGTCTTACTTCTTTTCTTAGGTCTCCCTCTACTTTAATAGTTTCTACAATAGCTCTGATTTTGTTTACTTCTTCTTCAGTTAAGTCCTTAACTCTTGTATCAAAGTTAATTCCAGCTTCTGTTAAGATTTTTTGTGAAGTTGGTTTTCCGATTCCGTAAATGTAAGTTAAAGCTATCTCAACTCTCTTGTTTCTTGGGATATCTACTCCTGCTATTCTAGCCAAAATTGTTTCCTCCTCTATCGAAAATTTTATATATTTTGCTAGTAATATGAACTAGCTCAATACTTTCGTCGATATGTTCCGTTTCCTAAATTCGGAGATGGCCCTACAGCCAACATATCTTTACAGTACTACATGTCTTAATTGTCGTACTTTTAACAAACTCTCTTTCAAAATTATCCTTGAACTTGTTTATGTTTAGGGTTTTCACATATAACTCTAACTTTTCCATGTCTCTTGATAACTTTGCACTTGTCACAAATAGGTTTAACTGATACTCTTACTTTCATTCATCTGCCTCCTTTCGTGATATTAATTTTTCTTCCTGTATACTATTCTACCCCTTGACAAGTCATAAGGAGAGATTTGTACAGTCACTCCATCTCCAGGTAAAATTTTGATATAGTTCATTCTCATTTTACCAGAGATATGGCCTAAAATAGTATGCCCATTCTCTAATTCAACTTTAAACATCGCATTTGGAAGGGCTTCTAAAATAGTACCTTCTAATTCGATAACATCTTTTTTTGACATAATTCCTCCTATCGAACAGAACTTCAAATTATTATAGCATGTAAATTACAAAAAGTCTATAAAAAATTATTGATTTTCTTAAACTTTTTTGATATTTTTACATTAATCTATTTCACTTAAAATTACTGCCTTACCATCAATAATTGCAATTGAGTGTTCAAAGTGTGCTGATCTTTTTCCATCTTTTGTTACAACTGTCCAACCATCATCTTTCATGTTTAACTTATATGTTCCAACATTAACCATAGGTTCTATTGCAAGGACCATCCCATTTTCTATTTTTAGCCCTCTTCCTTTTCTTCCAAAATTAGGAACCATAGGATCTTCATGCATAGATAACCCAACTCCATGTCCAGCATAATCTCTTACTACGCTGAAACCATTTTTTTCAACATATTGCTGAATAGCATGTCCTATATCTCCTAATCTATTTCCAACTACTGCCATCTCAATTCCTATAGTTCTTGATTTTTCAGTCACTTCTAAAAGTTTTTTAGATTCCTCATCTATCTCTCCTACACCAAAAGTTATAGCTGAATCTCCATAGTAACCATTTAATATAGTTACAGTGTCGATACTTACTATATCTCCCTCTTGTAGTATTCTTCCATTAGGAACTCCATGAACTACCTCTTCATTTACAGATATACAAGTAGCAGCTGGAAAAGCTCCATATGGGCCAGGTACACCAATACATCCTGGTATAGCTCCTTGACTTCTTATATAATCATCCACTATTTTATCAATCTCAAAAGTTAAAATTCCTGGTTTGATATATTTAGGTAAAATATCTCTATATAATCTAGCAATTATCTGATTAGATTTTTTTATCTCTTTTATTTGATCTAATGTCTTTATTGTTGCCATCTCGTTATTCCTTTCTAATTATTAATTATCCAAGAATAGCAAAAATCTCTTGAGTTATAGCATCTACTTCTTTTGTTCCATCAATATCTACTAAAAGATTTCTTGATTTATAGAAATCAAATAATGGAGCTGTTTGAGAGTGGTATTCTCCTAATCTCTTAGTTACTGTTTCAGCATTGTCATCTTTTCTAGTAATTAATTCCGCTCCACAATAATCACATTTTCCAGCTACTTTTGGTGGGTTAAACTCCACATGGAAAGATGCTCCACAAGCTGGACAAACTTTTCTTCCAGTTACTCTTCCTACTATTAATTCATCAGGAACATTTAATGATATAACTTTATCTAAAGCTATTCCCATATCTTTCATTAAAACTTCTAATGCTTCTGCTTGAGCTAAAGTTCTAGGAAATCCATCTAAAATAAATCCTTTTTTACAATCTTCTTGAGATAATCTATCTTTGATTATTCCTATTATTGTAGAATCTGGAACAAGTTTTCCTTCATCCATAAATTTTTTAGCTTCTAATCCCATAGCAGTTCCCTCTTTTATAGCTGCTCTTAAGATATCTCCAGTAGAAATTTGAGGTATTCTATATTTTTCTATTAAGAACTTAGCTTGAGTTCCTTTTCCTGCACCTGGTGCACCAAATAACATTATATTCATATGTTATCACTCCTTAAAATTATTTTGTTTTACTTATCTATTATACTACACTTTCCAAAAAAATGCACGATTTTATATAAAATAAAAAGACACAACTTATTAAAAGTTATGTCTTTTATATAAAGCTTTATATAAATCCTTTATACTCTCTCATTACTAGATGAGCATTTATTTGTTGAACTGTATCAATTGCAACTCCAACTACAATAATTATTCCTGTTCCTCCAAAGAAAACTGGAAGTCCTAAAGAAGTAAAAATTGCATATGGAAGTATTGATATAGCTGCTAGGAAGAAAGCTCCACCCCAAGTTATTCTTGTGACAACTCCTTCTAAATACTCAACTGTTTCACTTCCAGGTCTTATTCCTGGAATTGTTCCTCCACCTTGCTTTAAGTTATCTGCTACCTTTTCAGGATCAAATACTATAGCAGTGTAGAAGAAAGAGAAAAATATGATTACTATAGCATATATTATCATATATACTGGATGACTTTGACTAAATACCATAGCTAATGTAGTTTTTATTGTATATTCTGAAGGTATTGCATTAACTATAGCAGATGGAATCATCATAACTACAGATGCAAAGATTACAGGCATTACTCCTGCACTATTTAATTTTAAAGGGATATATGAGTTTTGACCCATACCTCCTCTTCCATTAAATCCTTTTCCTACATAGTGAATTGGTATTTTTCTTTGCCCTAATTGGAAAATAACTATTCCTGCTACAACTAATATTCCAGCTAAAGCAATTAGCCCTAATACTGGTATTAAAAATTTACTTCCTCTCATACTTTGAATAGTCTGAACAACATTTGAAGGTCCTCCAGATATTACGTTTAAGAAGATTAAAAGGGAAACTCCATTTCCTATCCCTTTAATAGAGATTTGCTCTCCAATCCACATTAAGAAAACTGTACCAGCTGTTAGAGTTACCATTGTTGTTAGGAAAAACATCATTCCTGGAGTTGTTACTAGTCCTACCGATTGTAGCCACATGCACACTCCAAAAGATTGAATTATAGCTATTCCAATAGTTAAATATCTAGTCCATTGAGTAATTTTATTTCTACCAGATTCTCCCTCTTTTTGAATCTCTTCAATCTTAGGAATAATTACAGCCAATAGACTGAATACAATTGATGAGTTAATGTAAGGAACTATCCCAAGAGCAAATATTGATACTCTTTTGAAAGCTCCCCCAGAAAACATATTGATATATCCCAATATATCACTTTGTGCTGTCATAGTTGCCAGTCTATCTACATCTACTCCTGGTGCAGGAATATATGTACCAACCCTAGCAACTAAAAACATTAACAAGGTGAAGACGATTCTCTCTCTTAACTCAGGAATCTTCATAATGTTACTCAATTTCATATTAAATTTTTCCATTAAAGTCAAAACAACTTCACCTCGCTTCAATTCTTAGCAAGTTAAAATTACTTGTTGTTTTTTGCAACGTCAGCAAAAGTTTTAACTTCTATAATTTCTACTACTCCACCTTTAGCTTCTATTGCAGCTTTAGCTGATGCAGAAATTTTGTGAGCTTTTACAGTTAATTTTTTATCTAAAGTTCCGTTTCCTAAAACTTTGATACCATCCATCATTTTTCTAACTAATCCAGTTTCGAATAAGATTTCTGGAGTAACTTCTGCTCCATCTTCAAATCTATTTAAAAGATCTAATGTAACTACAGCATACTCTTTCTTGAATAATGCGTTAGAGAAACCTCTTTTTGGAATTCTTCTATAGATAGGCATTTGTCCACCTTCGAAGTAAGGTTTTACTCCTCCACCAGCTCTAGACTTTTGTCCATTGCTTCCTTTTCCAGATGTTTTTCCTAATCCAGAAGATTCTCCTCTTCCAACTCTTTTTCTAGCTTTTCTTGGTACAGAAGGCATTAATTCGTTTAATTTCATATTAAGCTTGCACCTCCTCTACTTTAAGTAAGTAAGAAACTTGAGCTAGTTTTCCTTTTAACTCAGGAGTTTCTACATGCTCCACAACATCATTCATCTTCTTAAGCCCTAGCGACTTTACAGTTGCTATGTGGTTAGGCTTTCTTCCGATTATGCTTTTTACAAGCTCTATTCTAAGCTTTACCATCTCTAAATTCCCTCCTAGCTTAAGATATCTTTAACTTCTTTACCTCTTAAAGCAGCGATTTGCTCAGCTGTTCTAAGTGATTTTAAAGCTTCTATTGTAGCTCTAGCAACGTTGTGTTTGTTTCTAGAACCTTTAATTTTAGTTAATATGTCATGTACTCCAACAAGTTCTAATATCTCTCTTGTTGCAGATCCAGCGATAACTCCAGTTCCTTCATAAGCTGGTGCCATCCATAAAGTTGTTGCTCCCCATTTTCCTTCAGTTTCATGAGGAATAGTAGATCCTTTTAGAGAAACATCTACTAAATTTTTCTTTGCAGAAGAAAGTGCTTTTCTTATAGCATCAGGTACACCATTAGCTTTTCCTAATCCTAATCCAACTTTTCCTTCTCCATCACCAACAGCTGCTAAAACTGAGAAAGATATTGTTCTTCCTCCTTTAGTTGTCTTAGAAACTCTTGATATCTTTAATAATTTTTCTTGATATTGTTTTTCTTCTCTATTTGCTAACTTAGACAAGTGAAATCCTCCTCTCTAATAGAATTAGAAGCTTAATCCAGCTTCTCTAGCTGCCTCAGCAAGAGCTGCTACTCTTCCTGTGTATTTGTATCCTGATCTATCGAATACGATATTTGTTATTCCTTTAGCTGCTGCTCTTTCTGCTAATGCTTTTCCTACAGTTTTAGCAGCTTCTACATTTCCACCATTTGCAATATTTGCTTTTAATGCTTTATCAATAGTTGATGCAGAAACTAGAGTTACTCCATTAACATCATCTATTAATTGAGCAAAGATATTGTTGTTTGATCTATATACAGAAAGTCTTGGTCTATCAGCTGTACCAGAAATTTTGTTTCTGATTGATAAATGCTTTCTTGTTCTTACAGCTTGTCTATCTACCTTCTTAAACAACTGTCTTACCTCCTTTTAGTTAAGCTACCTTACGATTTTTTACCTTCTTTTCTTCTAACAACTTCGTCAGAATACTTAACTCCTTTTCCTTTATATGGCTCAGGAGTTCTTTTAGCTCTTATATCAGCAGCAACTTGTCCTACTACATCTTTCTCGATACCGTCGATGTGGATAGTTGTGTTTTTCTCAACTGTGAATGTAATTCCAGGAATTTCATCTATGATTACTGGATGAGAATATCCTAGTGCTAATTCTAGTCCTTTTCCTTTTGCAGCTGCTCTGTATCCAACTCCAACTAGGTTAAGAGTTTTTCTAAATCCTGTAGAAACTCCTACGATCATGTTGTTTAATAGAGCTCTTGTAGTTCCATGTATAGCTCTTACAGCTGGTAAATCGTTTGGTCTTTCAACAACGATTTCATTTACAGATTGGTGATGAGCTTCACCTTTAACTTCTTTTATTGTTAATTCTGAATTAAATTCTTTTGTTAGAGTACCTTTTGGTCCTTTTACAGTAACTACGTTTCCGTTTATTGTTACTTCAACTCCAGAAGGCACTATTATAGGTTTTTTACCTACTCTTGACATTTACTAACACCTCCTAAGTTATTTATTACCAAACAAATGCAAGAATTTCTCCACCTACGTTTTCTCTTCTAGCTACTCTGTCAGTAACAATTCCCTTAGAAGTAGATACGATAGCAATTCCTAATCCTGATAATACTCTTGGCATATCTTCTACTGAAGAATATACTCTTCTTCCAGGTTTAGAGATTCTTTTGATTCCTTTGATAACTCTCTCTTTACCATCATATTTTAAGTAAACTCTTATATTTTTCTTGTTCCCATCAGTTACAACTTTGTAGTTAGCGATATATCCTTCCTCTTTTAGGATTTCAGCTATTCTATCTTTTAATGTTGAATGAGGTACATCTACTTTCTCGTGCATTACTGCATTTGCATTTCTGATTCTTGTTAACATATCAGCAATTGGATCTGTTAAATACATCTACGAAAATCCTCCTTCCTATGATATTACCAAGATGATTTTTTAACTCCTGGTATTACTCCAGCTCCTGCAAGCTGTCTGAATTTTACTCTCGAAATTCCAAATTCTCTCATGAATCCTCTTGGTCTTCCGTCTAACTGACATCTATTTCTTTTTCTAACTACAGAAGAGTCTTTTGGAAGTTTGTTTAATTCGAACATTGCTTCCATATCTCCTTCAGCAACTCTCTTCTTTAGTTCAGCTCTTTTTTCAGCATATTTCTCGCATAGTTCAGCTCTTTTAACATCTCTAGCGATCATTGACTTCTTTGCCATTTATTCTTTACCCTCCTCACTATTACTTTTTGAAAGGCATTCCAAACGCCTTAAGTAAAGCTCTTCCTTCTTCATCATTTTTAGCAGAAGAAACGATAGTGATAGACATTCCTAAAAGTTTTTCAACTTTATCGAATTCGATTTCAGGGAAAACTAATTGATCTCTTAATCCTAAAGAGTAGTTTCCTCTTCCGTCAAATGAATCAGCTGAAACTCCTTCGAAGTCTCTTACTCTTGGAAGAACTACATTCACTAATCTATCTAGAAAATCGTACATTCTTTCTTTTCTTAAAGTAACTTTTGCTCCGATTGGCATTCCTTCTCTTAATTTGAATCCTGCTTCAGATTTTTTAGCTTTTCTTACTATTGGTTTTTGTCCAGTAATGATAGTTAAATCACCCATAGCAGCATCTATTAATTTAGAGTTTTGAGTAGCTTCTCCAACTCCCATATTTACTATTATCTTTTCTAGTTTTGGACATTCCATAACGTTATTAATTCCTAAGTCTTTCATTAAAGCTGGAGATATAACGTCGTTATATAATTTATGATATCTAGAAACGTATTTAGACACTTACGTTTTCCTCCCTTCTTATAGAACTTCTCCTGATACTTTTGAGTATCTTACTTTCTTACCATCTACCATTTTGTATCCAACTCTTGTTGGTTTTCCAGCTTTCTCATCGAATAACATTACTTTAGATGAGAATATAGCTGCTGGTTTGCTAACAACTCCACCTTGTGGGTTTATTGGAGTTGGCTTCATATGTTTAGTTACTATATTTATTCCTTCAACTACAACTTTTCCTTTTTTAGGGAATACTTTTACAACTTTACCTGTTTTACCTTTATCTTTACCAGATATTACATAAACCATATCTCCAGTTTTTACATGTATTGTTTCTGGTACGAATTTAATTTTAGGTTTAGCCACGATATTAGCCTCCTCTCTCGATTATTAGATTACTTCTGGAGCTAGAGATAAAATCTTCATGAAGTTTTTAGCTCTTAACTCTCTTGCAACTGGTCCAAATATTCTTGTTGCTTTTGGTTCATTGTTGTTATTGATTATAACTCCTGCGTTATCATCAAATTTTATATATGATCCATCTTCTCTTCTTAATTCTTTTTTAGTTCTAACTATTACAGCCTTAACTACGTCACCTTTTTTAACGTTTCCACCAGGGATCGCTTCTTTAACAGATGCTACAACGATGTCTCCGATTCTTCCGAATCTTTTCTTAGATCCACCAAGTACTCTGATTATCATTAATTTTTTTGCACCTGAGTTGTCAGCAACGTTAAGGATAGTTTGTTGTTGTACCATTAAATTATCCTCCTCTCACAATAATTGGAATTATCTAGCTTTCTCAACAATCTCTACTAGTCTCCATCTCTTATCTCTTGATAATGGTCTAGTTTCCATAATTCTTACTCTATCTCCAGTTTGAGCTACATTATTTTCATCGTGAGCTTTAAACTTAGTAGTGCTTTTTACTCTCTTCTTATAGATTGGGTGTAAAGCCATTGTTTCTATTGCAACAACGATAGTTTTATCCATTTTATCAGAAACAACTATTCCTTCTCTAACTTTTCTTTCGTTTCTCAAGACATTAACCTCCTCTTCCTAAGAATCAATTTATATATGAATGAGATTATCTTTCATTTAAGATTGTATTTATTCTAGCAATTTCTCTTCTAACTTCTCTGATTTTAGCAGTGTTAGTAAGTTGACCTAATGAAAGTTGGAACTTTAGGTTGAATAACTCTTCCTTAAGCTCTTTACACTTAACAACTAAGTCTTCAGTTGACATTTCTCTTATTTCCTTAGCTCTCATTAGTTTTCACCACCATTCTCTCTTTTTACTATTTTACATCTTACAGGAAGTTTCATTGCAGCTTTTCTTAATGCTGCTAAAGCTTTCTCTTCTGTTACTCCAGAAACTTCGAACATTATTCTTCCTGGTAGTACTACTGCTACCCAACCTTCAACGCTTCCTTTACCTTTACCCATTCTCACTCCAGCTGGTCTAGCTGTGATAGGTTTGTCAGGGAATATTCTTATGAAAGTTTTTCCTTCTCTTTTGAATGTTCTGTTGATTGCAACCCTGCATGATTCTATTTGTCTATTTGTTATCCAGTGTGGCTCAAGAGCTTGTAGTCCATAATCTCCGAATGCTACAGTGTTTCCTCTTTGAGCTGTACCTTTCATTCTACCTCTAAACATTTTTCTATGTTTTGTTCTTTTTGGCATTAACATGACTACGCTTCTCCTCCTTCCCTTTTAGTTGGAAGAACTTCACCATGGAAAACCCATACTTTTATTCCAAGAGCTCCATAAGTTGTGTGAGCTGTTGCTGTTGCATAATCAATATCAGCTCTTAATGTATGTAAAGGAACTTTTCCTTCAACTACCCACTCAGCTCTGGCAATTTCTGCTCCATTTAGTCTTCCTGAAACCATAACTTTGATTCCTTTAGCTCCAGCTCTCATAGCTCTCATTACAGCTTGGCTTACAGCTCTTTTGTATGCTACCCTTTTCTCAATTGAAGTAGCGATGTTTTCTGCTACTAGTACAGCATCTTTGTTAAATTCTTTAACTTCTTGTACTTTTACAGTTACTTTCTTTCCAGTTAATTTCTCAAGATTTACTCTTAAGTTATCTATTTCAGCACCTTTTCTTCCGATGATTATTCCCGCTTTAGCTGTGTAAACAAGAACTACTACATTTGAAGGAGAAGTTCTTTCAATTTTTACTTTTGCTATTCCTGCGTGGAAGTAGTTTTTCTTAACATACTCTCTGATTTTTACATCTTCATGGAAGTACTTAGCGTATTCCTTTTTATCTGCATACCAGTTAGAATCCCAAGCTCTTGTAATTCCAAGTCTTAGTCCTCTAGGGTCTACTTTTTGTCCCACAGTCTTACCTCCTTAAACTACTTTTCAGAAACAGCAACAACAATGTGAGCTGTTGGCTTTCTGATTATATCTGCTCTTCCCATAGCTCTAGGCATTATTCTCTTAAGAGCTGGTCCATCATTTATCATAATTGTTGAAACTACTAACTTATCTTCGTCCATTTTGAAGTTGTTAGTTGCATTAGCAATAGCTGATGCTAATGTCTTCTTTATTAATCTAGCTGCTTTTTTATTTGTAAATTCTAGAATATCTAATGCTTCTAGTGCTGATTTTCCTCTCACTAAGTCAGCTACTAATCTAGCTTTTCTAGGAGACATTCTTACGTATCTCGTAATTGCTCTAGCTTCCACTAGTCCAACCTCCTCTTTACTTTCTCAAATATATGCTTAAATTATTTTTTCTTTTTCTTATCTACTCCGTGTCCGTAGTAAGTTCTAGTTGGTGCAAATTCTCCTAATTTGTGTCCAACCATTTGCTCAGTTACGTGAACAGGGA
>OGMI01000353.1_pt1 | contig 25118 bp, 24 predicted proteins | sample 1573201 | NCBI WGS metagenome assembly OGMI01 (sample SAMEA2582012, study PRJEB24529) | metagenome | biome: Human gut stool | place: China | collected 2011
AAGATTATATGCCCTACATGATTGCCGTATCACTCGAAATGTCGGATGAACCAATATATCTTTCTCTCCCTTGACATCCGTAGGATGATATTTACCGATACTCAACGCATTCAGTTCCATCAAAGCAGCATAGCCATTGGCCTGATAGAAACCTGCATCGTGACGAGCACTGACCAAGGTTCTTTCCGGTGTGTATAGAAACAAACGAATTTTGAACGCATGTGTATCCTGTTGGTAAGGGAACCATGTTCTTATCTGAGCAATTGCATCAATAATGGAGCCTGATCCTGTTCCTCCTGCCAAGCCTGCGCAAATATGAAAAGTGACATCTTCGTTGCCACTAGCTTGCTGAATTCGCTGCACCGCACCACGGACTACCTGTTCAAAGTTGCCCGGATTGTTTTTATCGAAGATGTTATTAGCCATCAGTGTACGTCCCAACCGACGGCGTTGCCCGCCTATACCGGCACTGATTAATGCTCCCATCTCTTGTTGCATTAATTGCAAGTCTGTAGGGTTGAGAAATCCTTTCAACCCTGGATACAGATTGATATTGCTAAGTACGCTTGTACCAATACCGTTAATATTGACTTTCTGTGCCGTGCCTAAATGTACGCTTTTACCTAATACACTCCAGCCGGTACGATCATTCAAATCTGATGGAGAAGAGTCTACATACACATAATCCAAAAAAATTCCGTTACCGGGTTCGTTGCTACGAAACTCTTCATACACTCGTTTTCTTAACTCACGCAGCACTTTGCCTCCGGTGCCGCCAAGTCCGATGATTAGATGGTTTGCCATATTTGTTTATTTTTTTATATTGTTATTTGTTTATCCGATGTGTAAATCAGTGCACCGTCATGATGCTGTTCATTCACTATGCTCTTTATTTCGTCCGATACCAAGGCTTCATATTTTTCCTTGGCGAACTTAACATCGATCAGAAAGCGGAGCGGAAAGCCATAGTTGGCAGAAATGACCATAATCTGATCGTTTTTGTAATTGACTGTTACATCCTGCTTGGGATCAAATCTGGGTACTTCTTTCCTAAAAGCGTCAATCAATTTTAAGCGGAAATCGTTCGTCTGTTCATCTGCTTCCGGCAAAACCAACTGCACCAACGACGTCATGGTCTCCACGTTTCCCGGTATAACTTTGGCACATTCGATGGGGTCGAACCGAGCGTATGTACGCGATGCCTGAACCATAGATTTGACAAACTGTTCCATCTTCTCCTTCGTGTCCAGCTCCGATTCCAGCTTTTCCAATATATTGACTTTCACCATCTTGTTGCTGGAATCGTTTTTAGCCATTTCCCATATGTTATGCGACGAATGGTTCTGACAAACGTCCAATAGGGTATGGAGAAGCAATTCATCGTTGTTTTTGTCGCAAAGGTTGGCAAATGTGTGCTCACCGTCTTCACCCAGATTATTCACCATACGAGTACGGATAATAACCGCATTCATGTCCATTTCATTTTTGTTGCTGACCCACTGTTGGCAAATGCTTCGCACTGCCTCCGGATTGTATATCTTGATATGCCACTTCGGTAGAACTTCATCCGTCGGCCATCTATTAGTGATTTGTTGCTGCAACTCATTATCGATTCTCCGAAACATGACTTCAAAGGTTGTAATGCTACCTAACATGTGTTCCAGTTCCTTTACGATGTCCTGCAGCAATTCTTTGGCATATCCATATGCCGCGATGTAAGTAGCTGCAGTATAGTATTCGCTCTTCATGGAACGGAACAGCTGGAAGATCTTCTGCGGCTTGTGCATGACTATGTTCAAGAGAGTCATTTTCGACCAGTTATAGGTGAGTTCACCTATTTTACGGCTCAGGTTTGCCTGTTCTTCTTCCTGTTGAGCCTTTAGGGTATCGAATACGGCTATGCGGCTGTTGCAGTTTTCTATCAGCAGCCGGGTGTAGCTTGCGATTTCTAATATGCTTTGGCTATTTCCCGTTCCATAAAGCCATTTATCGAACAGTCTTTTTTCGATGTGGCGACGGACGGTATGCGCATAGATTTCACGTTCCGGCTGTTGTGACTTGTAGAACTCAGTTACTCCACATTGGCGGAACTGGTGGTTAAAGAATTCTTCGCATCGAGCTGATAAATTTGTTAACCATTGTTTTTTGTCAACAGTAGCAATCACATCGTCTGCTTCTGCTTGTGTATGGGTTTCCCATGTTTCTTCAAACAGTTGCCATATTTGGGTTGCCGGACTGTCAATGATTGGACGTTCCAAAGTCAAATACCTGTTGCTTAGCATCAATCGCTCCTGATTCTTCTTATCCAAGATTTCATCTACAAAACTTACATCAGCTTTTTCAAGGGGCCATATGATATACCCGATGCCCTCTTGCCATTTGTTGTAGAGAAATTGATGTACGGCCTGCAAGGCATACTTGTACGTGATGAATTCTCGGATTTCCATTTCGGGAAATGTTGCTTTCGCGATACCGAACGATCCAAAGTTACGACTATGAACGATTATACCATCCTGCTTTTCGGGGATACCAGGCCAGCAAATTTCTATCATTCGATCCAGCCTACACCAAATTTCCCTGTTACCGATAGCTACCTGGAAAATGAATTCAGCTACTGCGGCTGGCAATTCGTACGTTTCATCCAGTACGATTCCCTGTTCGTTTACATCGGTATAGATATAGGTATAAATAAGGCTTGGATCAAAAGCTTCGTCAGCCTCTTTTGGGAGGTATAAGCCTATAAGCAATGCATTCAACTCTAATAAAGCAGCATAACTCCTGGCTTGGGCAATTGTTCCGGTATCGCCCGGCATCTGTCCGGACAGATGAAGGTAAAGGTAGATTCTTCTATATATGCCCATCTGAAGCTGCAGTGGAAACAGCTTTCTTATTTGGGTTATGGCATCAATAATGCAACCTGTACCTTCTAACAGGCTGGTACAGATATGGAATGTGACTTCCTCGTCGTCATGTAGATTTTGCGTGACTTCATACAAGCTCTGCATGAAATCATCCGGAGCACATTCTTGCAAGATAACGTGGTCAAAAGTATTGCTGCGGAATTCTTCGTATATTCGTTTTTTTAATTCACACAGTACGTTGCTTCCGTTGCATCCAAGCCCTATGATAAGTTGATTTGTCATATCTTCTAACTTTATTATAGTTATCTTTCTTTCATATCTGTCGGTTAAGAATATCAGAAATCATCAAAATTCTTGCATGAATTCCTGCGGACTCCTTTAACGGGCCTTTTGTTATTGACGCTATTGCGGTTGACTTCTCCCTTGTCAAAATACAAGGCTACAAGCATAGCGGCTACAATGAATCCCAGCGACCAAAATAGCCTACTCCATATCATGCAATTCATTTCATTATTAATCACTTCGTAAAATACCTGTGGTAATTCTTCTATTGGGTGTCCGCTCATGTCAAACAGGTTGAAGAAGCATCCGGATAAGGGAAACTGTTCATTCAGCATGTCGCCTACTTGCTGGCTGGATTGAAGGTCAGCTGTTCCATGGATGCCGTCAAGGCGCTGCGTCAGCCACAGGCGCATGGATTTAGTTTCACTCTTTACTGTAAAAGCTCCAATCAAGAGGGTCATATTGACCATAAGCAGCAATGCCAGAATAGGACCGGTTATGAAAAATGGGATGGAACGGACAGTACCTTTGCTCAAACAGGAAAGGATGAAATAGAGCGTGGCCATGATGAAAGCCGTGATTACAGCACCGTAGAAAAGGCAAGTAATACCTTCACTCAGAATAGAAAAGAATATGCCCATAGCAATGAAACTATTTTGAAATATTTACACTATTCTTTTTTACAATGGCTTCAATGCAGTAATTTATACCTGTTAGGCATCTAATTTGTACAAGGTTAACATTATAAACTGTATTCATATCATAATCATTTTTTAGTACCGTAGAAAGGTTAAATACGGACATAAAAAAAGCGTGGAATCGTCCTGTTGTCCATTCCACGCATCGAGGCTCCCGCATTGCCTATTGTAGTCGAACAGACAACGTCAGAGCCCACGCCGATATGAATATACGTTAGCCATATGGTACAATCATATATACACACGCTTGCATCCAAATGGACACAATACATGCTTATACGATATACCATCGGCATGATATAATCACACCCGGGGCATCTACCGTTGCTAAGTTCAAGACTACAATACCGTAATTTGCGAGATTTCGATACGTCAAGAACAGAGCGTCAAGTAAACGCCTTTATATGTCTTATTCTCATTATCCCTCCCAATACCGCAACATATATTGGTTCTTAATATGTTACTTCGGCGTGGGTTTCATTCCTTTTGTTATCTAACAAAAAAGGTTTCACATGAGAATGCAACAAATATAATGATTCTTTTTTATTTATTATTGCTTTATCTCAGACAAAACAACCCATTAACATTATTTTACTCTTAATATTACTTATATATTATGTTTTTCTTAATTAAACAAATTATTTTCTTAACGATATACAATTTGTCTCTATAGTCAAAAATATTTTCTTAAAAAAATTGCCCGTCATTGATGCAAATTCTGTCAACGACGGGCAATTTCCATTTTTAGATTTTATATTCACACAAAAATAAACTCCCAGTACATCACAACTGCATCATTGCAATGACTAACTTGCGGCATAAGAATAATGAACATTCCTCATTCCAGACATGAAAGTTGATCTCAGTTGTGATACGATAAAAACACAGGATCAGTCGTCTGCTCTTTCAGACAAGATTTCACCTTTGTCGTTCAGCGTAACTTCGTACTCCCGGTTTCCTTTTCTGATTTCCACCTTATAAGTATATCCTTCGGCAGTATGAATCACTTCAATATCATCGTCTACAGACTGCACGTTATAGCCGGCTTCGGTCAAGGCATTGCTCAGCTGTTCCGGCAAAGTCCGTACTTCCCAAGTGGTGCGAATCCATTCATTCTTACCGTTGAAGACAACTTCTTTTTCCAAGCCTTCGTGACGGATTTCTACTTCCAGATAACCGTCATCGTAATCTTTTTCCAAAATTACGGCACCCTGATAAGTTTCACTGATGAAGGTATGCACATCGTCTACGACCGGTACTCCCTGTCCATCATCACCAAACTCAGGACGATTCTGCAATAATTGTCCGTCGGCTGCGATATACAATTCTACATCATCGTCACGCTGTTCCAGTTCGATTACATAAAATTTGTCGCCTGCTGCAGTTTCGTAGTAATCGATGTCGTCCACGTTACGACCGTTGTAAAGTGCAGAAGCCTGCAAAGTTGCAAGAACTGCCTGTGGCAACTGGTTCAGGTATTTCACACTGAAATCTGTCTTGGTATACATCCATGCATTGGAAGCATTGAACATGATTTCGCGTTTCCAGCCATCAGCTCCCACCAGTTCTACTTCAGTACCACCGTCTTCTTTTTCAATGTCAATGATACGTCCGTCGGGGAAATTGGTGTCCAGCCAGGAAGTAACGGAGCTTTCCGGAGTTTGGGGAAGGAACTCATGATAATCCTTATCATTTTCGGCATCCACAATTTCCTTAACCAGCAAACCTGTTTCCGTATAATACAAGTCCACCTCGGTTTCAACCTTATTCTCTTCTTTCTCGATGACATAAAGTGTTTCTGCATCGGGACGCACCAGCACATCGATGTCATCACGTTCTTTTATCCAGGGAGCAACTGCATAGCTGCTTGCATTAAAAGCCTCCAATACTGCTGCCGGCAACTGCGAAAAAGTAATCTCCTGCTCGGTCATTCCCCAGCTGGCATCAGCCAGAGCAAACCAGGCTGTATGGTTATGATCATCAGAGCGTGTAGCCGTATCGTAAAATTTCGCAATAGCATAAGCATCGGTTTTAGACCATTCCACATTGCGTGCCTGCGGATATTTTTGATTAAAAGCGTTCAGCACAGCTTCGGGAACGTCAGAAGCAGACGGGTTTTTACCTGGATCGTCATCATCACTGCACGAAGTTAAGGATAGCATACCCCCCATTACAAGGGTCCATAAATAATGAATCTGTTTCATACAAAAAATATTTATTTAAATTTGATACACAAAAAAAGGAAGCAATTCTGAAAAGATTCTGAATTCTACTCCCGTTTTTCTGGTTTTAATGTTTTTTATAGCCCGTTTTACTTTCATCTGAAACGGGTTTTTCTTATCTTTAAGGAACAAATAACTTTGATGTCTAACTAAAAACTAAAGTATATGCATGATATAACACTACTGATTGCCGTAATAGCACTGGCATTATGGCCACCTCTTTTTCTGGTAATATATCTGCTTTACCTGCACCGGAAAAAAAATGCACATCTGCGGGACCTGACAAAAAACGAGCTGGAAAATATCAGTACGCAGGAACTGGTTACACGTACACTGAAACGACTGGGATGCCAGCCTACGGTGAACGAAGACGGACATATCTGTTTCAAATATCAGGGGGATGACTTTTACATTGCTGCGGAAGAAGACCACCGGTTTATCATGATATGGAATCCCTGGTGGGCTACCATCAGTGCCGACAACGATGCACTGCCTTACATGAAGGAAGGTATCAATGCTGTAAATGCCAACTCACTGGTTACCACAGTCTATACCATGGGGGAAGATGAAAAAGAAGTGGGACTGCACTCGCGCTGCCATACGGTATTCACACCCTACGAGGGTGAACTGGACGAAGTTCTGCAAGCCCTGCTGGAACAGTTCTTTACAACGCACGAGGTAATTAAGGAAACGATACAGCAACTGTGTGCAGCTCCTACCGAAAACGAAAAGCAGGAAAGGGTTAAAGTCAAGGGATTTTCTTATACGCAAAAGGAAAAGGCCGAACAGATAGCATAATTATTCGGCCAACAACTCGGAAATCCATGTATCCAACTGAGTAAATGTGGCAATGGGGTTATCCTTCGAAATGTGACGGATAATCCCATTTTTATCGCATACATAGACTGTAGGAACGGCTGTTATCTTAAAAGGAAGCACCATTTCCGGACTCTCGAAGAACAAACAGGGCATGGTGTAGCCATGTTCCTCCCAATAGGCTGCTATTTCCTCCGGGCTTTCCTTATAACTTATCAAAAGGAAATTTATCGGGGCATCTGCTGCAGCATCCTGCATACCGAAATATTTGTCGTAAAGTTGCTGTATGTAAGGCAACTCCTGCTGGCAGTCGGGGCACTTGGTATGAAAAAAGACAAGTACCGAAGGAATACCTTTCAGAGTTTCGGCCGTTACAATGCCTGCCTCGGTTTCTATCTGGAAAGCAGGAAGCCGGTCTCCCTCCGACAGTGGTTCTACAACAGTGTCTTCACTCCCCGAAACACATGCAGTCAGCAACATTATCAGAAACACGCCGACTGCAAAACAATATTTACGTATCTTTACCATCGAAAAAATGTTATTTGAATGTGTACAAATATAATTTTTTTCGGAGTAATATGAAATGATTATTTTTACAAATCAAAATATAGACTTAAAATGAAACGTGAACTCATAGAAAACAAAGGTATTCCTGCATCCTTGCTTTGGATACTGGCTATTATTGCCGGGATTTCGGTGGCTAACTTATATTATAACCAGCCGTTGCTTAACCGTATCAGTGAGGATTTTGGCATATCCGAGTTTACTGCTAATCTCATCCCGATGACGACCCAGATTGGATATGCGCTAGGATTGCTGTTTATTATCCCGCTGGGCGACTTATACAACCGGCGAAATATCATCTTGATAAACTTCTGCATGCTGGTGGTTTCACTGCTGGTGATTGCCGTTGCACCCAATATTTACTATGTACTGGCAGCTTCGCTTTTCACGGGAATCTGTTCGGTGATGCCTCAGATATTTATTCCCATCGCAGCCCAGTTTTCTACTCCGGAAACGAAAGGAAAACATGTGGGTATGATTGTTGCAGGACTGCTGACTGGTATTTTGGCCTCGCGGGTAGTGAGCGGTATGGTGGGCGAATACTGGGGATGGCGTACCATCTACTACGTGGCTGCCGTGCTCATGCTGCTGTGTATCTTTGTGACGCTGCGTGTCTTACCCGTCACACCGATTAACTTTAACGGCAGGTACAGACAGCTTATGAAGTCTTTGCTGGAACTGGTTATAAAATACCCGATGCTGCGGGTGTGTGCTGTCCGTTCCGGATTGTGTTTCGGCTCTTTTCTGGCACTTTGGACGTGCCTGGCTTTCAAGATGTCGGGCGAACCTTTTTATGCCGGCAACAATGTAATTGGGTTATTGGGACTTTGCGGAGTAGCGGGAGCACTGACAGCCTCAACCGTGGGAAAATATGTGCGTGTGCTGGGAGTGCGGAAATTTAACTACTTGGGTGGCGGACTTATCTTGCTGGCATGGCTGATTCTGGCTGTACTAGGCAACAGTTATGCGGGTATCATTGCCGGTATTCTGATTATCGACATCGGTATGCAATGCATCCAGTTGAGTAATCAGACGAGTGTGTTCTCACTCGATGCCAAAGCTTCCAACCGCATCAATACGATATTTATGACGACCTATTTTCTGGGGGGCGCATTGGGTACATTTCTGGCAGGAAGCTGCTGGGAGCTGTGGAAATGGAACGGAGTCGTGGGAGCCGGTATTGGCCTGACGCTATGCTCCGTACTGATTACCGTATGTATTAAAAACAAAAATTACTGATTATGAACAAACGAAGTATTTATGCCAACGACTGGATGGCGCTGCATCCTTATCAGGCGGCTCAACCTTCGGATGCTTTCTATGTTGACCTTTCGAACCATTTGTTTGATGTGTGCGAAATGCCTCAACTGCCGGAAGTTTTCCGGAAAAAGGCTTGCCTGTATATAGCTGCTTATCTGGAAGATATAGTATCCGGCTTGGGCCTGTGGAAAGCTTTTACCCAAGAACAGAAACAACTGTATGGCACGACATTGCCTTTTTACGAAACGGGGGATAACTACTACCCGGATGAGGTGAACATGGAAGACATCTGCTTCCTGCTGTGGAATACGTGGGAAAAAGCGCTCTATAAACATAGCTATATTCATCCGATGGAAGAGGCTATCCGTACAACGGCTCAACGCATGCTTCCGATTTTGGAAGAAGCGTACGAAACGGCTCCGGAAAATGACTTTCTGCAAGGTTATTTCGACAGTTTCAAGGATGAAGCTGATGGGTTGAAAAAGCTCAACTGGCTTTTCGGACATACGTACCTGACAGAGCCTTCTACACAAGCTTACATCGAACAGGTGACACCTAAAGACCGGTTCATCATTCCGGTAGGACCGCATGCGCTCTTCTTGCACGAATGGATAGAAAGACTGGCTGCAGATGGCAGTGTATGGAAAACGCTCAAAGAGTTATACCCACCTACCCCAACTATACCGGCCAGCCAGCTACAAAAGAACAAGGAAATCTATCAGCTTTTTACTGCAGGTACGGGAGGCAGTGATATCGTTTATCTGGATGGATACGACAACCTGAGAGCTTTTCTCACCGGGGTTTTAAAATGGCAGGACGATGACAACCATACGCTTCCTCACATGAAAGCGCACCGGAACTTTATCTTGATGGTAAACGAAGAAAAAGGGATTTTGCTGGCAAAAGATATCTGCGAATGCATTGCAGCACTCGGCAATAGTTTATATTCGCAGGAGACAGCCAGCAAGCATGCTTTCCGTCTGCTGACAGAGCCAACGGTATGCCCGCCGGATTTACTGTACCGCTGCATACGGGAAAAATGGCTGCCCGATGCTTGTATTCCCGGAAAGGAATCGACCGACATCGTGCAAAAGCACGCAGACTTTATTGCCCGTCATGCTTTATTATATTATTACAGAGGAGACTGATTATCTCCTCTGTTTTTTTATTTGTATCTTTCAGGCTACCAGTCTGCGTGTATACGGGTTTGTATACATCAGGCGTACCCACACCAAACTGAGCCCGAAAGCAAAACAGCTCATCAGCATAATGCGCAGATAGTAGGGTAATCCATAGATGTTGAACAAATCGTAACCTACAAAAACCAATATATAGTGGCAGAGGTATACGCCAAAAGTAAGACGGGCAATGGCAGACAATTGAGGCGAAGAAACGCATTTTATTTTCTGCACAATTACAAACAGGGCAAAAGTCATCATAAAGACATTTATTCCCGAGAAATACCATACGATTTCTAGATATGCGTAATTGCCGGGATAATAATTTTGAGTCAGAATATAACCGTAAGCCGTTATGAAATAGCCTACGACAAACATCGGCACAGTGATAGCCAGCGTTTTCTTCCAACTCCAGTCCAAAGGATATGTCTTTAAATAATAGGCTAATATCAAATAACCTATAAAGCCGGAGAAATAATAAAACGTATGGTATACATTCCAATCGCAGCCACCCAGCAATTCCATATTACCATAGTTTCCCTGGTAGCCCAGCATCGGAGCAAACATTTTAATATAGGGCAAAACTAAAGTCACTCCCCACAGGTTAAGCACAAGCTTAATATCCTTTTTATCGGCCTGTTCCAGCCAGCAGCTTAAAATAGGCATCAGCAGATAAAGTCCTATCAACATATAAAGGTACCATAACGGAACTGTATCCGTATTGAAATTAAAAATAAAGATATACAGCTTGACCAGCAACGAGTGTACCGTATATCCGGCAGCATCCGTAACCGGATTGGCCGATTGCGGACTGACATTTGCAAAATAAAAATAAAACAATACAGGTAACAAGAGCGACCAGAAAACAAGCGGGATGGCTATACGTCCCAACCGCTTTTTATAAAACTGACGGAGAGTATACTGTTTTCCTACAGGGAGAAGCAAAACCCCTGTCATCATTACAAACAAAGGAACACTGGGACGCATCAGGCTTCCCAATAAAGTACCTGTCAGGAAAGAAGCGCGATTGTTGTCAAACTGAGCCACAAATCCATCGCAACAATGCGAAAAAACGACCATAAAGCAAGCTAAAATACGCAATACATCTATCCATCCTACGTTTTCTCTTCTCACACTAGAAAATGCCATATCATATTTCAATTTAAGATTTAATAACAGTACGAATTTACGATGAACATCTTACAAAACAAAACATATCGTATAAAAAAACCGCCTTATAGCAGAAAAGAATCTGCTATAAGGCGGCATACGATGAAAATCTACAGAAGAGTCTGTCAGAATTCAATAATCAATGACTGACGTGCAGGCAATAACATGTCTTTCGTCAAGTCAACCTCTTTTCCCGTTACCAGTTCCCTTCCTATCCGAGATTGAGAAGTAAGCATACTGTAGTGTGAACTGTCCAATGTCTGCTCAGCATCTTTGCTGTTTACAATAATCAATTCATTTTTACCCTGATTTGTGCGGGCATACAAGTATATTCCATTAGCTGGAATATGATACTTAGTGGTCTTAGTCTCGTTTATCATTTACTATTGTATTGAAAAATCGGGCTCAAAGATAAAGGATAAAAAATGTATGATAATTCATTTTTAAAATAAAATAAGTAAAAATACATACGTTCTTGATTTATATCAAGATTAAAAAAGAGCTGATGTTCATTGCTTTCCCCAAAAAGCATAACAGAACACCAGCTCTTCTACCTATATTATGTATAAAATTACATCAGGAATCCCAGCAATATACCGGCAGCTACAGCCGAACCGATAACCCCGGCAACATTCGGACCCATGGCATGCATCAGCAAATAGTTGGTAGGATCGTATTCCAAACCAATAACTTGCGAGATTCGAGCCGAGTCGGGTACTGCAGATACACCAGCATTACCAATCAGTGGATTAATTTTGTTTTCTTTATTCAAAACCAAATTGAAGATCTTGACAAACAAAACCCCAGAAGTTGTGGCAATCACAAACGACAAAGCTCCTAAGAAGAAAATCTTAATAGAGTCGAAAGTCAGGAACTCGGATGCCTGTGTAGAGGCTCCAACTGTTACTCCCAGCAAAATAGTAATGACGTCAATCAGCGGTCCGCGGGCTGTTTCAGCCAAACGACGTGTCACGCCACTTTCTTTCAACAGATTACCGAAGAAAAGCATTCCCAACAATGGCAAACCTGAAGGTACCAAGAAACAGGTAAGCAACAAACCGATAATCGGGAACATAACTTTCTCTGTATGCGAAACAGCACGTGGCGGTTTCATGCGGATAAGGCGCTCTTTCTTGGTAGTGAGCAGACGCATGATAGGCGGCTGGATAACGGGTACCAGTGCCATATACGAATAAGCCGAAACGGCAATGGCTCCCATAAGGTTAGGCGCCAGTTTAGACGAAAGGAAGATGGCGGTAGGACCATCAGCACCTCCGATAATACCAATGGCACCTGCCTGCATCGGGTCGAAACCTATGGCCAAAGCTATCATGTATGCACCAAAGATACCAAACTGGGCAGCTGCTCCAATCAGCATCAGCTTCGGATTGGAAATAAGTGCCGAGAAGTCGGTCATGGCACCAATCCCCAAAAAGATAAGCGGCGGATACCATCCCGAAGTCACCCCCTGATACAAAATGTTTAATACAGATCCTTCTTCATAAATACCCACCTTGAGGCCGGCCTCCATGTTAAAAGGAATATTACCAATCAGCATACCAAAGCCGATAGGAATCAGCAGCATCGGCTCAAACTCCTTGGCTACGGCCAGGTAAATAAATAAAATACCGAAAAGAATCATAACGAGGTGTCCCACGGTAGCATTGTGGAAACCTGTATAGGTCCAGAAATCGGCCAGATTATTTTGTATAAAAGAAATAAACTCACCCATAATCATTCAATTATTATAAGGTCTGTACCTTCCAAAATAGACTCTCCCTTGCTTACATTAATGCTGATTACTTTACCGTCGTGATCTGCCTTAATGTCGTTTTCCATCTTCATGGCTTCCAGTATCATCACAGTCTGACCGCGTTTTACCATATCACCTTCTTTCACTTTAATATCCAGAATAACTCCCGGAAGCGGTGACTTGATACCTACTTTTCCACCGCTTGGAACAGAAGGACGGCTGATTGCTGGAGGAGGAGCAGCCGGAGTCGTTGCTGTAGGACGAATTACGGGTTTGATTTTCGGTTTTGCTTCACGCTGAAGTTCTACTGTATAAGCAGTACCGTTTACTTCAACATGGGCAATATTGTCTTCTATATCTCCGACTTGTACTTTATAAAGATTACCGTTAATCTTATATTTATATTCTTTCATGGTTTTGATTCTTGATTAATAAGTTATTTTTTAGGTTGTTCACGCAGCGTGTATATCTTCGAGCTCCATGGTGAGTAGCTTCGTTTTACACGGCTGATGGTCAGAATAGTTTCTTCCACATCATGAACTTCACTCTGTGCTTCGTGCAAAGCCATTGCAATAGCAGTAATGACTTCTCCTGGTGCTTCGCCAAGTTTCTTTTCTTTCGCCTCTTCTTTATCGATAATACCTTTGGCTTTCATGGCATTCCGCTTACGCAGACTCACTGCAGCCTTTCCGATATAACGGAAACTGATATACAACAGAATCAGTCCGAAGAAAACGACACTCATGGCAGATATAGCCATACCTATTCCTACAGGGTCATGCTTTTCGAACTTATCCATCTTTGGATTGGAATCCATCGTCTGGTTATTGGTACTTGGCGTAACATACTTATCAGCACTTTCACCTTTTACTTCCCACAAATCGCTGGCATCACTAACACGTGCATACGAACAGTCGGCCTGTAACTTGGCAGCAGGAACCACGACCTGATCCAGCAGTTTCTTGCCGGAATCAAATAATCCAATCCAGTTATCACCCTCATTACTCAAAATAAAATTGGTATGGAAAGTTCCTCTTCTGGGTGCACCATCTGCCCAAAACAAAGCATGCTGGCGAGGTTTAACCAAAGTCAGTACATCTCCTTTCGGAATGAAATAACTGACTGTATCGCCCGGAGCAGCGCTTACCTTGAGGTAACATCCGGCCAAATCAGCACTGCTATACGACTGATTGAATATCTCAATCCATCCACTGTGCTTTCCGTAGTCGTCCTGAAAATTATTCTGATTATTTACCAGAACTTCATTGATAACCAGTTTAGGCTTAGCCTTCTGTTCTTTACAAGAACTGAAACCAATCATCAGCAACAGCGACAGGAATAATCCGATTTTATAATTCCTCATAATCGTTTTATTTAAAAATTCGTGATGCGGCTTACAATGGAATATTTCCATGTTTCTTAGCCGGATTGGTTACTTTCTTGGTCTGCAACTGCTGCAATGCACGGATAATGCGGAAACGAGTGTTGCGCGGTTCGATTACATCATCAATATAACCGTACTTCGCTGCATTATACGGATTGGCAAACAGTTTGGTGTATTCGGCTTCTTTTTCGGCCATGAATGCTGCCGGGTCTGCGGCTTCCTTAGCTTCCTTGGCATAAAGTACCTCTACAGCTCCTGCACCACCCATTACGGCAATTTCGGCTGTAGGCCAAGCATAGTTCATATCACCACGAAGTTGTTTACAGCTCATCACGATGTGCGAGCCTCCGTACGATTTACGCAAAGTAACCGTAACTTTAGGTACAGTAGCCTCACCGTAAGCATACAACAGCTTAGCACCATGCAGAATCACTGCATTGTACTCCTGACCAGTACCCGGAAGGAATCCCGGAACGTCTACCAATGATACGATAGGGATATTGAATGCATCGCAGAAGCGTACAAAACGGGCACCTTTACGTGAAGCATTGCAGTCAAGTACTCCTGCCAGGAACTTAGGCTGATTGGCCACAATACCCACTGACTGTCCATTGAAACGTGCAAAACCTACGATGATATTCTTGGCAAAATCACGCTGCACCTCCAGAAACTCACCATTATCGACAATAGCACCTATCACTTCGTACATGTCGTATGGTTTATTAGGACTATCCGGAATAATCTCATTCAAAGAATCTTCCAGGCGGTCAATCGGATCGGTACAGTCCATATAAGGAGGTTCTTCCAAGTTGTTCTGCGGAATATAACTCAACAATTTACGAATCAACGCTAAGCCTTCTTCTTCGGTAGTTGCTGTAAAGTGTGTTACTCCTGAACGGGTAGAATGTACACTTGCACCACCCAGATTTTCCTGACTTACATCTTCGCCTGTTACTGTCTTCACAACCTTAGGACCTGTAAGGAACATATAAGAAGTTCCTTCCATCATCAGTGTAAAGTCGGTCAAAGCCGGTGAATAAACAGCACCTCCGGCACAAGGACCGAAAATACCGGAAATCTGAGGAATTACACCTGAAGCCAGAATATTCCGCTGGAAGATTTCAGCATATCCGGCCAATGCATTAATACCTTCCTGAATACGGGCACCTCCCGAGTCGTTCAGTCCAATGACCGGTGCTCCCATCTTCATGGCCAAGTCCATCACCTTACAGATTTTTAAAGACATGGTTTCGGAAAGAGAACCTGCCGAAACGGTAAAATCCTGTGCAAATACATAAACCAGTCTTCCGTCAATCGTACCATATCCGGTAACCACACCATCACCCAGATAATGCTTTTTGTCCATACCGAAATTGGTACACCGATGTTTCACAAACATATCGAGTTCTTCGAAGCTGCCCTCATCCAGCAACATAGCCAGACGTTCGCGGGCTGTATATTTTCCTTTTGCGTGTTGCTTCTCGATTGCTTTCTCACCACCACCCAGACGCGCCTGTGCACGCAGTTCGATAAGCTCTTTTACTTTTTCAAGTTGACTACTCATAGAAATTAGATTTTTATTAGATTGATATGTTTTACAATGAATAAGGCCGGTTTGCAGAAAAATATGCAATCCGCAAACCAGCCTCATCTATCATTTTTCACAAAGTTCGGTTAATATACCCATAGTTGATTTAGGATGCAGAAAAGCTATATTCAGGTTTTCTGCTCCTTTCCGAGGAGCTTTGTCGATAAGCCTTATGCCAGCAGCTTCAGCCTGAGTCAATGCCTCAGCCACTCCGTCTTCGACAGCAAATGCAACGTGATGAACCCCGATGCCTCGGTTTTCAATAAATTTAGCGATAGTACTCTCCGGACAAGTAGGTTCCAGCAGTTCCAACTTAGTCTCACCGCATTTCAAGAATGCAGTCCGAACTTTCTGGTCCTCTACCGTTTCAATATTATAGCATTTCAGTCCCAATACATTTTCGAAATAAGGAAGTGCCTCTTCGATACTTTTTACAGCAATTCCCAAATGTTCTATGTGTGAAATTTTCATGACGATTTGTGTTTTTATATTAAGTATTAAATTAATTGACTCTCATCGCTTGTTGCGCAAAGAAAAGAAAATTGTGCAAAAAAACGAAATCTTTTACCTAAAATCAGACATAAATATATGTTAATAGCTGATTCAGCCACCTCCATTTGCAGCGATACCACCGGCGTATTGAACTTTGTTGGCCGCCAAAACGAAGTAAAAAATTTCGAAAGCCATATTTTTTGAAAGGTAATCCCACATTAATAAATTCAAAATGAAGTTTTCCTATTTCCTTTGCACGCAACATGGCTTTCCATACGGCAAGAGCTCCGGGATACTGCGCATAATACGTCTTATTCAAACCACCGGAAAACAACAGATAAGCCTTTTCTTCATCATAAAAGCAAACGGCTCCTCCTATAATCTTGCCTTTGTAGCGGACTACAAAAATATCCCCCATACCTTCGGATACAATTTCTCTATAAACCTGAATAAAGAAACGAACATCGGGGAAATACTGACGAACTTTCGATGAATAATAACGCTTCAAAAGATTAGCCAATGTTATTACATCCGCTTCATTACGGACAACCTCCATCGTAGCCCCACTCTTCTGTCCATATTCAAGTTGGCGCCTGCGCGTTACATCCATCCATTTGTCAAACTTCTCTTTATGGATAGAATTCCGGATTCGAAGCCATTTTACTGGGAAAAAATTATGTTCTCGAAATATGCGGTAACCAAACAGCGTGTAGCTTAAATTCCGGACCTCTATAAAAAAGGCCTTACCTTGCTGCTGAAAAACCAAATGCGAAAACATCAGCTCGAAAACCTGATTTTTCTCTTTTTCATCAAGACCGAAATATTCTCCCTCACCATATACAACACAACGGCGCATCTGCAGGATATGAATATTGGAAGGACGGTTTACACACAAAAGTTTTGCAACCGGAGAAGCACCGCTAAACGCCACAATAAGCATAGGCTGATAGCCAGGCGTTCTCTCCAGTACATGAAAAAAAGCTGTGGAATGAAAAACATTCTTTCCCGGCAAGGAAGGAATATTATCCGAAGAACAATATGTAGTAAGCCGTATATTCATCGGTATGCAAATTTAAACTTTTTGTTGAGTTTTCTAGCAACAAATGCTATATTTGTGTCGAGAAACAGATTATTTAAGATTATGGAACAATTCAGTGAATTAATCAAGCTAAGACGCAGCATGCGTAAATTTACCGAACAGGAACTCAGCCAGGAAGAAGTAGTAACCTTGATAAAGGCTGCTTTGATGGCGCCATCGTCCAAACGTTCCAACTCCTGGCAATTTATCGTTGTAGACGATAAGGAAACGCTCGACAAACTATCCCGCTGCAAAGAAGCCGGTTCTTCTTTCCTGAAAGATGCTCCTTTAGGTATTGTCGTGACTGCTGACCCGCTGGCCAGTGATGTATGGATTGAAGATGCTTCCATTGCCGCACTCATGATTCAGCTGCAGGCAGAAGACCTGGGACTGGGAAGTTGCTGGATTCAGGTACGCGAACGACATACAGCAACCGGTATGACTTCCGACGAGTATGTACACGGCATACTGGGCATTCCGCTGCAACTGCAAGTATTGTGCATCATAGCTGTCGGACACAAAGGTATGGAACGTAAACCTTTCAACGAAGAGCATCTGCAATGGGAAAAGATTCATATCAATAAATATGGAGGAAAATAACCGTGGCCAGTGCATCAAACCATAACGATACGTACAGAGCTCTGTCTGTTTTCCTCATCCTCACCGGTGTGTTTTACCTGATTGACAAATGGCTGCCTTTCGAGTCTTTGGGAATGGGATGGATTATGCATAAAGACACCATTCTGCTCTTTGCAGCAGCAACCTTCCTGTGGTTCAAGTCCGACAAGTCCGTAGGACTTATTCTGGCAGGAATATGGCTGATTCAGAATATCGGACTGGTGGTTTCTCTTTTAGGACAACTGTCTGCTTTTCTGCTGCCTGCCACACTGCTGCTTATCGGGTTGTTGCTCTACTGGTTTTCAAATAAATAATATAGTATCAAGATGAAAATTGTAATGATTGGAGCAGGAAATGTAGCTACCCACCTGACGCTTGCTCTCCAACAAAAAGAACAAACCATCTTGCAGGTATACAGTCGGACAGAAGTCTCGGCTTCGGCACTGGCTGAACTTGCCGACTGTGCATATACCTGCAACGTACAAGATATCAATGCGGATGCCGACCTGTACATTGTTTCGGTAAAAGACAGTGTTCTGTCCGACCTGCTTCCACAGATTGTCCGCATCAATTCCAATGCCTTGTTTATTCACACAGCCGGCAGTGTCCCTATGGATATCTGGAAGGGACTTACACATCGATACGGAGTATTATACCCGATGCAGACATTCAGCAAACAACGTCCTGTAGATTTCGATAAAGTTTCTTTTTTTGTCGAAGCAAACACTCCGGAAGACGAACAACTTTTAATGAACCTGGCACACCTTTTGAGCAACCATGTGTATCCGGCTACCTCCAAGCAGCGCCGATACCTGCACATAGCAGCTGTTTTCGCCTGCAACTTTGCCAATCACATGTATGCCATCAGCAACTACCTGCTCACTGAGCACCAGTTGCCTTTCGAAGCCATGCTTCCGCTTATCGATGAAACAGCCCAAAAGATTCACCAACTGAGTCCGGTAGATGCCCAGACTGGTCCGGCCCAAAGAGGAGACTGCAACATTATGAACAGTCACCTGCAATTACTGGAAGCCTACCCCGAACTCCAGCAAATCTATAAAAGTCTAAGCAAGAATATTCAACAATATAACCTACTGAAAGACCATGATTGATTACGATTTAAAGAAAATAAAAGCACTCTTTTTTGATGTGGACGGTGTATTAAGTGCCGAAACTATCGGTATGGATGCTAATGGCGACCCGATGCGTACGGTAAACATCAAAGACGGATATGCCCTGCAGCTTGCCGTAAAAGCAGGACTGCACATTGCCATCATTACCGGCGGTAAGACCGAAGCCATACGCAAACGTTACGAAGGTCTTGGCATCAAAGATATTTTTCTGGGAGCTGCGGTAAAGACCAAAGAATACCAGCTGCTACTGGACAAATACCAGCTCTCGCCCGAAGAAGTGCTTTACATGGGAGACGATATCCCCGACTATGAAGTGCTCCGCCTGGTGGGACTTCCCTGCTGCCCGGCTGATGCTGCTCCCGAAATCAAACAAATATGCAAATATATTTCACACCGCAACGGAGGCTATGGCTGTGGACGCGACGTAGTAGAGCAAGTATTGAAAGCTCACGGCAAATGGATGTCGCACAGTGAAGCTTTCGGATGGTAACCCCGCTAAAAAAGAAAAGTTATGCTAAACAATCTCGAGAAATACCATGTAATATTGGCATCCAATTCTCCGCGGCGCAAAGAACTGCTGGCCGGTTTGGGAATTAAATACGAAGTCCGGGTACTGGACGGAATAGACGAATCTTATCCGCCGCACCTGTCGGGAGAAGAGATTCCGGTACACATTGCCTGCCAGAAAGCTGCCGCCTATCAAAAGACACAGGCTGAAAACGAACTGATTATTACAGCCGACACCATTGTTTACCTGGATGGAAAAGTTTTGGGAAAGCCTCATGACGAAAAAGAAGCATACGATATGCTCCGCAGTCTGTCGGGCCGTACTCATCAGGTTATTACCGGCGTATGCCTTACTACCACCCGGACTCAGCACTGTTTCGCTTCGGTCACCGAAGTGACTTTTGATGAACTGACCGATGAAGAAATTCAGTTCTATGTCGAACACTACCGCCCGATGGACAAGGCCGGTGCTTACGGCATTCAGGAATGGATAGGATATATCGGTGCCAAGAAACTGACCGGAAGTTATTTCAATGTGATGGGACTTCCCATTCAGCGTCTGTATCAGGAGCTGAAAAAAATGAATCTCTGATTTATTTTTCACGAAATACAAAAAGGACATCTTTCCTGCACACGTCAACGGAAAGATGTCCTTTTTGTTTTATTCATGCTTGTCGGTCTTTGTTTCCACCCTCTCAGCACTGCGCATGCTGAACTCACACCCGCAATATTGCTGATTGTAGAAATCGTACTCCTTGATAATCGCAATACGCCGCTCGCTAAGTCCGCCTTTGCGCCAGTTTTGATCCCACCATACCACATCCGGATAGAAGCTCACGGCGTAGGTTCCCGCCTCGTTTATCTGCTCCAGACTTTTCCAGCGCGAAGAAGCCAGTGTCGTAGTTATCACCGTAAAGCCATGCTCGTGTGCATAACGGGCCGTATCCTTCAGACGCATCTTAAAACACTTCAGGCATCGCCCTCCCCGCTCCGGTTCCTGCTCCAGCCCTTTCATTTCACATTGCCAGGCCGTGTGGTCGTAATCAGCATCCACAATGTCCAGTCCCAGCGACTCGGCATAACGCATACATTCGTCTTTGCGAATCAGGTATTCCTCCAGCGGATAAATATTGGGATTGCAATAATAAATGGTAGGACGAATCCCGTGCTGTAACAGACACTCGATAATAGCAGACGAACAAGGAGCACAGCAAGTATGCAGCAATACCTTGTCCGCACCGCCAGGTACCACCAGTTCAAATTTCTTTTTTTTCATCATTTCCCTAATTTCGTAAAACGACAAAATGCAGCAAGCCCCATCCTGCGATGGTCCTGCCGCACTTTTATAGTATTATTATCGAAAAAAATCAGAAACAACCTGTGTTTGAAGGGAACAATGGACGCAGATAATCCGGTATCTCCACTCCGTCACGGCGTATGCCTTGCAAGCAAGCCAAGCCACTGGCAGTAAGCGTAAAATACATCTGACGTTTATCCTTCTCGCCCAACTGACGGACAATAAGCTCCCGCTGTTCCACAGCACGAATAATCTTCGAAGTATGCGAAGCAGCCAGTCCCGTACGCTCTACAATCGTACTTGCTGTCACCGTCTCGCTGCCGATGCTGCAAAGCACCATTGCCTCGTTCAGTGAAACCCCGTGTGCAGCAATCAGACTGTTTTCCAATTCTGTCATCGCCTTAACCAAGTCGCGCATCACACAAATGCATTCTATTTTCTCCATACAATTCCAATCAAATAAATAAGTTCAAATTAGCCTGTTCGGCACGTTCCATGTAAGTAGCCACACCACCTACCGTAACATTGTCAAGCAGTTCTTTCCGCTTCACTCCCATCACGTCCATCGACATCTGGCAGGCTATAAACTCTACGCCATTGGCTATAGCCTGAGCACGCAACTGCTCCAGCGAATCCACTCCCTTACGGTTCATCAGGAAGCGCATCATTTTCGCTCCCATGCCACCCATATTCATTTTAGACAGCTTGAGGTGTTGCGAATCAGACGGAAGCATCCATCCGAACATCTTGCCAAAGATATCTTTTTTTACGTTTGGTTTAGCTACCTTCTTAATAACATTTAACCCCCAGAAGGTAAAAAAGATAGAAACTTTCTTTCCCGTTGCTGCCGCGCCGTTGGCCAGTACAAACGTAGCCAATGCCTTATCGAGGTCATCACTGAACATGATGAAAGTCTTTCCATCGCTTCCTGCCACCAGTTTCACTGCTTCGGCACTGCAAGGCGTACTTTTCTCGACCAGTACCTTACAGACTCCAGACTCAGCCTTTGTGGAAAGGAACTTATTACCGGTTGTACGGCACCATGCCTCAGCATCTCTAGGGAAGCCTGCATCCGTAGCACGAATCTCCAGACGTTCGCCCGGTTTCAGTCCATCCATAGTCGATTTCAGTTTCAGAATCGGACCGGGACACTGGATGCCGCAAGCATCTACTTTCACCACCTGTGTCTGTGCATCTGCAACTACCGAACAAGCGCATGCAGATGTACCTGCCTCATCACAACCGTTATCTGCATCGGGTAAACAGACTGGCGTAACGGCCGCCTTGTATGTCTTCAATCCACCTATCAGGTTGCGTACTTTTTTATAACCCAATCCTTTCAGGATATTAGATGCCAAATAGCCACGCAAACCTACACCGCAGAACACGTATACCGGCTTGTCTTCAGGAATTTCGCGATAACGCTCACGCAAGTCGTCCAGCGGAACATTGATTGCCCCCGGAATGCTTCCTAATGAAAATTCGTCCGGCATACGTACATCCACCAGCGTTACCTTGGTGGTATCGGCTGCCTGCATTTCTCTCCAGTACAGAGGATTCATCTTTCCCGACAAGATATTGCCGGCCACATATCCTGCCACAGCAACCGGGTCTTTGGCCGACGAGAAAGGAGGAGCGTAGGCGTGCTCCAGTTCCATCAGGTCGTATACCGTTCCCTTGTGCTTAATCACCAGTGCCAGCTCGTCGATGCGCTTGTCCACTCCGTCGTATCCCACAATCTGGGCTCCGTAAAGCTGACCGGTAGCCGGTGCAAATACGACTTTAATAGCCATCTGTAAAGCTCCCGGATAATATCCCGCATGCGAGCCCGAATGGATAGTTGCCGAAAGGTAGTCAATGCCCATCTGTTTCAACCGTTTTGCTGCCAGACCTGTCGATGCAACCGTCATGTCGAATACCTTTGCAATAGAAGTTCCTATCGCACCCTCGTATTTCACTTTATTTCCGAAAACCATATTGTCGGCAACAATACGCGCCTGTCGGTTGGCCGGACCAGCCAGATAGTTCAACCACGGCTTGCCTGTAACCGGATGCGGATACTCAATGGCATCACCCACCGCATATACATCCTCGGTCGAAGTCTGCAAATATTCGTTCACCGCAATTCCTTTCATCTCACCCAAAGCTATACCCGCTTCCTGAGCCAGACGTGTTTCCGGACGTACACCTATCGAAAGAATCACCAAATCAGCATGCACACGGATACCCGATTTAAAGACAACCGTTACTCCTGTTTCTTCCGGTTCGAAAGCCTCTACAGCCTGCTCCAGATACAAGCGGACCCCCTTCTGCTGCAAATGCTCGTGCACCAGCGAAGCCATGGAATAGTCTATCGGTCCCATCACCTGATTGGCCATCTCTACGACTGCCACTTCCGAACCAGCCTCCTTCAGATTCTCGGCCATTTCCAGTCCGATAAATCCGGCACCTATAATCACCGAATTCTTCACCTTGTTCTGCTGCAGATAAGTCTTGATTCTGTCGGTATCATTCACATTACGCAATGTAAAAATACCCTTGCTGTCAATCCCCTTCAACGGCGGACGGACTGGAGATGCTCCCGGCGACAGAAGCAGTTTGTCGTATTGCTCCGTATATTCCTTGCCATCCGTGCAGCGTACGGTCACCGTCTTTTCGGCAACATTAACCGCGGTCACTTCCGAGCCTGTACGTACGTCGATATTGAAACGCTTGCCAAAAGCCTGCGGTGTCTGTACAAACAGGCGGCTGCGGTCTTCTATCACTCCACCTATATAATAAGGCAATCCGCAGTTTGCATACGAGATGTATTCTCCCTTTTCGAACAAAACGATTTCTGCCTCTTCTGTATTTCTTCTGATACGTGCTGCAGCCGTTGCTCCACCAGCTACTCCACCTACTATAACATACTTCAAACCCATAATATCATATATTAGCTGATTACTTCAAATTTATTTTCCTCTGTGAAATTTTTCGCAAATAAAAATAAATATTTCCATTCTAGAAAATTTCCATGAGAAAATATTTCATTTTTAACATAAGTTATCCTGAGAAGAAATACTTCTTAAAACTACACCTCCTAAAGTCTGTTTTGTCTGTTTTTTCATCAATCTTTTCAAGTTTTTAAAGCCAAAACCACTTTAAAGAAAAAAAACAGTATATTTGTAAAAATTGTAGCATATATTATGTAAGCTTTACAATTTACTAACCCTAAATGTAATATCATTTATAAAAGAATCTATTTATGAGAAAAAAACAAATTCTAGTTCCATTCTTCACAGCGGCTCTACTGCTCTTTTCTGCCTGCGAAGAAAAACTGGTAGACCATGTCAGCTTAGTGCCTCAAGCCGTTTCAGTAGATATCCAAAACGGTTCGCTACCGCTCAATTCACTGAAAAGCATACAAGTACCCGATGACTGGAAAGCGACAGCAACTCATTTTGCTGAAAAATTAAGTAAAACAGCTCATCTTACTCTCTCGGTAGGAACCAACAATGCTCCCATTACCATCCTCAAGAATACAAACTTGGATAAAGAAGCATACAAACTGGAAATTACAACCAGCGGAGTTACCATTGAAGCAAATAGCATACAAGGATTGAACCATGCTTTATCAACCTTGCATCAGCTGATTCTGACAGCAACCAACGAAAAGTTGCCCGTGCTGACTATCAATGACAAACCACGCTTCGGCTATCGCGGACTGATGCTGGACTGTAGCCGCCACTTCTGGACAATAGACAATCTGAAAGAAACCATAGACCAGATGGCATTCTTCAAGCTCAACACACTGCACATGCACCTGACAGACAATAATGCCTGGCGTCTGGCAATGGACAAATATCCGCAACTGACTGAAAAAGGTACATACTATTACGATTATCCGGAAATGTCCGGCAAATATTATAGTAAACAAGAGCTGAAAGAGTTAGTACAGTATGCTCAAGAACGCGGTGTGGAAATCATTCCGGAAGCCGACCTGCCAGGGCACTCTACCGCACTGCTGGCTGCACTGCCCCAACTTTCGTGTAATGGTGGAACATTCGAAGCTTATCCCGAAGAAAGACCTTACAGCAAACGCAAGCGTGGTGCAGAAAACATGATTTGTGTCGGCAATCCCGAATCGCTGAAGTTTGTAGAAGATGTAGTCAACGAACTGACAGAAATCTTCCCTTCGCAATACATTCACCTGGGAGGCGATGAAGTTCCTACCCACA
>OGMI01000361.1_pt1 | contig 24812 bp, 11 predicted proteins | sample 1573201 | NCBI WGS metagenome assembly OGMI01 (sample SAMEA2582012, study PRJEB24529) | metagenome | biome: Human gut stool | place: China | collected 2011
CTGATTTGTGGGAGAGTAGGTAGTCGCCGTTTTAGTTTAGGCCCTCAGTATCGATAGATGCTGGGGCCTTTTTTGTGCATTGTACCTTTTGTGGTAAAATAAAAAGGTCGTCTGAGTTGTATTTTTAAAATATTCAGACGACCTTACTGTTTTTATGAAAGGAGATTATTTTTAGATACGTAATTCATGTTGACAAGCTTGTACTTCGGTATTGCTTCCCATGTGTTTACCCATATCATCAGAAAGTTTTACACACTCTCTCCATTCCTGATGTGCATTCATTTTACATTGTATTAGTTTTATCACAATATTCGAAGGTGCGTATCCGGTATCGTTTGTAAGGTTTGTTCCTATACCAAATGAACATCTGATTTTACCTTGGCAATACTTATATATGTTCAATGCTTTTGTGAAATCAAGTGCATTGCTAAAGATGATGGTTTTTGTAGTAGGGTCAATACCTAATTCCTTGTAGCGCGCGATTAGTTGGTCTATGAAGCGGATTTCATCACCAGAATCGCATCTGACACCGTCAAATAATTTCGCTTGTTTGCGGCTAAAATTACTAAGAAAAGCTTCAGAAGTATAAGTATCTGACAGAGCAGTACCTAAATCACCGTCGTAAACATTAACCCAATTCTCAAGAGCCATATAATTGGCATGTTTATATCCAAACTGAGCTCCGTGAAACATAAACCACTCATGTGGATGAGTACCCATGGGACGCATGTCATATTTCATGGCTAAATAACAGTTTGAAGTACCATTGCAATAGCTGGCATGGCGTTTGAGGTAACCAACAACTAAATCCTGCACTTCAAATGAAAATCTTCTTCTGGTACCGAATTCAGAGAATGGAAGCTTATTGGCATTCGAAAGCTCTACTTTGGCTGTAAGACGTGCCAGCACTTCATCCGAGTCAGGGAACTGTTTGTTGAATTGATTCTTGACTTCTGATACAATGGCTAAAATAGGGACTTCGTATAAAGTGGCTTTATATAGAAAATCTGTTATTGAAATATGTAAGTGCTGTTGTTCGTCAAGATATACTTCTATTTGGTCTGGATTAAATCTGAATGATGAAAGCCATTCCCAATAAACCAAAGGAATGAATCGGCAGTGCTTATACATATATTGCAACTCATCGTTCCGGAGGCATACATGTTTTAATGTCTCTATTTCCGTTTTCAGTTTAGCTAGAAACTCTTCAGTATATTCAGTCTCATCACGGTCGATAAATTGAAATGTTCCCATTGCATATGGAAAGAGCTTGATATATGCATAGGATGTAGTGAACTTGTATAAGTCTGTGTCAAGAATAGAATTAATTATCATGTTTTTTAGATTTTTTAGTTGCTATAAAGTTACGTTTTTCTTTTGGCTTGTACCTATTTTTTTCCTTTATTTTTGAAAATTCATATATATTGTTGATTACTGAATATGAAAAAATCCTTTAGGGAGGAAAATGGGAATAGATTTTATAATGCTAATTTACAATAACTATAGAAAACTATATTATATTATAAGTGATAATATGATTTTATGTATCAATGATTTATTGTGAATAGTTTAAAATTAATAATTAATGGTCATTATAAAGTAGACAATGATAAGATGCATAATTTTATATCATAATTATTTTTGTTGTTTTAAATAAAAGTATATATTTGCAAAATAATATGTAACCTTAAAAAATGTGAGAAATATTTTTATTGTATTGTGATTATATTAGGAATAAACGATATAATTGATATAATTTAAAAACACAGCACTATATTCTGAAATTTTTTATACTACTTATTTTACTCACTAAAAAAATAAACTATGTTGAAACACATGAAGTCAGTAAGTATGTTGTTGACTCTAGTTGGTTTTGCATCAACAGGAATTGCACATGCTAATGAAGCTCCAGAAGTTACAAGTTTCAATGCAAGTCAGCAACAAGAAACTTGTACAGGTATCGTAAAAGATGCTGCAGGTGAAACCGTTATTGGTGCATCTGTTGTAGTTAAGGGAACAACTAATGGTACCATAACAGGCATTGATGGTGATTTTACTTTATCTAATGTAAAGAAAGGTGATATTATCCAGATTTCGTTTGTTGGATATCAAACAGTTGAAATTCCATATAAGGGACAACCGATTACTGTTACATTGAAGGATGACACACAGACATTGGATGAAGTTGTTGTAACAGCATTAGGATTGAAACGTGAAGAAAAGGCGTTGGGCTATGCAATGACCGAGGTTAAGGGTGATGAGCTTAAAGCAGCTAATACTGTTTCTCCTGTTGCTGCTTTACAAGGTAAAGTTGCCGGTGTAGAAATTTCTCAGTCGGATGGTGGTCTTTTTGGTGCTGCAAAAATTCAGATTCGAGGTGCGTCAACAATGGGTAATAATAACCAGCCAATTTATGTTGTAGATGGTGTTATTCTAGATAATAATGTATCTGGTAATGATGACCTAAACTGGGGAGCCAATTCTAATGACTATGGTAATGAATTGAAGAATCTTAACCCTGACGATTTTGAAACAGTATCTGTACTTAAGGGTGCTGCTGCTACTGCGCTTTATGGTTCACGAGGCTTAAATGGTGCTGTAGTTATTACTACCAAGAGCGGTAAGGCAGGAAAAGGATTGGGTATAAGTTTCTCTCAGACATTTGGTATTGATCATGCATATAAGACTCCGGATATACAGACTATTTATGGTGATGGTCCATATGTTGGTCGTTATGATGCAAATGGTGATGGTAATATTTGGGAACCGACTCAGTTTCAGATAAATTCAAAGGGGGAACATACTTTAATTGGAACTTGGGGAACAGGCTTTGGTCCCAAATACGATAACAGCCCAATCGAAAATTATGATGGCACAATGACTACATATTCTCCATTGAAAAATAATATGTTGGATATGTATCAGATTGGTTTTAATACTAATACAAATGTCGCTATACATGGAGGTAATGAGAAGACAACATTCTATACTTCAATGTCATATAAGCATGCAGAGTCAACAACTCCCAATAATACTTTTGAGCGTTATTCGTTCTTGGTTAAAGCAACACATAAGCTAACGGATAGGGTAAATGTTGCGGCGTCTGTTACCTTTGCAAATTCTACTCCACGGAATGCAGTCCGCAATATCGGTGAGAATTTTGTAAATGGAACTTGGACACCTAACTATGATCCTAGCTATTTCAGAGATAAATACTTAGGAGATCACGGAGGTCTAGCTAGCTCAGATTATGGTGATTTATACGGATATGTTCCAGGAAGAAGCTATTGGTTCCAAATAGATAAAAATGAATATCGTCAGAAAGAAACAGTAATTCGTCCGACTTTTGAATTGAATGTAAAGCTAACAGATTGGCTGAATTTTAAGGCGGATGCCAATATGAACTACTATTATAATAGAGGTGAAGACAGACAATTAGGGGATGGTTACGCAAATGACGGTGGTGAGTTTACTATATGGCAAAATTCCAAAGAACAGACTACATTTGGAGGATCATTTACTTGGAATAAGTCTATAAAAGATTATTATATTGGTGGTTTTGCTCGTTTTGAATATTATAATACAGTTTCAAACAATTATAAGGTTAAAACAAACGGAGGTATGGTAGTACCTGGACAGTGGTTTGTGGATAACAGTAAGAAACCTAAAACTTCTGAAGGAGGGGTTGCTGCAGAAAAAAGAATGCTGTCTGCTATAGCTGCATTGAACTTGGGATGGAAGAGTCAGTTGTATTTGGATTTAACTGCACGTAATGACTGGTCGTCAGCTTTGGTATATGCTAATGGAACAGGAAATCATTCATATTTCTATCCATCTGTAGGGGGTTCATGGATTATTAGTGAAACTTTTGCAGATAAGTTGCCGGAATGGGTTTCTTTCGCAAAAATTCGTGGTTCATGGGCTCAGGTAGGTAATGACACTAACCCGTATTATGTAAATCAGGCATATGGCTTTAGTATGGTAGAAAAACCTGACGGATCTAATTTCTATACAAATACGTTGGATAAGATTATGAAAGCTGCGAATCTTAAACCAGAGCGTAAAAACGCGTGGGAAATAGGTCTGGATTTGAGATTTTTAAAGAATCGTATCAATTTGGATGCTACCTATTATAAGGAAAATACTAAAGACCAGATTATGGAAATTAGTGAACCATGGGTTTCCGGAGTTAGCACTCAGTTGATTAATGCAGGTAATATCCAAAATAAAGGTGTTGAAATAGCCTTGAATACTATTCCATTTAAAAATAAAGATTGGGAATGGGGACTGGACTTTACATGGACAAAAAATATTAGTAAAATAATTGAATTACATCCAGATGCTGCGGAATATATTGAATTGGCAGGTCAGGTAAATAACTACGATTATCGTGTTGGTTCTGTCGCAAAAGTAGGTGGTAGCTATGGTTTGTTGATGACTGATATTTTGCCGGCACGTGACAAACAAGGACGTATTTTGTTGAACTATAGTGATACGCGTAGAGCTGTATATCAGAAACGAAGTGGAGTCGTAGAAGAACTTGGAAGTATGCAACCAGATTTCTTAGGCTCTATGTCTACTCGGTTAAGCTGGAAGAATCTTACATTAAGTGTAGGCCTTGATATGCGTATTGGTGGTTTAGTTGCAATGTATAGTAATAGATATGGTTCTAATGCAGGATGGACTGGTACATCACTTGCTTATCGTGATAAAGAACACGGAGGATTAGAGTGGACTAGTAAATTCCCGGGTGGTTCGAATGGTATCACATATGAGGATGGTGTAATTTTAGATGGTGTATTTGCTCCTGGTACAATGGCTACCGGTATTGATGGACAGATACATGATATTAGTGGTATGACTCATCAGGAAGCAATTGATAAGAATATCATTGAACCGACTCATGCTGGTGCATATCATGTCTTTAGAAACTCTTGGGGAGAAGGTGTTGTAAATGATGATTGGGTACATGAATTAAGCTATATAGCACTTCGTGATATCTCTTTGTCTTACAGATTGCCGAATAACATCGCATCAAAAGTTGGAGCTAGTGGTATTAATTTAAGCCTCTCTGCTCGTAACGTAGGTTATATTTATAATTCATTGCCTAATAATGTACATCCTGAAAGTGTACGTGGTAACCGCTCTGCTGAGTTCCGTATTCGTGGTTATGAACCTTATATCAGAAACTATTCGTTTACAATCAGCGCTGAATTCTAATTTTGAATATAAAAAATAAGATTATGAAATTAAAATACATATTAGCTTCTTGTTGTTTGGGAGCAGGATTATTTACGACATCTTGTGTTGATGAATTTAAAGATTTGAATTCGCAAGAGAAGGATATTTCAATTCCTAATATCCGTTTTCTGTTTGCTCAGTGTCTTTATGAATTTGAACCAATGGATTATTCTGCTTGGTTTTATGATATACCTCGTATGGCACGATGGGGACAATGTACTGTTGCACCATCTGGTAATATAGATAGTTTTAATTTAATTACTGAACAAGGAAGTGTTGGATCACATGTTTATGATGTATTGCGTATGGTAAATGATGTGCGTTATCAGATTTCTCAAATGTCTGATGAAGATAAAGCACAGTACGAATACATAAAATATTTATGTAATCCTTTGGTCGTATTCTTGGCAATGAATGACAGTGATATGTATGGTTCATTGCAGTATTCAGAAGCAGAACAAGCGAGATATACTAACCCTCCTTTGTTCTTACCAAAGTATGATACTCAGGCAGAATTATATGATTACTGGTTGAAGGAACTGGATGAAACGATAGAGTATTTGACGACTCATGATATTAAAGATGTTTTGGGTACACAGGATTTTCTTTATAATGGTGATTTGAAAAAATGGGCAAAACTGGCAAATTCCTTGAAATTGAAATTGGCTGCTCGATTAATTAATCAAGATCGTGAAAGAGCAATTTCAATAGTGAATGAAGTTACCTCAAGTCCTGCTGGTTTATTGAGTAGTGCTGAAGATGACTTTGTGTATAATCGTGGAAAATATGATAATCACTGGAATAATGAATTCGGATTAGAAGCTGCTCACGATGTTTTGATTAATTTCCTTAAAGCAAATCATGATACCCGTTTATTGAGTGCTTTCACGAAGAATGAGTTTAATGCTCCTGTTGTACGTGCTTTTCTGAAAGCTGGAAAGCAGTTGCCTCCTTATATTGCAGAAAATGCAATAATTGAAAGTGGTGAGTTTAAAGGTTGGAAAGGTGATGGTGAACCATGGGTAAGATATTATGGTGTTCCTTTGGAAATTGGAGCAGGACTTGATGATGCAAATAAATGGATTTTCGACCCTACAGGTTTATTATTACAACTGGAATCATCTTCTGGTGGTAAACGTAATTATAAACCTATCTCGTATAGAAATCAGGAGTTAGTTAAGGGAATCTATGATTTTACATATCCTGATGATCCAGATGTTGCTCCTGATAAGGATATATTACAAACTCCCTGGTATGGTATTTATTTTAGTGCAGCTGAAGTTGAATTGTTATTGGCCGAGTTTAATTTATTAGGAGCAAAAACACCGTCATCTGCACAGCAGCATTTGATAAATGGTTCTAGATTGTCTGCTTATGTATATGATAGAGCAGCTGAATTGAATCAGGTTCCATATTATTCTAAGACTTGTGTTAATGACCCGTTGGATGCGAAGATTAAGATTACTGAAGATATGGTTAATGATATGCTTAGTCATGATGCATTTAAATTAACAGGTGATAAGAGATTAGATTTGGAAAAGATCTATATTCAGCAATATATTCATTATATTATGAATCCAATCGATCAATTTGTTAATGTAAGACGTTCTGGTGTTCCAATGAAGGGTAGTCAGTTGTTGCCATGGCAAGAGTTTAGTAAATTATTGGATTATTCATCTTTAATACCTCGACGCTGTAAGGTGATAGAACCTGCTCGAACTGATCAATTACATGATATAACCATTGAGGCTTATGAGGCACAAGGTTATTCTTATGGAACTGATAATGCAGATCCTGATAAATTAAATACTCAGCGAGTATGGGTTGATAAGAATAACCCACAATTTGGAGATGGTCCTAAAAACTAATAATGATTCCCATTGAATATTTTACCCAAGGATATGATAAAAATATCCTTGGGTATTTTTTTTGAAAAAGAGAATTGATTTCGTATGATAAATATTGATTTATTTCAAGTTTGGTATTATATATAGTATACTTTGTATACTTTAAAGACTACTGTTTGTTAGGAAACTCATTGCCAAATATTTTTTTTGATATGAATTTTAGTATCGAATATGGGAAAACAAAAAGGATGTGTTGTAAAAGTGATAAATATCATGATAATAGCGTGTTATGATTAAAAATTCATTTTTAATATCTACAATAAGTGCTTAAATAAGTAAAAAAAACTAATCTTGGGTTTTGAAAAAATAGTTATAAACGACTTGATTATTCAAAAAAATGGGATATATTTGCAAAATAATGTAAAGCACGAAAGCTTATACTTTGAAGACATCCTTTTTTCGATTTTTCAAACTTAAAAAACAAACTATGTTAAAACGAGTAAAATCAGTAAGTATGCTGTTAACCTTGATGGGGCTTGCATCTTCAGGGCTGACTTATGCTAACGCAGCTCCTGACGCTGCAAGCATCGAATCAACACAGCAGCAAGAAACTTGTACAGGTATTGTGAAAGACGCTACAGGTGAAACTGTAATTGGTGCATCTGTAATTGTGAAAGGAACAACTAATGGTACTATTACAGGTATCGATGGTGACTTTACTTTGCAGAATGTAAAGAAAGGTGATATTATCCAGATTTCTTTCGTGGGATACCAGACAATGGAAGTACCTTTCAATGGACAACCTATTAATGTCGTATTGAAGGATGATACTCAGAAATTGGATGAAGTTGTTGTAACTGCATTGGGTATCAAAAAAGATGCTAAGAAGTTGGGTTATGCCGTAAGTACTGTTTCTTCTGAAGATTTGACAAGAACTGGTGGCTCTAACTTGGCTAGTGGTCTTTATGGTAAGGCTACTGGTGTACGTATTCAGTCTGCTCCTGGTGGTGGTACATCTTCAGTATCAATCTCAGTTCGTGGTCTTTCTTCTATTACAGGTAATACTCAGCCGTTGGTTATTATGGATGGTGTGCCCATTCGTAACGGTAATGCGAACAACGGTGACTATTGGAGTAACCAGCGTATTGAATCAAATGGTATCGTGGATATCAACCCGGAAGATATTGAGAATATCTCTATCTTGAAAGGCGCTGCTGCTTCTGCTTTGTATGGTTCTGAAGCTGCCAACGGTGTTGTAATGATTACAACAAAGAAAGGTAAAAAAGGCGGTGGTACACAAATTGACTTTAGTGCAAACGTAAGCTTTGATAAAGTGGCTTACATGCCTGAAATTCAGAAAGAATATGGTCCAGGTTATGATAACTACGGTATTGGAAGTAACTCTGATTCACAAGCGTTGACAGGTTTCCGTAATACAAGAGTGGATTTGGCTGGTAATGCTATCGTAACACCTAACCGTGAAACTTATTATTCTTGGGGTGCTAAATATGACCCAAGCAAAACCGTTACTTATTTTGATGGTACTCAGCGTGCATTTACTCCTATTGATCATAACCAATGGGCTGATATATTCCGTACTGGTATTAATCAGACTTATAACTTGTCTTTGACAAATAGTACAGAACGTAATAATGTACGTTTCTCATATACTTATAATGATGTTGAAGCTATGCAGTATAACTCTAATAATAACAAGCATAACTTCAATTTGAATGGTACATTTGATGTCACTAAGAATATTAAGTTGAACTATACTGCTACTTATACTAATCAGTATATTAAGAACCGTGCATATCGTATCAGCCGTTTGACAAACAACTATAGCGGTATGTTTGGTGGCTTTACTGATGTTGCTTATATTCGTGACCATACAGTTACTAGCTTAGGCTATATGAATAGTATTGCTGCAGTGAATGGTGGTACAGCAAATACTCTGACTCCGGATGAACAGTTCCTGTATACTCCGATGGGATCAACTTCTTTGATGGAAGAATATTTCTGGAATATCTTTGGTAAAGTTCAGGAAGAAAATCACCAGCGTTTCATCGGATCTGTGAACCCAACTTGGACTATTATTCCTGGATTGACATTGAGTGGACGTTTAGCAACTGACCTTACTGTTGATAAAATTGAGAATAAGGAAAATGCAAATAATGCACATGTTTTCTCAACAAATGGTCAGTACTCTGATAAATATGCTCTTACAAATAGTCAATACTCAATTGTATATGGTGATATTATGTTGATGTTTGATAAAACATTTAATGAGAAACATAATGTTACTGCAAACTTGGGTTGGAATGCTCGTCAGGAAAATTATTATGAATCATATGTTGCTACAAGTTTAGGTTTGACTCAGGAAAACTGGTTTGATTTGACTGCTTCTGTTGGAACTAAAGAAGCTAAAATGGACAAATCTAGCTTGTTGAAGACTGGTGCTTTCTTAACAGCAAGTTATGGTTATGATAGCTGGGGATTTGTGGAAGGTTCTATCCGTCAGGAAAAAACTTCTACATTGAAGCATGGCAATAACTCATTCTGGTATCCTTCTGCAAGTATGAGTATTTTGTATACTGAACTTTTGAAAGATAAATGTCCTTCATGGTGGAACTATGGTAAGATTCGTTTCTCTTATGGTATTGTAGGTAATGCTCCTGAAATTTATACCGCTAACTTTGCTTATAGCCAGGGATCTTTAACTCATTCTACTGTTTATACTTATAACTATGTTCCGACTTCTATTGGTAATGAAAATATTAAGCCGGAAACTAAGCACGAATTTGAAGTCGGTATCGAAAATAAATTCCTTAACAATCGTTTAGGAATGGAATTCAACTTCTACTATAATGATATCAAAGACCAGATTTTGTCTACTACCAGTGCTGCTTCTATGGGTGCACAGAGCATGTTGATGAATGTTGGTGAGCTTTCTAATAAAGGTATCGAGTTGAATGTTTATGGTACTCCTATTGAAAATAAAGATTGGAGATGGGATTTGCGTGCTAACGTTGCTTGGAATAAGAATACAGTTAAGAAGCTTGCAGATGGCTTGGATGTGTTGAGACACTTTGGAACCGATGGTGACGCTGCTGTACTTGAATCACATGTTGGTGAATCAATGGGTGACTGGTATACTTATACTTGGATGAAGGACGATGCCGGTAATTACATCGTAGGTGAAAATGGTCTTTATATGGCTGATAAATCAGAACGCCATAAAGTAGGTAATGCGATGCCTAAGCTTACTGGAGGTTTTGGTACAAGCTTAAGTTATAAAAACTTTACTTTAGATGTAGCATTTGACTTCCGTATTGGTGGTGATGTGTTGAACCTTCCATGGCAGTATATGATGTCTGTAGGTAATATTACAGATGCAGTTGGCGTTCGTGATTATTCAACAGGAGGTGTATACTATTACAGTGATACAGAAGATGTTTCAGATAAAGCATCTATCCATGTTTTGACACCAGATCAGGTGGGAGCATATAAACGTGGTGAAACAATGTTTAATGGTCATTATGTATGGGATAACGGTTTGATTTTACCGGGTGTAAAAGAAGATGGAACTCCTAACAATATTGTGGTTACTCAGCTTGAAGCAAATGATAACCACTATGGATGGGGTACAGGTGCTAGCCAGTCTTATGCAGATGCTATTCAGGAAAATACTTATATTAAGTGTCGTGAAATCAGCTTGGGTTATACTTTCCCGGTTGCCTTGACTAAAAAATTTGCTTGCAATAGATTGACTTTGTCTGCATTTGTTCGTAACCCGTTCTATATATATCGTACGTTAAAGTTGTTTGACTCAGAAACTTCTGATGCAACAAACTGGATTTATCAGGCACAGGTTGGTGGTTCTACTGCTAGTGCTCGTACATTTGGTTTCTCTTTACGTGCTAGTTTCTAACTTATAGTTTAATTGCAATTACATTAAAAAGATTATTTATGAAAAAGATATTTTCATCGTTCTTGGTTGGAATGGCTCTTTTATCAGTTACATCATGTTCTGATGCTGATTATGATGATAAATATGCAGAGCCTTCTACCACAACGACTGTAGGTGTACCGCAGGTATTTACCGGTGTGATGTTTAAAGGTAACGATTGGATGAATCTTAAATATTATCGTTACTATACACAGTCTACTACTTCTGGTTTGTTCTCAGGAGTAATTGGTGATAGCAATAATAGAGGTCGTTTCATGGGAGCAACAGAAGGTTACTTCAATACCCGTTGGAAAAACTTCTATGATATGGTAACTCAGTATCGTTTGCTTGAATATACTTATCAGAACTTAACAGAAGAAGAAAAACCTTCTAACTTGATCTTCTATTATTTGGGTCGTACTATTGTTGAAGCTCAGTTACACGAAATTCTTTCATTATGGGGTGACGTGCCATTTAATGGAGCTGGTACACTTTGGATGGATGGTCAGTATGATGCAGCAAAAGAAAAATGTGTTTACGACGATGATGTAACATTGTATAAACAGATTCTTGCTGATTTGAAAGAAGTTGGTGATTACTTTGCAGGTGGTAATGTAGATGCTGCTGGATTGAATGCATTAGCTCGTCAGGATTTTTCAGTGGCTGCTGGTAGCCAGACAATATGGCAGAAATATGTTAACTCACTTCGCTTGCGTATTGCATTGCATTTAGCAACTGCAGGTGACTGTACAGCTGATGCTCATGCAGCTATTGCAGAGATTTTAAACAATCCAACAAAATACCCTCTGATTGACAATAATTCAGAAAATATGGGTGTTGCTGCTGATACCCAGACTGACGACTTCAACTATGGTAAGAGTTTGTCTCAAGCACTTCATACAGGTGAATATGGTGCTGCTTCACAGACTATCTTAAGAGTCATGAATGTACCAGCTAATGGTATACCAGATGCAAATACAGACCCACGTCTTCAGGCTATGTATGACTGTAATCCAGATGGTGAGTATGTTGCATTTGATGTTAATATGACTAATGCTGAAATCACTAACTTGAGTGATAAGAAGAAACAGGAATATGTTCAAAGAGGTATGGCTTCTGCAAACTATTACTGTAAAATTGACTCACAGGCTGTTGCTGGATGGAATACTTACCAAGGTAATGAAAACATCATGAGTTTGTGGATTAATGCTGCAGAAGTAAGCCTGAGCAAAGCTGAAGCATATTTGATGGGATACGGTGTTGCTGCTGATGCTGCAAAAGCTAAAGAAAACTTTGTAAAAGGTGTTACTCAGTCTGTTGAGTATTATTGGAATATGAAGGAAACTAGTACTTTGTATGAAGCCGGAAATGACAGCTACGCTGCATATCGTCCATTGGTTAAGCCTTCTGATGCTGAAATTGCTGCTTATATTGAAAGTATTTGGCAGCCTACTCAGGAAGCTATTTGTTCACAACTTTGGTTGAACTTCAGCTTTATGAATGAATTGGAAGCTTGGAATGTAGTTCGTCGTACTGGCTATCCTGTAGTAGAATTTGCTACCGATAATCAGGTTTCTAACTATCCAACACCTCCTAACCGTTTGCCTTATCCAAGTGATGAGATTACTTATAACAGTGTAAACTGTCAGAATGCAATCTCTATCAATTATGAAGAGTCTACAGGTTACTATACAAACCTTTTCTGGGCTAAAAATGATTATTATAAAATGATTAAATAAGATTAGCCTTTAAGGTTTTCTAGGAATATGGCTCCGGTTACTAAACAGTAATCGGAGCTATTTTTTTATTACTAAAAAATAATTTAAAATCTTATTGTGATTGTCTGATTGTTATTATAGCCTTTATGGTATTTCTAAAACGGTGAATTTCAGTGCGTTATTATTTTACAAGTTAATAATAGTAATTGTGATATTGCTTTTAACAAGATATGAGTATATGATAAATTTCACTTGAATCAAGAAAAAAAGTAATTATATTTTCATTACCTTTGTATAAATTAAGAGTGTAATTATTTATCCAATACTATAAAAATGAACGATAGAATTCAAACTTTCTCTCTAATTGGATGCTTATTGACATTCTGTTTGCCTTTGTTTTCACAATCGCTGGTTTCTACTGTTGAAATTCCAGCTGGTTCATTTTATATGGGCAGTAAAGGTGAAGGGGAAAACTATGATGAGGCACCTATTCATAAAGTTACCATTACACATGCTTTTCGCATGGGAAGAACGGAAGTGACCAATGCACAATATGAACAATTCCGTCCTGAACATAGGGCTTTGCGAGGTAAGAATGGTATTTCGGTTAATGACGATGATGCTGTGGTATATGTTACTTATCAAGATGCTGTAGATTTTTGCACTTGGTTGAGTAAGAAGGAAGGAAAGAACTACCGCTTGCCTACTGAAGCAGAATGGGAATATGCTTGTAGAGCAGGGACATACACTGCTTATTATACAGGGGATGGTTTGCCGGAGTCAATGTGTCGGAATCAGGTTGTTGCGCGTAACTTTAAACCGGTTTCACTGCAAGTTGGACAAACACCTCCTAATGCTTTTGGCCTTTATGATATGCATGGTAATGTGGAAGAATGGTGTCTGGACTGGTATGCTCCCTATAAGGAAGGCGAACAGACTGACCCTGTTGGCCCGGCAGATGGTATGTACAGAGTAACCCGTGGAGGTAGTCATCATACGCCGACCGAGTATTTGAGAAGCGCCAACCGTATGGCTATGATTCTGGAGGATAAACATTCGCAAACAGGTTTCCGTGTAGTGGAATGTGATTTTAATCCATTGATTTCTAAAGAAGAAAATGAGGAAGCTTTTTTTAAAGCTCCAATCCCATTTGTAATTGAACCGACTGACAAAGCCGTTCCGTTTTATCTGCATAATCATCAGCCTTCTATCACCTGGTGTGATAACGGAGACTTGCTCGCAGCGTGGTTCTCGGCCAATCAGGAAAACGGAAGAGGGATGGTGGTTCTATCTTCCAGACTCAGAAAAGGAGCCAAAGAATGGGAGAAAGCTTCTCTCTTCTTTAAAGTACCAGACCGTAACATGACAGGTACTTCACTGTTTAATGATAAAGAGGGTACACTATTTCATCTGAATGGGGTAGAGGCATCTGGCGACTGGCAAAATCTGATGATGATTATGCGTAAGAGTACCGATAACGGTTTAACATGGAGTCGGCCGGAGATTATTGCTCCTGAGCATACCAGGCGGCATCAGGTGATTTCGGGTACATCTAAGACTCCAGAAGGATGGTTTATCCAAGCTTGTGATGCTGGTCCGGAAAGTCATGATGGAACAGCAATTCATATCAGTAAGGATGGGGGTAAAACATGGCAAGATCCTTGGGATGGTGCTCCGCTTCCTGAATTTAAGGAAGGTGGAACAGGTAGTACGATTGCCGGAATACATGCAGGTGTGGTTTCTCTGAAAAACGGAGATATTTTAGCTTTCGGACGAGGAAACAGTATAACTAACAGTGAAGGAGAAAAACGTATGCCTATGAGTATTTCGCATGATAAAGGAAAGACTTGGCATTATTCTGCTTCTCCTTTCCCACCTATTGATGGAGGGCAGCGTTTGGTTTTATTGCGGTTAAACGAAGGGCCTTTGTTGCTGGTTTCTTTTACAGATCATCCGCAACGTACTCCAAAAGATAAACGTGGCATGTCATTTAAGACGGTGGATGGAAAAGAATATAAAGGTTATGGCATGTATGCAGCCGTATCGTATGATGAGGGAAAAACATGGCCGGTAAGACGTTTGATTACTGATGGACAGGAGCGTTTTCTGGATGGGGGAGCGTGGACCGGAAACTTTGTGATGGATGCCTGTCATGCAGAGCCAAGAGGTTATTTGGCAGGAACACAGACACCTGATAATACTATACATATATTAAGTAGCCGTTTACACTACAGATTTAATCTGGCATGGCTTGAAGAAATAGTGGGTAAATAACATTTGTCAATCAATCATTATTAATACATATCACACATCATGAAAAACATCAAAAAACTGATGGTCTGCTTATTGGGAGCAGCCTTATCGAGCAGCTTGAATGCACAAGATGCGAATAGTTATGTACATGAACAGTCGGACGGATATGAATGGCCTACCGACAAAGAAGTTTTGGCTAAACTGGATAAATGGCAGGACCAAAAATTCGGTGTACTGTTTCATTGGGGACTTTATTCGGTTCCTGGGGTCTGTGAATCATGGCCTATTTGCTGTGAAGATTGGATAAACCGTCCGATGGATTCTTATTATGAGTATAAGAAATGGTACTGGGGTCAGAGTGAGAAATTCAATCCTACCAAATTTGATCCGGAACAATGGGCCGACGTTATGGAAGATGCTGGTATGAAGTATATGATTTTCACTACTAAGCATCATGATGGTTTCTGTATGTTTGATTCAAAATATACAGATTTCTCGATTGCCAACGGACCGTTTAAAGATAATCCGAAAAAGGATGTGGCTCGTTATGTTTTTGATGCCTTCCGCGCCAAGAATTTTATGATTGGTTGTTATTTCTCAAAACCGGACTGGCATTGTGAGTGGTTCTGGAATCCTTACTTTGATACAAATGGACGTATGCAGAACTATAAGAGAGAAAAGCATCCTGACTGGTGGAAGAATTATCAGGACTTTACTTATAACCAGTTGACAGAATTAATGACTAATTATGGTAAGTTTGATATTCTGTGGCTGGATGGCGGATGGATTACTGGTGAAGAAGTTCGCTTGGATGAGGTTCTGGCTAATGCCAGAGGTGGACAGCAGCCAGGCTTGATTTCGGTAGACCGTACCATTAAAGGAAAGAATGAAAACTATCAGACTCCAGAACATACAATCCCAGAAAAGCAATTGAATCATCCATGGGAAACTTGTATGCCGCTTTCTGGTGCATGGGGATGGGTACCTAATGCAACATTCAAGACATCTAACCATGTTGTGAATCTGTTGTCTGAAATTGTAGCTAAAGGTGGATGCTTCGTTTTAGGAGTAGGGCCTACAGCTGAAGGACTTATCCAGCCAGAAGTTGTAGAAAGACTGCAGGGAGTAGGAAAATGGCTGAGAGCAAATGGTAAAGCTATTTATAATACACGCACCACTCCTCATTATAACGATGGCAGAACTTGGTTTACTGCAGATAAGGACGGAAAAACACTTTATGCTATTTATACTTTGCCGGATAATGAAAAACTACCTGCTACCATTGAATGGACAGGAAATATCCCGACTGGAACTATGAAACTCTTGAAAGGAAACCGTACAGTGAAATATACTTGCAACGGGGATAAGGTTACAGTAACATTGCCTAAGGGCTTGGCAAATGAATCTCTGGCATTCAGCTTTAAAGTAAAAAAATAAACAACTAATTATAGACGAAGAATATCATGAAAAAACTGAAAAATATTTTAGCTTATTGTCTTATAGGTACAGCTTTTACTATGAATGCAAATGCTCAGGAGGTTCAGGGTTTTGTGCATGAGCAGTCGGCTGCATCGGATTATGTATGGCCAACAGACCAGCAAGTTCTGGATAAACTGGATAAATGGCAGGATTTGAAGTTTGGTGTTTTGTTTCACTGGGGCTTGTATTCTGTACCAGGTATTGTAGAGTCATGGTCTATCTGTTCGGAAGATGAAGACTGGATTCCTCGTGACAAGAGTATGAGTTATGAGGACTATAAAAAATGGTACTGGGGACTTAAAGATAAATTTAATCCAGTGAACTTTAATCCGGAACAATGGGCGGATGTCATGGAGGATGCTGGTATGAAATATATGTTGTTTACAACGAAGCATCATGACGGTTTCTGTATGTTCGATTCAAAATATACAGATTTCTCTATTGCGAACGGAGCTTTCAAGGATAATCCGAGAAACAACGTTGCAAAGTATGTTTTTGAAGCTTTCAGACAGAAGAACTTTATGATTGGCTGTTATTTCTCAAAACCGGACTGGCATTGTGAGTGGTTCTGGAATCCTTACTATTCTACTCCTAACCGCAGACAGAATTATAAGATAGAGCAGCATAAAGACTGGTGGAAAAACTATCAGACATTTACAGAGAACCAGTTGGGTGAGTTGATGAGTGATTACGGCAGCATGGATATCCTTTGGCTCGATGGTGGTTGGGTTACAGGTGACGATGTAAATCTGGACCGTGTATTGGAAAAAGCTAGAAAAACACATCCGGGATTGATTTCAGTAGACCGTAGTATTCGTGGAAAAAACGAAAATTACCAGACTCCGGAACGTAGCATTCCGGCTACTCAGCTGAATTATCCGTGGGAAAGTTGTATTACATTGAGTAATGACTGGGGATGGGTTCCGAATGCTCCTTACAAATCTCCAGAAAAAGTAATCTCTATTTTGGCTGAGATTGTTGCTAAAGGTGGTTGTCTGGCTTTGGGGGTTGGTCCTACAGCTGATGGTATTATCGAACAGCCGGTTGTGGACCGTTTGCATAAGATTGGTGAATGGATGCGTACAAATGGAGAAGCTATCTACAGCACACGTACAACTCCTGTTTATAATGACGGAAAGACTTGGTTTACTGCCAATAAAGATGGTGAAACTCTGTATGCAATCTATACGGTAAGTGATGGTGAAACATTACCTGCAACTATCGAGTGGAAGGGTAATCTGCCAAAAGGAAAGATGACATTATTGCAGACTGGTAAAAAAGTGAAATACAGTTGTGAAGGTGATAAAGTTGTAGTTAAATTACCTGAAGGTCTTAAAAACGAACCTTTGGCATTTAAGTTTAAACTGAAAAAATAATATCTTATGAAATCTATATTGATAACTACAACCGCTTGTTTGTTTATGAGTGTTGCGCCTGTTATGGCACAACAACCTCTTTACAAACAGGCTTCTGCTCCGGTTGAAGAACGTATTGATGATTTGCTGGGCAGAATGACTTTGGAAGAAAAAGTCGGTCAGATTTGCTGTCCACTGGGTTGGGAAATGTATACCAAAACCGGTAAAAACAGCGTGACTATTTCTGATTTGTATAAAAAACAAATGAGTGAGGCTCCTATAGGCTCATATTGGGCTGTACTGAGAGCCGATCCATGGACACAGAAAACACTGGAGACAGGGTTGAATCCTGAACTGGCAGCCAAAGCTCTGAATGCCTTGCAGAAATATGCAGTAGAAGAAACACGTTTGGGTATTCCGGTGTTGTTTGCGGAAGAATGTCCGCATGGACATATGTCAATTGGGGCGACAGTTTTTCCAACTTCAATGGCACAAGCTTCTACCTGGAACAAAAATCTGATTTTTTCAATGGGTGAGGCAATTGGTCTGGAAGCACGCTCGCAGGGAGCAAATATTGGTTATGGTCCGGTTTTGGATATTGCCCGTGAGCCGCGTTGGTCTCGTGTAGAAGAAACTTTTGGTGAAGATCCCTACCTGACTGGAATCTTGGGAACTGCATTTGTAAAGGGTATGCAGGGTACCGATTATAAAGATGGCAAGCATGTGTATTCTACATTGAAGCACTTGGCTGCTTATGGTGTTCCTCGCGGTGGTCATAACGGTAATCCGGCAGACATCGGTATGCGCGCATTGTTTGATGAATATTTGCCAGGTTTCCAGCGTGCAGTAGAAGAAGGTAAGGCTGCAACTGTGATGACTTCGTACAATTCTATTGATGGCGTACCATGTACTAGCAACACTTTCCTGATTGATTCTGTATTGAGAAAGAGATGGGGATTTGAAGGCTTTGTTTATTCAGATTTGGCTAGTATTGACGGTATTGCCGGTGGAAATGTGGCTGCCGATATGGAAGATGCTGCTATTCAGGCTATCAAAGCTGGTACAGATATGGACTTGGGTGCCAATGCATATAAGCGTCTGGTGAAAGCTGTAAAAGAAGGACGAATTGAGGAAAAATACATTGATCGTGCAGTAGAGAATGTTCTGCGTCTGAAGTTTAATATGGGATTGTTTGAGAATCCGTATGTATCGCCTAAAGAGGCTAAGGCTGTGGTGAATTGTGATGCTCATCGTCAAATTGCCCGTCAGATTGCCCGCGAAGGAACTGTATTGCTGAAGAATGATGGCATTCTTCCTTTGAGCAAATCTTTGAAGCGTGTAGCGGTAATTGGTCCTAATGCAGATGTGATGTATAACTATTTGGGCGACTATACTGCTCCGCAGGAACGCTCGAAGGTTGTTACAATTCTGGACGCAGTACGTGCAAAGCTTCCCAACGCACAGGTTGACTATGTAAAGGGATGTGCTATTCGTGATACAACTCAGAGCAATATTGCTGAGGCAGTACAGGCTGCTCAGAAAGCCGATGTGATTATCTTGGCAGTAGGTGGTTCAAGTGCACGTGACTTTAAGACTAAATATATCAATACAGGAGCGGCTACCGTATCGAATGAAGGCGATGGTATTGTATCGGATATGGAATGTGGTGAGGGTTTTGACCGTGCAACCTTGAATTTGCTGGGTGATCAGGAAAAACTCTTGAAAGCACTGGCTGCTACAGGTAAGCCTCTGGTTACAGTTTATATTGCCGGAAGACCTTTGAATATGAATCTTGCAAACGAAAAATCACAGGCACTTTTGACTGCCTGGTATCCAGGAGAGCAAGGTGGTAATGGTATTGTAGATGTCCTTTTCGGTGACTACAACCCAAGCGGAAGACTGCCGATGTCTGTTCCACGTAACGAAGGCCAGATTCCAGTTCACTATTCTCAGGGTCCTCAGAGAGACTACATGGATAGTCCGGGTACACCGCTCTTTACTTTCGGTTACGGATTGAGCTATACTACATTTGGCTACAGCAATCTGAGACTGGAAGAAGGAGATGGCAAAGATGTGATGCAGAAAGTTGTATGTACAGTAACCAATACCGGTCAGTGTGACGGTGACGAAGTAGTACAGCTTTATATTAATGATAAAGTGAGCTCTGTGGTAACACCTCCTATTCGTTTAAAAGGTTTTGAGAAAATCTTCCTGAAGAAAGGAGAAAGTAAAGATGTAACTTTTGTCCTGACTCGTAAAGATTTGTCTATTTTCGACAAAAATATGCAGTTCACTGCTGAACCAGGTGAATTTAAGGTGATGGTTGGTGGAGCTTCCAATAACCTCCCACTGCAAGGAACTTTTGAAATTAAATAAATTTTAGAAGAGCACAGCTTGTTTTTACTAAGAGCTGTGCTCTTTCTTTTTTCAATATGCAGAATTCTATTACCTTTGTAAGGTGAATTCGAAATTTTGTTATACTTTATATTGATATGCTATGAAAAAGATATCCTTACACTCCTATATGCCCTGGGTTATTGCTGCTTTAATAGGAAGTATGCCGTTTCTTTTGGGAAATCAGCTAAAAGAGCCGTCAACGCAGACCGTCGAAAAAACACTTCCATTATATAGTTGTCTGGATGTACCTGCTCAGTTTACACTTTGCGATAGTACGGTTGATTTGTCGCGTTACGACCGGAAGGAGCGTTTGGATAGAGAATTATTGGCTTTTTCGTATATGCATAGTACTTCGTTGCAGATAATCAAACGTGCTAATCGTTGTTTCCCGATTGTGGAACCCATATTGAAGCAGTATGGAATTCCCGATGACTTTAAATATCTTATGGTTATAGAGAGTAGCCTGAACCCATTGGCACGCTCAGGAGCTGGTGCTGCGGGTATGTGGCAGTTTATGGAAGGTACGGCACGCGATTATGGACTGGAAGTAAGCAACACGGTAGACGAAAGATATCATTTGGAGAAAGCTACTCATGCGGCTTGTAAGTATCTGAAGAATGCATATCGGAATTATAAAAGTTGGATGAATGTCATTGCTTCCTATAATGCAGGTCAGGCACGTATTTCCCGACAATTGCTCCGGCAGGATGTAGATGATGCGCTTGACCTTTATCTGGTAGAAGAAACCACCCGGTATCCTTATCGTGTCATGGCTGCAAAGATGTTGCTTTCCGAACCACAGAAGTTTGGATTCAGACTGAAAGCGTCTGATTTGTATCCTCCCATTCATTACCGGGAAATCAAGGTTTCAGAGAATATCGAAGATCTGGCACGCTTTGCCCGTGGACAAGGTATTAATTATTCGTTGCTGAAGAATATGAATCCTTGGTTGCGATCTACTTCTTTACATGTGCATAAAGGAAAGACTTATGCAATTAAAATTCCAGCAAAGGAATCAATGTATTATAATTCGAAGGTAATTATTCCTCATGATAAAAGATGGATTGTTGAATAAATCTTAATGTATATATAATATGAAAAAACAACTGATTTTAGGACTTTTGGGCACCTGCGCGTTGACCGCTGGTGCACAGTCGTTTACAGAATGGCAGAATGCTGAAGTAAATGCGGTAAACCGTGCGCCGATGCATGCCAATTATTTTGCGTACGAAAATGAAGAGGCTGCAACTCGGGCAGTCAAAGAAAAATCAGAGAATTTTATGACCTTGAATGGTACTTGGAAATTCTTTTGGGTTAAAGATTCAGACAGCCGTCCTACAGATTTCTGGAAAGTTGGCTATAATGACAAAGGATGGGATAATCTGCCTGTGCCTGGCGTATGGGAACTTCACGGATATGGAGACCCTATTTATGTAAATGTAGGATATCCTTGGAGGGAACAGTTTAAAAATAATCCGCCTTTTGTTCCTGTTACCGACAATCATGTAGGTTCATATCGAAAAGAAATTGTAATTCCTGCCGACTGGAAGGGTAAAAAAATTGTTGCTCATTTCGGTTCTGTTACTTCCAATATGTATTTGTGGGTCAATGGCAAATTTGTAGGCTATAGTGAAGACAGCAAATTGGAGGCAGAGTTTGATTTGACCAACTATGTAAAACCAGGAGCGAAAAACTTGATCGCGTTTCAGGTATTCCGCTGGTGCGATGGAACTTACCTGGAAGACCAGGACTTCTTCCGTTATAGTGGGGTAGGCCGTGACTGTTATCTGTATGCACGAAATAAAACGCATATTGTGGATATCCGTGTGACTCCCGATTTAGATGCTCAGTATCAGAACGGAAGCTTGTCAGTCAGTCTTGATATGAACGGTAGTGGAGAAGTGAAGTTAGATTTGCTGGACGCAAAGAATGAGCTTGTACAAAGTCAGACAGTAAAAGCATCGGGCAAGACCACAGCTACCTTCAATGTAGAAAATCCGAATAAATGGAGTGCAGAAACTCCTTATTTGTATACTTTACGTGCCAGTTTGAAGCGTGGAAATGAAACACTGGAAGTTATTCCGGTTAAAGTAGGATTCCGTAAGATTGAACTTAAAGGTGGACAGATTCTGGTTAATGGTCAAGCAGTTTTGTTCAAGGGAGCCGACAGACACGAAATGGATCCGGATGGCGGTTATGTAGTTTCGCGTGAACGTATGATTCAGGATATCCAGCTCATGAAGCGGTTTAATCTGAACGCTGTGAGAACCTGCCATTATCCGGATGATAATTTCTGGTACGATTTATGTGATAAGTACGGTATTTACGTTGTGGCTGAGGCCAATGTGGAATCTCACGGTATGGGTTACGGTCCGGAAACGCTGGCCAAGAACCCAAGTTACAAGAAGACCCATCTGGAACGCAACCAACGAAATGTTCAGCGTGGATTCAACCATCCTAGTATTATTTTCTGGTCATTGGGTAATGAAGCCGGTTATGGTCCGAATTTTGAAGCTGCTTATGATTGGATAAAAGCTGAAGATTCAAGCAGAGCTGTGCAATATGAGCAAGCAGGCTATGATGGAAAAACTGATATTTTCTGCCCGATGTATTATGGTTATCAAAGCTGTGAAGACTATGGAAAGGACGACTCAAAACAAAAACCGTTGATACAGTGTGAATATGCACATGCAATGGGTAACTCACAAGGTGGATTTAAGGAATACTGGGATTTGGTACGTAAGTATCCGAAGTATCAGGGAGGCTTTATTTGGGACTTTGTAGATCAGTCTATCCGCTGGAAAGGTAAAAACGGAGCAACAATTTATGCTTATGGCGGTGATTTCAATAAGTTCGATGCCAGTGACAATAACTTCTGTAACAACGGCTTGATCAGTCCGGACCGTAAACCTAATCCACATATGTATGAGGTTGGCTATTTCTATCAGAATATCTGGACTACTCCAGGAAACCTGGCCGAAGGAGAGGTGAAAGTTTATAATGAAAACTTCTTCCGTGATTTAAGCGCTTATTACATGGAGTGGGAATTGATGAGAAATGGAAAGACAGTCCGTACAGGTCGTGTCGAAAAACTGAATGTAGCTCCTCAGCAGACCGCTAGCGTCAAACTTGATTTAGGTAAGACTTGTAAGTGTGGAGAGTGGTTGCTGAATGTTTCTTATAAACTGAAAAACCGTGAAGGTTTATTGCCTGCTGGATTTGAAGTTGCGAAGAATCAGCTGACATTGAATGAGTATGTAGCTCCTGAAATGAAAATGGAAAATGTAGCCCAAGCTAATATTCAGACAATTCCGGCCGAGGTAAAAGACAATGACTATAACTATCTTATTGTAGAAGGAGAAAACTTTAGAACTGAATTCAACAAGCACACAGGCTTTATGGTAAAATATGAAGCTGATGGCATCAACTTTATTAAAGATGGCGAAGCATTGACTCCTAACTTCTGGCGTGCACCGGTAGATAATGATTACGGAGCCGGACTTCAGAATAAATATGCAGTTTGGAAGAATCCGGAAATGAAATTGCTTTCATTAAAACAGCAGACAGAAAATGGTTTGGTGGTTGTTGAGGCTGCTTACGAGATGAAAGAAGTCTCTGCAAAACTGAATTTGAAATATGTTATCAACAATGCCGGAGCTATTAAGGTGGAACAGCGGATGGAAGCCGATAAGAATGCTAAAGTTTCTAATATGTTCCGTTTCGGTATGCAGATGCCTATGCCTAAAGTATTCGAGACAATAGAATATTATGGTAGAGGTCCTGTTGAAAACTATGCCGACCGTAAATGGAATGCAAACATCGGAATTTACTGTCAGCAGGTAGACGATCAGTTCTATTCTTACATTCGTCCGCAGGAAAACGGTACAAAATCAGATATTCGTTGGTGGAAAATGCTGAATGCCGGTGGTAATGGATTGGAAATTATAGCTTCTGCTCCATTCTCTGCTTCCGCTTTGCATTATACAATCGAATCGTTGGATGATGGTGTAAGAAAAGACCAAAGACACTCTCCGGAAGTAGAAAAAGCTGACTTGACCAATCTTTGCATTGATAAGCTACAGGCAGGTTTGGGCTGTGAAGACAGCTGGGGACGTATTACCAGACCAGAATATCAGGTTCCTTATGCTGATTACGAGTTTACTTTCATTATGAAACCCGTTAAGCATCAGGTAAATGTACGTTAACCCATAAATATCCTTTTATTCATAAAGGTATAAATAGAAAAGGCCGCTTTAGCTCGCTTGAGTTGAAGCGGCCTTTTTATTATGCATTATTTTTTTTGTGGATTACAGCTGTTTATTTGAGGATGCTTGTTACATTATGAACACGCTACGGTATAAATTGCAGAGAAGTAAAATTGTTGATAATCAGATTGATATGATTAAATAAGATTTGAAGTAGATAGTTTATTAACAGGATGTTAATAAAGAAGTGTATGTAATTAACAAGGATGTGAACAATCAAAAAGGCCTAATTCTTTAGAATTAGACCTTTTTACTGTCGGAATGAGGCGACTCGAACGCCCGACCCCTACGTCCCGAACGTAGTGCGC
>OGMI01000369.1_pt1 | contig 24431 bp, 14 predicted proteins | sample 1573201 | NCBI WGS metagenome assembly OGMI01 (sample SAMEA2582012, study PRJEB24529) | metagenome | biome: Human gut stool | place: China | collected 2011
CCAGCCCTTCGCCCTTGCTGGCCCCTTTCACCAGTCCGGCAATGTCCACAATTTCATCTTCACCTGGAATTACTACAAAATGAGCCAGATTCTCTACCCAGTTTCGCAATAACCCTACACAATAATCACTGTGCGCTATCCCTCCGGTCACAAGAATAGCATCCGTATGGCCATGCAAGGCTACATGCATAGCTCCCACCTGCTTGGCTACCGTATACATCATACTCTCCAACACCAGTTTATGCTTTTTCTCACCTGCATGTGCCCAACGTACAATCGTCGGAACATCTGTCGTTCCCAGATGAGCCATCAGTCCTCCTTTTCCATTCAGCATTTTCCGGATTTCCATATACGAATATTTGCCGCTAAAACAAAGGTCAACCAGTTGTCGGGCAGGTATTGTTCCTGCACGCTCCGGGCTGAACGGTCCCTCACCATTCAAGGCATTATTCACATCAATTACACGTCCATAATGATGAGCACTTACAGAGATACCACCTCCCAAATGAACAACAATAATATTCAAGTCCTCATAACGTTTCTGTATACGTGCAGCATAACGCCGGGACACTGCACGGCTGTTCAAGGTATGAAATATTGAAATACGCGGAATCTCCGGAATACCTGTCAACCTGGCCACATCCTGCAATTCATCCGTAACTACAGGATCCGCAATAAACGAAGGGCAACCAATACGCTGAGCGATATCATCTGCAATCAAAGCAGCCAAATTCGACACATGCTCCATACTTGCATTCCACAAGTCAGACTTTATTCGCTCTGTTATCCGATAAACACCTCCAGGAGTTGGCTTCAGTAACCCTCCACGTGCTATTATCACATCAAAATCAAGTGGAATATTCTCTTTTTGCAAAGTACTATAAACATGCTGTTTACGATACTCCAATTGCTCGTTCACTCGAGAGAACTGTGCCAGTTCAGCCAACGGATGATAAACACTTTCTGCCCAAACAGGGGTCGTTCCATCATATAAAGCCAACTTGGTTGAAGTAGATCCAGGATTGATAACAAATATTTTCATACTATTCATTTAAAAGTTAACCACCAGCCAGACAAGCCAGTGCAAGACTATAATACTTAGAATTACCGGAATCGCTTCTAGAAGGTACTACAACTGGTGCAATTGTCCCCGTAAGCATCCCAGCCATATTGGCATCCCCAAAAAGAGATAATGTCTTATAAAATGTATTTCCAGATTCAATATTCGGAAAAATCAACAAATCAGCATTTCCAATAACAGGAGATGACAGTCCTTTAATATCTCCACTATGCGCATCACAAGCTGTCTTAGCATCCATAGGTCCATCCATAAAAACAGTACCAAAAGTACCTTTTCCCGCTTCCTCCTTCAACGATACATAACTCAGCGTGTGTGGAAATTTTTCATTAACTTTCTCACTGCAATGTATCAGTGCAATACGCGGTTCATGCCGTCCAAATCTACGGCATATCTCAACATCATTCTTTATCATTACCTTATACTGCTCCAGCGAAGGACGAGGAATCACAGCTGCATCCGAGAAAAACAACAATTTACTGTATAATGGAATCTGAGCTACAGCCAAATGGCTTAATACACCACCTGGAGGAAGAAGTCCCTTTTCCTTATTCAAAACAGCTCTCAATAAATTATCCGTATTAATCAATCCTTTCATCAGGATGTCAGCTTCTCCGGTACGTACCAAATCGACAGCCAGTGCCGCCGCTGCATCAGGAGTCGCAGCTTCATAAACCTTTACATAATCCGGCGAAGCCATATGCATATGCCATGCTACATCATAATGTGGCGCATCTGTTACCAATAAAAATTCGGCGATTTCCTCTCGCAAGGCACGAATAATAACATACTCCGTATGAGGGTCATTCGGACAAACCACAGCTACTCTTCTACGTAAAGGTCTGCTACGTAAATGTTGCGTGAGCTGCGTAAAATTTCTGATTGTGTCCATATGCTTAGATTTTTGACAAATATGGAAAATAAATCTGGATTTATCTCTATATTTGCTTGGTTTCTAATAATATTTTAACGTATGAATAATTCTTATAACTATGATATAAATGCATCCTACAATGCACTGCACAAAGCATTTCCCAATTACAAATCACAACCGGTTATTGGTATAACAGCCAACTACTCAGACGGCGTCTGTTCACTGGCACCGGGTTATTACCAATCCATTCTGAAAGCAGGAGGAACACCTTTTATCATTCCGCCCTTCGAGGACACTCAAGCATTGCTTACCGTTCTCAACCACGTAGACGGTATTCTGTTAAGTGGAGGCGCAGATATCAACCCTTTATTCCTTAATGAGGATCCGATACGAGAATTACATGGCATCAACCCATATCGAGACCGTCAGGAATTGCTACTAGTCAAACTGGCTGCCAACCGGCAAATCCCTTTGTTAGGAATCTGTCGGGGCGTTCAGATTATGAATGCTGCATTAGGAGGTAGCTTATATCAAGACATTTATGCACAGCATCCATCCGAATGTATAAAACACAGCCAGGATTTAGAACGTTCTTTTGCTTCACACAAAGTAGAGCTAACAGCAGGTTCGCTACTGAAGAAATTGTTTCACACCACATCCTTACCTGTTAACTCCTTCCACCATCAGGCCATCAAAGAACCGGCTCCAGGTTTTAGCGTAAGTGCCCGCTCGGCCGATGGCATTATCGAAGCTATCGAAAGCAGTGAATATAAATCCATGCTTGGTGTACAATGGCATCCCGAGTGCTTCATGCTGGCAGACAATCCCACCATGATGCCCCTCTTCGATTGGCTCATACAGGAAGCTACTTCCTTTCAGGCTGCCAAACAACTCCACCAGCGCATTCTTACACTGGATTCCCACTGTGACACCCCTATGTTCTTCAGCCAGCATATAAACTTTGCTAGCCGAGATCCACGTATAAAAGTAGATTTGCATAAAATGACCGAAGGGCACCAAGATGCAACCATCATGGTAGCCTATCTCGAACAAAAAGAACGTACTGACGAAGCCTTATTGGCCGCTACAGCAAAAGCAGACCGGATACTGAATCAAATCGAAGAAATGGCTGCCGCCAACTGTACCACAATGGACATAGCTTATACCCCTGCCGATCTTTACAAATTAAAATATCAAGGGAAAAAGGCGATTATGCTAGGTATTGAAAACGGATATGCCATCGGTAAAGACATACGTAATGTAGCTCGGTTCCGTAAACGGGGAGTTGTATACATGACCTTATGCCATAACGGGAATAATGACATCTGTGGTTCCGCCCGCTATAACGATCAAAATCTGGGAGTAAGTCCTTTCGGCGAACAGGTAATTCAGGAAATGAACCGTACCGGTATGCTTGTAGATATTTCTCATGCTGGCGAAAACAGTTTTTACGATGCACTGGCAATCAGTCGCCAGCCTATCGTAGCCTCACATTCCTCATGTCGTGCTTTATGTAATCACCCGCGAAACCTTACCGACGAACAGCTAAAAGCATTGGCCGATAAAGGTGGCGTTGCACAAGTATGTCTCTATAGCGGTTTCCTGCGCATAGATAGACAAGCTACTATTCTTGATGCAATCGAGCATTTAAACCATATGGTCAATATTATGGGCATAGAGCATGTTGGTATTGGAACCGATTTCGACGGTGATGGCGGAATTATCGGCTGCGATTCTTCTTCCGAACTGATTAACTTTACCCGCCGGTTACTGCACGAGCGCTACAGTGAAGAAGATATACGCCTGATTTGGGGTGGAAATTTCCTTCGTGTTATGGAGGAAGTACAAAACAAACCTTTGTAATACTTCACAAAAAAACGTACGAATCAGAGAAAACTCTTTTTCGTACGTTTTTAAACTACTTATTTATCACCTTCTACAGCTCAATTTTCAGATTTCCAAAAACAGGTGTGACTTCCAAAGCCTTACAATAATCCCCCCAGGCTATTTCCGGATAATCCCAACGATTATTTACATACAGCATTAGCGCTTCTCCATCCGGCTTATTCAACCGGCAAGCCACTTCACTTCCAGCAGAGCGAATTGCCAAAGAAGACTCTCCAGCTCCATCTTGTAGCATATAGTAAAGAATATTTTCCTTCATCGCTTTAGCGGCATTTGTCAATGGAGTTTTAGAAACCGCCCCGGCATCAGCAAAATAATAATAATTATATGTATCCAAAGCCCAAGGCTGTTTTGGATCTTCACCATAGGCTACTTGCTTTGAGTTATAAAGTGCAACTTTACCCACATTTCCTGACATGCTTTCTGCAGGATAACAGCTCCAATAACCAGTGCGTTTCCATGACAGCGTTTGTAATGCATCCGATAAATGGAATTTTAAACCTGCTTCCCGCAGCCAGCCATTAGGTTCTCCTGTTGTTTTATATGAAAAATACATTTCTCCTTTAGGAGTAATTCGAACCTCCACTTCAAATTCTGGTGATATGGAAACAGACGCAGCCTTAACATACTCCCCGCATATGGTAACATAAACATCCTCACCACGCTGCTGATAATTAAAATTTTTCAACTTCCAGTCCGAATCTGCCACAATATAGTTGGGAGCTTTTTCACGAACCTCAGGCCCTGTTTTGTGACTTACATTCAAATCCAAGTTCAAAAACGGTCCTCGCTCTATCACGACTTTACCACGAGAAACAGCTTTCTCTATCAATCCATTCTGTTTATTAAACGGTATAGTAAAATGTGCACCATATACAACTAATCGGTTTTCATCTTCCTCTATCTTTAATGAAGCAGTTGTTGAATTTACTTTAGTCCAAGTAGAATCAGGAACCCGGCCTAGAGTAATACATTCCTTATCGATCAGTTCATTGGTTTGAGTTAAAAACTCCACTAAAATATCATCTCCAGACTTCCAGTTATGCGAAGGCAAAGAAAGAATTCCTTTCTTATGGGGTTCTACAAAAGGTGAATCTATCATTTGCTGCTTTCCATTTACAGTCAGACGTACCCGAATTTCATTCAAATTCGTATGGTCGAAACGATTATAAACAACCAAAGAAACAGGTAACCCCGAAGTAATATCATTTACTTGTGTCTGTTCTAAGCGGACTGGAGAATAAGCTTTTTTAGTCCCCCAAAACTCTGGTTTTTCACGTCTCCACACATCAACAATACCCCATTCTCCATAGCCCACACAATTTCCACGGAAACCATCAGGCTTCGCAGTATGCGCAAATTCAATCCAATATGGTGAACCTTTCTTAGGGACAGGTAGCATAAATGTTTCATCAACATATCCCCAAATAGCACCACCTAATCCACCGTTTGAGGCAAAAAGCTTACTCCACATTTTGTCCAAAGATATTCCCCAAAACTCACGAATATTCGGATCATCCTGTAATGTAGAATAAGTGTAGCAAGGCACATGAGCCCACTCATCAAACAAAGCCGGTTTGTCTTTATGTTCAAAACCAAAAGTCTGAGTACCCAACTGATGCAAGTTACCATCACAACCAGGATAATGCATACTTACAATATCATACACTTGTTTACCTTCAGGTACATAACCTGGATAGCTAAATACAGCAGGACGGGTACAATCAGTCTGTTTTACCCAATCGTATGATTGCTGAAAGTTTATTCCATATTGAGACTCATTACCTACCGACCAAAACAAAATAGAAGAATGAGAACGGAAAGAATGCACCATTTCCTGCAACTGATTTAAATAACGCCCTGTAAAAGCTGGATCATCTTGAGAAGCTGCCGGAGCATAATTCTTCTGACGATGCGTATTAACAAAACAAACTGCAGTTTCACATTCAACATATAAGCCAACACGATCACAATAGCTTAAGAAACGTTCCGTCGGTGGATAATGTGAGGTACGGACAAAATTCATATTTGCCTGTTTAAAAAGAACTGCATCCAAGCTATCCAATTCGGCTGTAGTAGTACGTCCTAGCGTAGGATGCATATCATGACGGCAAGCTCCACGCAGTTTTACAGGTTTCCCGTTCACCAACATTTCCTTACCTCTAATCTCAACTTTACGGAATCCTATTTCACGACTGAAGCTATAATCATCCTTACCATCAACATACACTTCAATACGATATAAATTTGGATGTTCCGCATCCCACAATTGAGGTTTAGAAATTTGAAAACGATTTTCACCTGTACCAGCATTCATGGACTGTTTTGCATTTGTCAAATGCATTTCTTTTCCTTGAGGATCGAACAACTTAAATTGAATATCCGCAGCACGAGTCAGCTTATATCCGATCCGTAATTCACCATCTTGAAACAGAGAATCGGGCTGTGCCTCTACAAAAAAGTTCTCCAAATGCGCCTCTGGAAGTGCATATAACACAACATCCCGCAATATACCACCAATTGGATGGTGAGCATAACCAGAAGCATAAGAAATGTCATCTATCCTGTCAGTAACCTCCAGACGAATTTCATTCTTTTTTCCGGTTTTCACAAGCGACGTAATATCAGATTCCCAGCGTGTAAAACCTCCGAAATGTTCCGTAACAAGCTGATCATTCACCCAAAGACGAGCAAAAGAATAAACCCCATCAAAACGCAGAATCACACGTTTTCCCTGAAAATCTGCAGGAACAGTAACAATTTTACGATAGGTAACAGGTTTATCATGCTCAATCGCATATCCTTGCATCGCTAATTCCCCAGGAACAATCACCTTCTCCCATTTAGACTTATTGTCAAAACGGAAATCCCATGTTCCATTCAATAAAATACATTCATCTTTTATACCGCTAACTTCCTGCGGGAGCGTACGCTCAATAACTTCAGCATATGACACTCCACAAGAAAGGCAAGTCACAAAAGCTGAAGCAAATACCCACTTTTTTAAATCTATAATCATATAAATACGTTATTGATATTTATAATAACAAGAAAAATCAAAGAACAAATAACACCGTATTAATTACGATTAAACATTTCCAGAGCCTGATAAAATGCCTGTATATTTTCCTCTGGAACCCCTGGAGGCATATCGCACCCAGAAGAAAGCACAAAGTTTGAATACGAAGCCGTTTTATTCAGTAAGTCCAAAGTCTTTTCGTAAACATCAGTAGCCTCTGCTTGCTTTAAAACTCCCACAGGATCCAGATTTCCCATCATCCAAACATCAGACGGACATTGCTGAAGTGTAGCAACCATGTCAACGGCATTACCAAAATGAAGTGCCATCGCACCAGACTGAATCATAGCATTTGTACATTGTCCGGTGTTTCCACAATTATGTAAAATAACAGCAAAATTTTCATCTTGCAATTCATCTACAATTCGCTTAACAAAAGCTGTAGAATAGGTACAACAATCCTCATCAGACAATAATCCTGCAGCAGGCTCAGCCATAAAAACACCACTAACTCCAATCTCTTTCAGTCTACGGCAATATGCCAACAAAAAGGTTGTACATTTCTCCAATAACTGCAAAATCGTATCTGGCTCAATATAGATAGCAACCATAATCTCTGACATATCATAAAGACGGCCAGCCAAAGAAAATGGTCCAATGCAACCTGCCAGAACCGGACGGTCCTGAAAATATGCAACTGCACGCTGGTTTGCCTTCAGATATTCAGGTAAACGTCCTGCAGTCAAATCTGGAACTTTTAAATTCGATACAGAAGCTTCATCCGCAACCAAACGTTCTATCACATGAGGAACTTCATTTTCCGGGAAATTTATTTTTGCTCCAAAAGCTTCGGCCTCTACAGTTAAATCCATAATCACTGTACATGCAGCCATGTTATAACGTTCAACGACCGCCCGAATAGCTTCGAAGTGTACATCTCCATCAGTTACAGCATCTATCACACGTTTACCAATATATTCTATACCCGGATGTGTCATAATGGGCATAGCAATCCGCTTTTGTGTGTTGCTTAAATAAGATTTTAAATTCATATCTTATACTTTTTCTCTTTTAACATGTCAGTTGATTCAAGATCTCCACTAATTCCTGCGGCCCGTCTGTATAATAATCAGCCCCTATCTTTTTAGCAAAATCAGCTGTAACCGGAGCCCCTCCTATAAAAGTAATCACATGAGGGAAATTAGCTTTAATAGCTGCATTTATTTGCTCCATATTAGTCATCGTTGTGGTCAATAAAGCCGACATTCCAACAAAAGCATCAGGATGCTGACGCACTGCATCCAGGAAAGTATCTTTTTTGACATCCACCCCTAAGTCTATTACTTCATAGCCATTTCCTTCTACCATCATGCAAACCAGATTCTTGCCAATATCGTGCAAATCACCTTCTACGGTTCCAATAATAAATTTACCCCGACGTTGCACGGTACCATTATTAAAATAAGGTTTTAAATGTTTCATCGCAGCTCCCATTGCTTTAGCACTCATCAACACCTGTGGAACAAAAACCTGATTAGCCTTAAATTTCACCCCAATTCTTTCCATACCCACAATTAACCCTTTAGTCAAGATATCAGAAGGATTAATATTTTCCTGAAGTGCCTGAAGCGTTAATTCTTCTGCCCCCGGCATCCCTTTCATTTTCGGTGGAAATGGAGTAGCTTGATTTATTTTACCAGATTCCACACACACAGCAATTTGTTCTAATAGTTCCATATAGAATAGATTTTATTTACCAAAACAGATAATAAATACAGCCTAACACGAGGCAAATAATACCACTTAAAATTTTAAAAAGAACCGTTGTCTGAAACATCATACGGTCTGTACTTAACATCGTCTTCTCTTCTTTTGAATCAGAAAGCCAACCAAACAGAAGCATAGTCAAAACACAAAGCAAAAAGACATACCCCATACGATCCAGGAATGAGACTTCTGGCAGAAAACAACGCATCAAGAATGAAAAAACGAAAGTTCCTATCGCAGCAGCCAAAGCCCCGTTTGCATTCGCCTTTTTCCAGAAAAATCCCATCAGAAAAATACACAAGGCTCCAGGACTAACAAAACCAGTAAATTCCTGGATAAACTGAAAAGCCTGATCCAAGTTACCCAACAAAGGAGCTATTACTACCGCCAAGACCAAACTGAACAGTCCAAACAAACGTCCTACTTTAACCAATTTCTGCTCTGCAAGTTCCTTTTTTGCATACACCCGATATATATCCATTGTAAAAATGGTGGATATACTATTAACCATTGAAGCTAACGAACTTACCACAGCCGCAACTAATGCAGCAAAAGCTATCCCCCGAATACCCGAAGGAACAAAATTCTGCATTAACCAAGGATAAGCCTCATCAGGTTTATCTATCGGAGCTTTCAGTGCAAAAGCCACAATACCAGGAATAACCACTATAAGCGGGAGCACAAGCTTCAGCAATCCTGCAAAAGCCAACCCCAAACGTGCCTGTTCCAGACTTTTAGCTGCCAAGGCCCGTTGGATAATGTATTGATTACAGCCAAAGTAATACAAAGCTGACACCCACATTCCTCCAAAAATGACTCCCATTCCCGGCAAATATTTATAATTCGGATTGTCGTCCTCCAAAATCATATCAAATTTTTCTGGAACAACTTTCAACAAGTGGCTAAAGCCAGCAACTGCTCCTTCGCCTTCTGAAAAATAATCCAATGCCACCCAGGTAGTCAACAGACCTCCACCAATCAGAAACACAACCTGAATAAAGTCTGTTAAAGCAACCGCTTTCAACCCTCCATATATTGAATAAACTCCAGCAAAAAGAGCCAAAGCAACAATACTCCAGCCTAAGTCAATAGCCATAATCCGGTGAATAGCCAAAGCACCTAAATAGAGAATTGAGGTAAGGTTGACAAAAATAAAAACAAGCAACCAAAAGAAAGCCATTACTGTTTTTACCCTATGGTCATAACGCATTTCCAGAAACTGAGGCATGGTATAAATATTAGCCTTCAAATAAACCGGAAGAAAAAATACGGCAACTACTATCAATGTTGCAGCCGCAATAAATTCATAAGATGCTATTCCCAAGCCAATAGCAAATCCCGAACCGGACATACCAATGAATTGTTCGGCCGATATATTAGAAGCAATAATTGATGAACCGATAACCCACCAGCTAAGCGAACGGCCTGCCAAAAAATAATCCTGCGTATCTCCATTTTTCCCCTTCTTTGAACGGCTGGCCCAAAGTCCTACAAAAAGAATTAAACATGCATAAGCAATAAAAATAGTATAATCCAATATTGAAAATGTTGCCATAAGCAGTCCTGATTTAGCGTGGACGTTTATCTTCTATGCCTATGGTTTCCAGCATAGTAAAGAAATTCTCCATGGGGGTATCCAGCTGTACATGATGTGTCGGTGCACACAACCATCCTCCACCTTTTCCTATCGAGTCTTTCAGCCATTGGTATTCATGACGAATATCTTCCGGTGTTCCCTGTGGCAAGGTAGATTGTACCGCAATTCCGCCAAAGAAACATAACTGGTCACCATATTTTTCCTGCAAAATTTCCGGGTCCATACATTCCGTCTGGATAGGGTTCAACACATCCAAACCAATTTCTATTAACTCTGGAATAATATCATAATTACATCCATCGGTATGATAAGCCACTTTTACGTCCGGATTAATTTCCTTTATAGAACGAATAATATCTGCCATACGAGGCTTGAAGTATTCACGCCATAATTCCGGATCAATTAACAAAGAAGACTGAGACCCCATATCATCTCCTAACCAAATCATATCTACTCCACGACGTACCATCTGGCATGCCACCTCTTTATGATAATGATACGTTTCATCAAGCAAATGGTTTGTCAGTTCTGGATTCAGATAAAAATCCGTCATCAATGTATCCAGACCACGCAATGCCCATGCAGACTCAAAGATTGTGCAATGTACCCTACCTATAATATAGTATTCACTGCCATACTCACGAATCAAGCGTTCTACATGCTCATACAATTCAGGGCGAGTGGGGTCTGGAGCCTTATAATTCATAGCAGCTTCATCATCGTCACGCAATGGATTCTTTGCTATATTCGTATAATGTCCTTCCCCAAAAGGAGTCTGATAGGCATCAATCTTCCATTCTACTCCCCATTCATCCGTATAAGCTTCCGGTTTCAGATAATAATTCGTAAACCATCCCACTCCAACCTGCAAAGCATCTTGTCCGGTCAGAATCTCCAGATCATATCCATACCATTCTCTATGATGAGGTTCAGAAAACATCGGAGGTAATAAAAATTCTTTTCTTAATCTATCTGCAAACTCAGGTGTAAATGTTGCCTGAAAAGGCGGACGGTCTGTTTCTTCGTGATTCAATGCACGAATTACGCGTTCTTTATGTGTCATACTAGTTATTAGTTTTAATTCTATACAAAGGTAGTATTTGCTTATTTCCCTTTTTAGGATTATTTTTGCTAAAACTGACATTATATTTGCAACCTATTTGAAATACATATCAGACCATGAAATCTATATCCATCGAAAAAGTAGTAAAGCCTGTTTATTCATCATTCTGCGCTGTACATTATGAGAATAAATATTTTGCTGCCCCCTTGCATATACATCCTGAATACGAATTAATATTGATTGAAAAAGGTGAAGGCCATGCTTTTGTCGGTGACCAGGTACGTCCCTTCAAAAAAGGAGATTTTATGCTGATAGGTTGTAACTTACCCCACTTATGGCTAAGTGCCGACTGTTATTACGAAAAAGACTCAACACTTATGTCGCAGTCTACCTATTCTCAATTCAGCTCAGATATTTTCCCGATGAATGACTCTATCGAAGAGTTTAAAAATATTTGTCAACTATTGAGAAAATCTGCACGAGGCATTCTGTTCCAGGGTGAGCGACAAAGAGAAATCCAGGAATGCTTTACACAACTTCCCAACCTGAACGGCTTCAATAAGCTCGTAATGCTTTACGAAATTCTGCACGATTTATCTTCCTGTCCATATCAGTTCTTGACAGACAAGCATTATATCAATCCTTACATCAAGGATGAAGAAGACAATATCATAAAACGGGCAAACCAGTTTATGCATTTGCATTATCAAGAAGAAATCACCCTTGAACAAATCGCCGATTTTGCAGGCATGAACCCTAGTGCACTTTGCCGTTATTATAAAAAGCACACACAGAAAACCATGTTCAGCTATCTGACCGAAATACGTATAACTTATGCAACCAAACTATTGTCCATCCGACAAAAGAATATAAGCCAAATTGCTTACGATTGTGGCTACAACAATATTTCTTATTTTAACCGACAATTTAAAGCTCTGAAAGGCAAAACCCCAAGTGAGTATTATAAAGACTTACACCATGAGCAGGAAGAAACAACCGACTGAGCCCTCACTACAAATTATATAACCTGTTAGAAAAACAAGTTGTCACAATACACATCCTGGAAGCGCGAATCACTTTCTAAAGCATGATGAGTTATCAGAGTCAATATCTCAGGTATCTCCTGCAAAGCCTGTGAATAAGTCAGCTCCCTGCAACCTTTAAGAGCAGTATTTCCTTCCTGCCTGATTTGCGACTTTGACACAGCCTTAAGCAAACCTATCTCCATTGCTTTTTCAACATCGAGATAAGTTCCCAAACCTCCAGCTATATAAATATGCTCTAAATCTGTCAACTGAAGCCCCGCTTTGTTCAAAAGTAACTGAAAACCGGTAGCAATAGCAGCTTTTGCCAACTGAAATTCACGTACATCTCTGTCATATACGGCTACTTTATCAGTCAAAGCCAACTCTGATTGCCCTTCCTCACATAATGCTCCGCTACAGTCGATATACCCTTGACGAAGAAAATAATGAATAGCATCCACCAAGCCACTACCACAAATGCCATCTGCCAAAGTATCTCCAATGACACTAACCTGACCATTATCTGTTTCAACCTTATAAATAGCACCATTCACAGCCCGCATACCCTGAGTTATATTTACCCCTTCGAAAGCCGGACCTGCAGCGGTAGAAGTACAAAAAATCTTCTCCCGATTTCCAATTACAATCTCACCATTTGTACCCAGGTCCAGTAATGCCTGCCATTTATTTTGCTTATGAATTTGCAAATGATAGATACCAGCCAACAAATCACTACCAACAAAATGACTCAAATTAGGAAGAAACAGAATCTTACAGACTGACGGAACGTTCCACCCCAATGACTCTGCAGAAAAAGACTGTAAACCTTGTGTATTTGATTGAAATGGATAAGCAGCAAAAGGCTTGACATCCAAACCTGCAAACAAATGATGCATTACACTATTTCCAACCAAAGTAATCTGGCGAACCTCTTCTCTGCCACCGTTGTGAAGCAGTGTATCTATCATATTCCCTATTTGCCGGCGGATTAAAGTCATCAATTCTTCAGCATGTTCTTCTTTTTCAATCGCATAAGCAATTCTAGATATTACATCAGCTCCTTTCTGAGACTGGCAATTACTTTCTGCTACCGACGATAAGACCTTCCCACTTCTACGGTCAATCAATTGAGCCACTACAGTTGTAGAACCGACATCCACAGCAATAGAATCACCACTTTCATGATATAGCTGGACAGAATCCTGATCTGCAAGAATAGCATCTTCACGCCAAGGTATACGTAAAACCAAGTCTGACATAACTCTGCTAAAACATGCCAGCCTCCATTGTCCGGATAAACGTTGCTTACGCGACAATAATTCACGATGACGCTTATCCATACAAATATCTCCATCCAATAATTCTACCAGACAGTTTCCACAAATACCTTTTCCTCCACAAGGGAAATTTACCCCGGTTTCTCGAAGTACATCACTTAACAATGCTCCTTCATCTGCCTGCAGCACTTGATTGCCCGGCAATAATTTTACCGAATACCGCATCTGAAATACTATTATTTTACTCTTCGATAGTTACAATTTTTTCTGCCACAATACAAGCATTCCTCTTTCATAAAAGGTAAATCTTTACCAAATCCGACTATGGCACTTAATGATTTTAAAGGATACATTACCGAGGATTCCGACAAACGAACACCAATAGTCTCCGGTTCCAATAAAGAAAACAATAATACTTGCTCAGCCAAGTCCCAGTCACAACACCCCGGACTTAAAGGAAATGTACTGCCTACGCCATACATTTCTACAAATGATTCCCGCCAGGTTTTCATCATTAAATCCATCTGATAATTGACAAAAGCATCGCACAAATAAGCTTTTATCAAGTCCCCCTCTTTATCATACTGTTTATAAAGTGCCATCACTCCTTCACCTAAAGTAGCTACCACAACTGCCAAGAAATCAGCTTTTTCCAATAGCGCAGACATACGCCTGCCCCCATGCAGTCTCCTTCCATCAAGCAATAATGTATCCGTGGTCCCAGTCCATTGGGGGAACAAACGGTAAACCAATTTAGGCTGCGCAACTTTACGAAAATCGGAAGCTACAGTTTCAGCTTCCGATTTCCAATAATCATCCTGCAGTTCTTCTGGTAAAATTTCCTTTAAATTCATAGAACTCCAGTTTTCCAGAGAAAATTCTACTATTTTTTGCTTCATTTCACCAGAAGAATTACCTGCAGACCAACAAACCTGATTCATTTTCAACTTAAAATAACCCTACTGCATCATTCAAACCTGATACAGGATTAAAAAATTATTTTATTGATAAAACAATCTTTCCACAAACTTTATCACCCCGTTTCAGCGGGCGGAAATCTTTGCTGGAGTGCGAAGTCAGGAAAGTATCATTTCCTGCATTATTATAATCTGCAACCAGGAAAGAAATACCCTCAGCCGTTTTCCATGGACGTAAATGCTGAGTTCCATCCGATAAAATTTGAACTTGCATACCCTCTTTATCACAAAGCATAGCTTCGAAGATATTTTCTTTTGTCGCACGGAAAAGGTTAGAACCAGCAGCAGTCTGATCAAAGCCCCATGCCTTCGACGGCTGTTCAGACGGACCGGCCAAGCCCGATATTGGCAGTGATGCATCATATGCTACTGCTTCCCCTTGCAACGCTCCTAAATGGTCTTGAGGATACACACTCCAATACCCTTTTCTCTTCCATTGAACCTTATCAAACGAAGCAGGAATTTCAAATACCAGTCCAACCTGTCTGGGAGAAATTTCCTTCAGCATTGTAAAATTATAGTCGCATTCAATCTTACCCGCTCCTTTAAAAATATATTCAAAATATCCTTCCGCCTCATCATACTTACCATACGTACGAATCCTCACTTCATTATTTACATCACACAGTTCAATCTTCTGCGCAACCCAATGAGCACAAACCGGAGTATACGGCTCAAATTTCTGGTCCTTTCCTACCATTTGTATACCCTCACCTTCTGCATTCAGCGGAAGAATCATCAACTCAGGTGCCTTCAGTAAAACAGATTTTCCATCAAGCGTGGAAGTTAACAGACCTGTTCTTTTATCAACGCGGAAATTTACAGCACCAGCCTTTACTTCATAAGCATCTGTTGTTTCCTGTAAATCAACCTTCTCGGCTTGTGCTAACTCCTGTTTACGGGATATTTCTGGCAATGTCTGGAAATGATAAGCATCCACTTCAAAACCGCGTACCCCAACCACTTTCAAGTCAATATACCCTTCAGCACAGACCTCTTCCGGAAGTGTTATTTCAAACATACCTTTAGCACCAGGTTCTACATTCGGAATAACCACTCCATTTTTACTTCCGACGCTCCACTCAATTCTGGTTTCATTCAGGTTTGAGAACAAATGACGATTCTCTACCTCGAAACTGATCTTGCCATTATGATCTGGATTTCCATTCAGCACAATCTTTACAGGGCTAAAAGCCTTCTTCATACCCCAATATTCCGGTTTAGGACGACGCCAACCATCAATAGGTCCCCATGTCCCATAGCCTACGGCACGTCCTCCCGACAAAAAGAACGTATCATCAATTCCAGCCCAGATTGCACCGCCAAGTACTCCTTTGCTATAATACATATCATTCCACATACGGTCGAGCAAAACTCCCCACATGCTTCGTAATCCCGGGTCGGCAGCCAGTTCCAGACGATTATACGCATTCAAATGACAAAATTCATCAAATACAATCGGACGTTTGTGGTTCCGATACATATTTGGCCCTTCCGGACCCGGATAATGATGATTGGTTATTTCCAAATCCCCCTTATCAGCATCAGGTCCCCACTGACTGAAAATACGCGGACGCGTAGGATCTATTTTTTTTACAAGTGTTGCAGCCTCTTTGAAGTATTCTTCATACAGATTCGACTCATTTCCCATTGACCACATCAATACCGAAGGATGACTGCGGTTAAGATTTACCATAGCCAGATGCTGGTCCACCAATACTTCCCGTCGTTTAGCTTCCGGAACTTTAGCCTCATGAGCCCAGCAGAATGGAGCCTCAACCTCTACAAACATACCCAATTCATCACAAGCTTCCAATAAAGCCTCTTCGGGCGGATAATGCGATGTTCTAATATAGTTCACATTACCTTCTCTAAAGATTTCCACATCCTTCCGCCACATATCATTGTTCACAGAGCGGCCTCGAAGCGGCATCACCTCATGATGACAAACCCCACGTAACTTAATCAAACGATTATTTACGAATACCTGGTTTTTACGGACCTCTATCTGCCGGAATCCTACTCTTCTAGCCGATGATTCCAACAAACTGTTTCCTTTCATCAGTTTACAAGTCAACCGATATAAATTCGGATGTTCCGGATCCCATTTATGAGGAGCTTTAACAGAAAAATCAAATTTTAAATGTTTCGTTTCTCCGCCTGCAATGGTTTCTATTTTCTTTACAGCATCCTTTAACTTGACAAGTTTTCCCTCTGTATCCGTCAGCTCAAACTGCAACTTATATCCATCAGCAACAGGCTTTCCATCGTTTGTAATATCCACTTCTGCAGTCAGCTTTGCATCCGTATAGGTCGAATCAAACGAAGTACTTACATGAAACATAGACAGGTTGGTCTCCGGCAAGGCAAATAAGAAAATATCACGGGTAATACCTCCCAAAGGATGCACGGCATAACGCGATGCATTCGAAGTAGAATCTGCAATTGTCTCAGAAGTTACAGCCATTGCGATACGGTTCTCAGCCCCTACACGAACCAAATCTGTAACATCCAACTCAAAAGCAGTAAAACCACCCAAATGGCTTCCGGCTTTCTTTCCATTAATATACACCTGAGCATCGCTATATACCCCATTACAACGCAATTTTACACGTTGCCCTTGCCATGCCGCAGGAATTGTAAAAGTCCGGAAATAGCCCGCAGCCTTTCCTTTCTCTACTTCAAACCCTTGCATGACCCATTCACCCGGAACTTCAATATTTTTCCATTTCCGGACTGATTCCTTTTCCCAAAATTCCGGTTCTGGTGCAGGATTGAACAACCATTTTCCAGACAGAGCAACCCGTTCATTCATGACACGTACCGGCAATGGCGACAGCCGGGGAACCTCTATATTTTCGGCATTTATTGCTATTGTAAAAAGCAAAAACAAAATACACAGGATTCTACTTTTCATACTTAATAGATTTATTTTCATTCAACAAATAATTAATTCATAAATTAGATCAGGTAACACATTCATATGTACAAAAGTAAAGCTATTCAGACTTTTAGCGCAACAGTATATTTGCAGAAAATTGTAGAATATTTGCCCATTTAAAAATTAAGGTTACCTCTTGTGCAGAAGCAACCTTAACTAAAATCCTTATTTCATCATCTATTATAAATTAAACCGATAAACATTTCCACCGTAATCGGCTGCATACAATGATTTTCCATCTATCGTAATTTTACCGAAAACAGGAGCACCAACCTTATGTTTCCATACCACCCTTCCGGCTTCCGGATCAACCCCATAAATCACTCCGTCCGAAGCACCAAAGTAAACAACGCCTTCATGCAATACCGGACTCGATTCTACAGTACAAGAAGGATGACGGGAATAAGGAGAAGTATATATTAAAGAAGGAGCTGTATTGATTTGCCATTCCTGCTCCAATGTATTCCGGTTCAATGCCACCAGACCATTTCCCTGCGTACCGAAAATAATCCATTTTCCGGTAACCAGAGGAGTAGATGTTGTATTCGCATTATAAGGCAGCCGTTTGCGCAAAACAGTATGTCCGCTCTGAGGCTCTATGATAAAAAGAGCATTACCCGAAGCTACATACAGCAATCCGTCTACATAAGCCGGTGAAGCACCGCGTTCACGAATATCACTTTCTTCTTTCCGCCAAAGCATTTTGCCGGTCTTCCGGTCATTACCGTAAAGTCCGCTCCACTGTGTACCCGACACCACGACATCACCTGCCAGTACCGGTGTAGAAGTTGCACCCTGGTTCTGTCCCCAGCCGTTATTCAACCAGTCGGGTTCACCAGTCTGAACATCATAGGCTCCTAAAGCCTTACCCGTACCTGCATAAACTTTTCCATCGGCAGCTACCACACCCTCAATAATAGAAGGAAGTCCATCCACCTTCATCTTACGTTCCCACTTCAATTTTCCGTTTTGCGCATCAACAGCCAGCAGGTATCCCTCTGCATCCTGTGCAAACACCGTCTGGTTTTCATAAGCGATTCTATTCTTGACAGAGTTACGAAGCGGATAACGCCATATCTGTTTTCCGGTTGCTGCATCCAGCGCTAAGATAGCTCCCTCTCCTTTCAAATCTTCGTCCAGCGTAGCCATAAAGACTTTTCCATCAGCCACTACCGGAGCCGTAAACCAGACATTTGCCTTCAAGTTCTGTACCCAGGTCAGCTCAGGCATTCCCTTTGCATGAACATCTTTGTAAACAAAAGAAGTACGTTGCGTCATAACATCACCGCTCTTTAATTCTGCTTTTGCAGTTACAAAGATACGCTGTCCATTTACAGCGTCCGGAATACGGAACAATGCACTCCAGTTCCAATCCGAATTAGCCTGCATCGGCTGATTCTTACACAGTAGTTTTCCACCTTCCGACTGGCACGAATAGGTAATACGGGCAACCGGAGAAACCGTATGATAAGCATTCACAGACAACAGCCAGTTACCTTCTGCATCACGCGGACATTCATCATTGGCAATCGAAGCAAACTGTAAGGAATTATTTAAATAAGTATAACGAAGCTGACTGGTCACATCACCGTTACGGTCGGCTTTAATCATACGCACTGCACTGACCGAGCGGTCAATACCTCCTTTATCCAATGTAGACGTACTGATGGTCTTGATCTTTCCCTGCTGACGAACAAAATGCATGTGCCAGTGACCATACACCCATGCCTTCGTGTTATAATCGTTCAAATCCAATTTCTCCGAATCACTGATTTTAAAAACAAACTCATCTGTAGTACTCCACAAATCATGATTAAAGAAAACTATCGGCTTACCCTTAGGCTGCTGTTCCAAATCATTCTGGATCCATCGGATTACGTCCTCCCGGCGGAATCCCGGAGCATGATCACCTCCCCACATCGGTGTTACCACATAATGCGTAGAACCAAAATCAAAAGAGTAATATACAGGCCCGTATATGCTTTCAAACAGTTCCTCACCATATTTTCCTTTTACCAGGTCATGGTTCCCCAGACAATAAAATACCGGACAACCCATGTTCGAAGTATTCATCAGCTTGATATGGTTCTTCAAACCATTCTCATAACAGATATCACCCGTATGCACCATGAAAGCGACTTTCTCATTCGCTGCCAAATCACGCATTTCATTTGCCCAGTCTTCCTGATTAATGGTATTAAAGATTTCCGTATCGGCAATATGCAAATACTGATGGCTTCCATCCGGAGCAATATAACCCTGCAAAGGCTGTACACCAAAATCATACGAACATTCAGAGCCTGTAATACGCTGATAATGCTTGTTATCTGTCTGATACCCCGATGGCGTAGTAATAAAAATAAACCGCTCGTTTTTAAACCCCGGTAAAGAGAAGGTACCATCTGCAGCTGTTTTCACTACGTTCAGTCCATCCGAAACGCATACATTCTTCAATAATTTCTCCCCCTTATCATATTGACCGTTTCTGTTAGTATCTACATAAACACGGCCCTGATAGGCTGCCTGACTAACGGCCGAACAACCTAACATACATAACAGTAATAGATTTTTTTTCTTCATATTAAAACAATCATTGATAATACAAAAATAGAGAAACAATCCCAAGCAAACAAAAAAATGCACCGGGATTCACATCTCAATGCATTTTATAAAAGACCCTCTTTTTACAATTATACTTCAAACATACGATAATATTTAAAAAAGCTAACTTTTATTTCTTATTAATCATACTCCCCACTCTTTCAAGAATTCTGACTGATTCTTGTGGAACAGTTCCTGTACCATCAGGACCAATATTCAATAATAAATTTCCTCCATTGGCATTTATCTCATTCAGCTTGGAAAGAACATCCTCGGCACTTTTCCATTTATGATCATTCATTTTATATCCCCATGATTCATTCAAAGTATAACAAGCTTCCCAAACATGGTCTTGTTCTTTATCAGGATGCTCTTGTTCAGGGGTACCAAAATCTTTTGTGAATAAAGCACGTTTGGCCACCCTGTTGTTGATAATGATTGAAGGTTTTAAACTCCGGATATAATTATAAAGATCTTTTCCGTCCTCCAACGTCCACCAGTCTACCCAGTCAGCATCAAACCAAAGAATATCGGTATCATAATTTTCTATCAATTCTTTAATCTGATTTTTCATATATGTCACATATTCAGCTTTTTTACCTGGCCTCATAGCTATTTGTGCCCACCAACCCCATGAATCCTTGCCATTGCTGTTGCGCTCCTGAGAAGGATGGTGCCAATCAATAATACTATAATAGGTTCCGAATTTTATACCATATTTTTTACACGCTGCAGAAAGTTCCCTGATAAAGTCCCGTCCCTTTACAGGTGAAGAAGCAATATCAAAATCTGTATATTGGGAATCCCAAAGACAGAACCCTTCATGATGTTTAGTCGTTATTACCAGATATTGCATTCCGGCCTCTTTAGCCAGCTTCACAATTTCATCAGCGTTAAAATTCTTAGGATTCCAAGTATCAATAAGTTTAGCATATTCTGCGGAAGGAATATCAGCCGTAGACTGTATCCATTCTGCATAACCGTCTATCGCTTTACCGTTGTATACTCCACCCAGACTGCTATATAATCCAAAATGAACAAACATTCCAAATTTGGCATCTACAAACCACTGCATTCTTTCTTTAAACTCCTCCTGGAATTCATTCAAATAATCTGCCGGACAATGAGCTGACAGGGGCAAATTAAACCCTGTAAGTGCAAGCACAAAAAGTAGCTTTCTAAATTTCATACCAATTGTTTTCATAGTTTTTTCTAAGGATAATTAATAGAATTGATTCTCTTTACAAAAATAAGGCTATTTCTATTTTTTCTACAATAGAATCTTTGCAAAAAATTGTAGAATATTTGCCTGTCAACAAATTAAGGTCACCTCCTTATACGGAAGCGACCTTAATCAGATTTAAACAATAAAAAATAATAAAATCAATTCACTTTAATATGTTCCGGCTCCCCTTTCGTCATAAACCGAATCACTACATCCGGTGCATCCTCACTAATCAGACTACAAGAAAATGACACAGCCGAAGTTCCTGAAGGCAATGTAGTATCACCTTCCGGTGTTACCTCCTGCAACACATTATAATTCTTATCCGTCACTACAGCCTTACCATCGAAAGTATAAAGCAAATATTGATGCTCTTTTACCTGGCAAGGAAACTTAATTACGCCCTCCGATGTGGTAAACTGCGGATTCTCAATGGCACCGTCACCTTCCACTTTCAGACGAACAGCAAACTTACCATCATAAGGTGAAGTCCAAGACCAATCCGAACCTCCCGGCTGTCCCGGTTGCATTTCACCTACATTACAAGTATAATATTTAGAAATATGCAACGGATACAGATTAAAGTTCTTGTCATCTATCTTTTCGAGACGCCATTCCGTTTTCGGGTCACGCAGACGAGTGCGCTGTTCTTCACTGAAAGCTTGCTTTTCACGCAGGTAATCCCAGTTCTTGATAGCCTCCAGCAATTCGTCTATCTGGCCGTGACGCTTGAATGTCTTGCTACGAATTGTCATCGCATATCCGGCATCAAAACCGGCAGCCTCAGACATAGCCCACTCTATATCCTCCAACGAAGTACATTGTTGACGACGGTCAGCCAGACGAATCAAGAACCAGCCAAGCATACGCGGGAAAAGGTTACGCTTGTAGAAAGCCTGATTAAGGATACGACTCTCCACCTGCCCTGTTCGCATTGCTTCTCCCCAAGGTTCACCCCAGTTGGTATAAGTATGCGTATGCCATAAGTTATGGCTCAAACGGCTTGCATCATTACGCAACGGATGTTTTACTTGCGTAAAGACACGATTCACAAAGCGTGACATTGCATAATCGTCCTGTCCCGTATAACTGCATCCTTCCAAGCCATCAAAAGATATCTGGCAAACACCTGTATTATTCAAAAGCTCTGCAATACGGTCGGCAAACTCATCCTGTAATTGCAAATCCGGGAAGAACGTTTTATACGGATAATCCCACAGCTTATAAAGCGGTTTTGCCTTATCATGCGCTTTTGCAGTTGTCCCCCAGGTCCCACGCTTACAGTTTTTCAACAACATATTATCACCTTGTTCCACTGCCTTTCCAAAAGAAATCAATTCATCTTCTATCTGCAAGCCATTCAAGGACAAAGGCACAGCAAACAAATCCGACTCCTTAATCAGAATATCCGTCTGATTGGCATCAATCGATTCTATCAATGACAACTTACCTTGCTTCAACAGATGAGCGGAAGGTACAGGTGTAACATAAGCATCGTTGGTTGTAGTAAAGTTACTCAGTGTATGCACCCCCAGACCAATCTGCTTAGCCTTAGCTTTTTCCACCAGTTTCTTCATTCCCTCATCGCCACCGGAAGTTACATTCGGACTCCAGTTGAAGTGTCCCCAGTCAAGAAAAGGTCCGTCATGATACATATAATCGAAACCAGCCTGCTCGGCACGTGCCAACATTTCCTCAAAATTATTTTCCGTAAAATCTGTAATCAGATAAGATTTCATCGACTCGCGTGATTTCTTGGCCCATTCACCATTCAACATAGGATGAGGTAATCCTTCGGCAACTTCCACAGCACCGATACGGTCCAAAATATCTTCACGATCATCACCAAAGAGTGCTACAGCCGCACCTTTGATAGGCCCGTCTGCTCCTGCCACCGGCAAAGTCCACGATTTTTTTACACCCGACACCGTACGGAACTCTTCACGGTCACGTCTGCGGGCAGCCAACTGAAACACAGCTCCATCTTCTGTCTTGGTTACAGCCTGCTTTTCACCCGGAACCGTACTGACTGACAAGGATGCAGGACTGCCTTTGTAACCGAATTTTGTCATATAAGCATCAGCATAGCCATCCGGCAAACCTGCAGTAGTCTTGATATTCAGTGCCTGCATTCCAAAAGCCTGTTCCTTACCTTGAACTACCCCCACTACTTCACCTACGACCTCATTTACTGCTACTCCTACCGGACCAAAAACCAGCACATCATACTTTTCCGGAACATCAACAGCCTCTATACGTACACATGCATCCGACTCCTTTACACGCAAGGTAATTTTTCCCCCATCTGTCATAGTCAGTTTCAGTAAATCCTTCGAAACTTTCATGGCTGAGGGCAATACAACTGCCCCATTACTTCCGGCTGATACAATAGGAAATTTGTCCTTTCCTAAAACTTCTTGTCCGTTTACTTGAATGGACTGATAATAACCACACTCGTCAATACCAATTTGCGTATGCTTTGTCTTTAAATCCTTCTGACCATATAAAGAAACTGCAAAGGAAGACAAAACAAGCCAGCACAGATTCCTGGCCAATCCGAATCTAAATGTCTTTTTCATACTAATAAATTTAAAAAGGAATAGTATCCTTGTAAGCGGGGTTAGACTGAATCCCATCTTACAAGAATACTATTTTTTACAAAAGTAACGCTTGCAAAGCGTACAATCTTGCACTATACCACTAAATACTTATACTATTTCATGATTCACTATAAATCGGTTATAACATTTGGGAATAAGAGGAAGAGCCTAGAAACAAATACTAACTAAAACATATAAGTTCAACAAAATAATAGCGCAAGAGGGTGCACTTCAATTACGACACACCCTCCAACTGAACATTTACTAATTTTATTTCGAATTCATATTACTTATATAAATTATACTAGATTTTAATAACTCCTAATCCATTACAAGCTTTACCTCTTCTCCTCTAGACAATGAGATTTCAAATATCATACTACTAAAAAAGTCTTTTCTACCATCTTCATAAATCACTGTACAAGTTTTACCTGGCCATGGATTCTGAATTTTACATGGACGTCCTTGTTCACTCTTAATCA
>OGMI01000374.1_pt1 | contig 23988 bp, 23 predicted proteins | sample 1573201 | NCBI WGS metagenome assembly OGMI01 (sample SAMEA2582012, study PRJEB24529) | metagenome | biome: Human gut stool | place: China | collected 2011
AAGAATAATTATAGATACTATTCAAGAGATCAATTTTCAGAGTTAAGTTTTTTATTATTATTAAAAAATACAGGCTTTTCTTTAAAAGATATAGAGATATATTTTAAAAGTTCCGATTTAAATGAAAGCAAGGAGTTTTTAAAGAGAAAACTATTAGAAATAGATAATAAGATAAAAGAATTAAAATTATCTAAAGAGGGAATTGAAAAAAAGTTAGAACATATAGAAAAAGTTTTAAAGATAAAAAATCCAGTTCCAACTATAAAGATAATTCCTAAAATGAAAGTTATAAAAGTGGATTTAAAACCACCATATGATGATTTAGAGTTTGAAAAAGCAACTTTAAAGTTAAAGAAAATTTTAAAACGTGAATTAACAGATGAAGATAAAATTTTTTCTGCAATAAAAAAAGAGAATATTATTAGAGAATATAAAGGTGGAGCAAATTATTTAGGAAAAGTTTTAAATTCAGATGAAGATATTTTAGGAACTGATATAGAAGAGAAAAAATATGTTTCTGTGATCCATGCTGGACTATATAATAATATTTATCTAACTTATATAAAGGCTATAGAATATATAGAGAGCAAAAAATTGAAAATAGTAGGAGATTCAATAGAGTTTTTTTCACAATTTACACTTTTTTGGAAAGAAGGTGCTGGAGGATATATGGAAATATTGATACCAGTTGAAGAATATTAAAAGGAGGAATAAATGGAGTTAAAGTTAGTTATATTTGATATGGATGGTGTTATCTTAGATAGTGAAAGAGTAGCAAATTTAGCTTGGTTTCAAGTGAGTGAAAAATATAATTTAGGCCTAACTTTGGAAAAATTAAGAGATATAAAAGGTGGGACTACAGCTAGAACAGAGGGAATATTAGCTAAGTTAGTAGGAGAAGAGATAGCTAAGAAAATTCTTGTTGAAAAAAAAGAAAAACAACTTGAAATTATAAAGTCAGAGGGAGGTATAAAATTAAAAAAAGGAGTAGTTGAACTATTAAAATATATAAAAGAAAAAGGTTTAAAATGTGTAGTTGCTACTTCTACAAGCAGAGAAAGTGCTGAAAGACAATTAAAAGAAACAGGTGTTTATAAATATTTTGACACTTTAACTTTTGGAGATGAGATTGAGAATGGAAAACCTGCTCCAGATATATTTTTAAAAGCTTGTGAAAAGGTAAAAGTATCTCCAGAGGAAGCTATAGTAATAGAGGATTCAGTATTAGGAGCTACTGCAGCAAATAGAGCTATGATAAGATGTTTTGTAGTTGAAGATACAATAAAATTTACAGAAGAGGAAAATAAATTAGCTTATAAAAAATTTGAAAACTTATTAAAAGTAAAAGAATATTTAGAAAAATATAATTGACAATTGTCTAAAATTATAATATACTTATCCTAAGAAATAAAAAAGGAGGTTATCAATATGTCTAATATAAAAGCACAATATTGGTGGTGGAGCTACATAGAAAAATTGGATAATTTATTAAATAATGTTAGATATTGGCTTTTGTCTATTGATAACATATCTCTGTCTATGTAACTCGAAAAAATTTTGATCTAAGTATTTCTAGTTACTAGGGATATTTAGATTTAGATATTTTGTATATATAAAGCAGTCTAACTGACTGCTTTTTTTATTTCAAAAAGGGAGAGGATAAAATGGAAGAAACAAGAGAGTTGTGGAACAGCAGAAAAGGATTTATTTATGCAGCTATAGGAGCAGCTATAGGATTAGGAAATTTATGGAGATTTCCATTTCAAGCATATAAAAATGGAGGAGGAGCATTTTTTCTACCATATATAGTTGCTTTATTTACTTGTGGGATACCTCTTATGATACTTGAATATCAATTAGGAAGAAAAGTTAGAGGAGGATCTACTAAAGCTTTTAGAATGTTGGGAACAAAATATGAATGGCTAGGATGGCTTCAAGTTATGATTCCAATAATTGTAATGATGTTTTATTGTACTATTATATCAATTGCTGTTGTTTTTATGGTTTGGTCTTTAGGGCATGCCTTTGGTTTAGTTAATTGGATGTCAGATCCTGGAAAGTTAATGGGAGTTATAGTTGGAAGTGCAAAAGGTCCTTTTGACTTTTCAGCAGGAATAAGCAAATATATGTTAACATTTATCTTAGTTGTTTGGTTTGGAAATTGGATAATAGTAAAAAAAGGTATTGCAGGTGGAATAGAGAAGTGTTCTAAGGTTATAACACCCTTATTGATTATTTTGATGATAGTTTTTATGGTTAACTCTTTAAGACTTAAGGGAGCTGTAATAGGATTAAATGCTTTATTTACTCCAGATTTTGATAAAATTTTGAATCCAAGTATTTGGGTTGCAGCTTATGCTCAAGTATTCTTTTCAACAACTTTAGCAGTTGGAGTTATGATAGCTTATGGATCTTATATTCCAGAAAAATGGGATATAGTAAACAGTTCTTTTATAACTGTATTAGCGAATGCTTCTTTTGATATAATATCAGGAATAACTGTATTTTCAACTTTAGGGTATTTAGTAAATAGTATTGGAAGTGATTTTAATTCCTTTGGAAATGGAGCTGGAATAGCTTTTATAGCCTTTCCTATAGCAATTTCAGCTATTACTACTAATCAATTTTTACAAGGAATGATAGGATTTATATTTTTCTTCTGTTTATTTATAGCTGGACTTTCCTCAAGCATATCTATGTTAGAGGCTTTTACAACTGGGGCTTTAGATAAATTTAAAATAAAAAGAGAAAAATTAGTGGGAATAATATCTTTAATTGGATTATTGGGAAGTGCTTCTTTTTCAACTTATGCAGGATTTAATTATATTTTAGATATAGTAGATTCACATGTTGGTAACTATATAATTGCAACTTTAGGATTAGTAGAAACTATCTTAGTTTGTAAATATTATGGTGTAGAAAAAATAAGAATAGAAGCTAATGAATATTCAGATTTTGAAATAGGAAAATGGTTTGATGTATTGTTAAAATATGTAACTCCAGTTCTTTTAGGAATTACTGTAATTACTAATTTAGTAAAAGGAATAAAAGGAATGACAATACAAAATTTAGTTTTTGGATGGGGAACTATTTTAATAATGATAATAAGTGCAACAATATTTTATAAAAAAGAATGGGAAAGTAAAAGTGAAAGAGATTAGGTGGTAATATGAATACAAGTGCAGTAATAATGATGGTAGTAGGTTGTTCAATTGTTTGGGGTGGTCTTTTAATCTCCATAGGAATTAGTTTAAAAAAAGAGAAATAATTAAATTAAATGAGGCCAATAACTACTAGTGGGTAGTAGTTACTGACCTCATTTTTATATAAAATATTTAGGTTAGGGGCTTATTATTTTTGAGTTCTCTTTTTAGCAAATATAAGAACTACAATAACTCCAATTATACCAACTGGAAAAGCGATAAACCAAGATTTTGTATATCCTATTAATACATAAGAAACAAATGATATAGCAGCTGCAGTTAAAGCGTAAGGTAATTGAGTATAAACGTGTGCTACGTGGTTACATTGAGATCCTGCAGAAGCCATAATAGTTGTATCAGAAATAGGTGAACAGTGGTCACCACAAACAGCTCCAGCCATACATGCAGATATAGAAATTATCATCATATGAGGATCATGCTCAAATACAGCAACAACTATAGGTATTAAAATACCAAATGTTCCCCAAGAAGTTCCAGTAGCAAATGCAAGACCACAACCTACTAAGAAAATAATAGCAGGTAACATATTAACAAGTCCTCCAGCTGCATGCTCCATCATTCCAGCAACATATGGAGCAGCTCCAAGGCTATCTGTCATAGCTTTTAATGACCATGCAAATGTTAAAATAAGAATAGCAGGAACCATTGCTTGGAATCCTTCTGGAATTGAATCCATACACTCTTTAAATGTAAGAGATCTTCTAGCTACATAGAAAATAACTGCTAATATTAAAGCAAACATACTACCAATAGCAAGACCTTGTGAAGCAACACTATTAGAGAAAGCTTCAACAAATCCAGTACCTGAGAAGAAACCTCCAGTATAGATCATACCAGTTATACAGAAAATTATTAAGAAAATGATAGGAACAACTAAATCTAAAACAGTTCCTTTAGTATTCTCTTCTTCTTTATTATCCCTTTCCTCTTGACTTCTACCATCTGAGAATAAATCTCCTTTTAAAGCATTTAATTCATGTTTAGCCATAGGACCATAATCAACATTTAAAATAGCTATCATTAATAGCATAAAGATTGTAAATAATGCGTAGAAGTTATAAGGAATAGCTTTTATAAATACAGCAAATCCATCTTCGCCTGGAACAAATCCACTAACAGCAGCAGCCCAAGAAGATACAGGAGCTATTATACATACAGGTGCAGCAGTTGCGTCAATTAAATATGCTAACTTAGCACGAGAAATATTATGTTTATCAGTAATTGGATACATTACACTACCAACAGTTAAACAGTTGAAATAGTCATCAATAAAGATTAAACATCCTAAAACAATAGTAGCTAATTGTGCTCCAACTCTAGTTTTTATTTTTTTACTAGCCCAAACTCCAAAAGCTTTAGATCCACCAGCTTTATTCATAAGAGCAACCATTGTACCAAGAATAACAAGGAAGATAATAATACCTACGTTGTTAGAATCGCTGAGAACAGTTATTAAACCATCGTTTAATACATGAAGAGTAACCTTTTCAAGATTTGCTCCTGCATAAAAAATACCACCAGAAACAATACCTATAAATAATGAACTGTAAGCTTCTTTAGTAATGAGTGCAAGAACAATTGCTATAATAGGTGGCATTAGTGCCCAGAAAGTACCATAGAGTTTAGGTACATATTCAGCTTCTTCATTGGCAAATAAACATATAGAAAATGTAAAGAACAGCAATAGAAAAGAAAAACTTCTTTTTAGAAATTTGTGTTGCATAAATATTCCCCCTTCTCCTAAATAAAAATACGAATCACTAGAGAGATACTCAAAAGTGGTTCGTACTAATAAACTTTAGCGATAAGGAAAGAATCCTTTAAAGATTTTGAAAATGATAGCACTCCACTTAAATTGTGACAGTACGTTGTATATTTTACAACGTCCCAAGATAATTAAAATTGTGCTTTTAATCATCTTTCGGCGATGTTCCCTTTCTTAATAAAAAGTGCACAAACATAACATTTATTAATAATAATGAATACCGCAACCTCTATCTCTACTATAATTCTTGTTGACCTTATTCTAGTCTTTTTTTTATAAAATGTCAATAGAAAAATGAAAAAAAATTTTAATTTTTATAAAAAATGAATAAGAGTGTTATTTTTTTGTGATAATAGTAAAGAAATTTAGACTCATATATAGTTCACAAACACTAATATTTATGTTAAAATATTAAAAAATAAAAATAATAAATTTAATGGAGAGAAACTATGGAAAATAAAAATGTAGTAGATGTATTGTTAGAACGTGGATACATAAAACAATTTACACACGAAGATGAAATAAGAGAAGTTTTAGGAAAAGAAAAAGTTACATTCTATATTGGATTTGATCCAACAGCAGATAGTTTACATGTAGGACATTTTATAGCTATGATGTTTATGGCTCACATGCAAAAATTTGGACACAGACCAATTGCTTTAGTTGGTGGTGGAACTGCTATGATAGGAGATCCTAGTGGAAGAACAGATATGAGACAGATGATGACAAAGGAAACAATTGCTCATAATGTGGCTTGTATAAAAAAACAAATGGAAAAATTTATCGATTTTAGTGATGGAAAAGCTATATTAGAAAATAATGCAGATTGGTTATTAAATCTTAACTATGTAGATTTTATTAGAGATATAGGAGCACATTTTTCTGTTAATAGAATGCTTGCTGCAGAATGCTTTAAACAAAGAATGGAAGCTGGATTATCTTTCTTAGAATTTAATTATATGCTTATGCAAGGATACGACTTTTTAGTATTAAATAAAAAATATGGATGTACATTAGAGCTTGGTGGAGATGACCAATGGTCAAATATGATAGCAGGAGTAGAATTAATAAGAAAAAAAGAGCAAAAACAAGCTTTTGCTATGACATGTACACTTTTAACTAATAGTGAAGGTAAAAAAATGGGAAAAACTGCAAAGGGAGCATTATGGTTAGATGCTAACAAGACAACTCCATATGAATTTTATCAATATTGGAGAAATGTTGCAGATGCTGATGTTGAAAAATGTTTAGCATTATTAACATTTTTACCAATGGATGAAGTTAGAAGATTAGGAGCTTTAGAAGGAGCAGAGATAAATCAAGCCAAAAAAGTTTTAGCTTTTGAAGTTACAAAGTTAATTCATGGAGAAGAAGAAGCATTAAAAGCTCAACAAGGAGCAGAAGGAGCTTTTGGTGGAGGAGACATGAGTAATGTTCCTGCTATTGATTTTCCAAAAGAGAAAATAGGAATGGAACTTTTAGATTTATTACTTGAGCATAAATTAATTAAATCTAAAGGAGAAGGAAGAAAATTTGTAACACAAAATGGATTAACTGCAGCTGACAATAAAGTTACAGATTTTGCTATGAAAATAACAGAAGATTTATTTAAAGATGGAGAATTTGTAGTAAAAATAGGAAAGAAAAAAATATATAGAGTAGTTCTAAAATAATGAAAGGTGATTTTTTTGATAGACATAATATTGAGAAAAATGGAAGAAAAGGATATTCCAAATATATACAAATACATTCATCTCAATTATGTAAAAAAATATTTTCCTGATAAAGAGAAAGAGCAGTGGGAGGCACATAAAAGATGGTATTCTTTTGTAATAAATTCTCCCACATATCTTTTCTATACAGTTGAGAGTTTAAGTAGAGAGTTTTTAGGAACAGTAAAATTTGAAATTGTTACTAAAACTAAAGCCAATATAAGTATATATTTAGTAGAGAAAATAAGAGGAAAAGGTTATTCAGAAGCTACTATTTTTCACAGTATTGAAGAATTAAAATTTGAAAAACCTCAAATAAAAAAAATTTGTGCATATATATTAGAAGAGAATGAAATATCAAAAAAGACTTTTATTAAGAATGGTTTTATATATAAAGGAACTAAAGAATACATTGGAGCAGAACACCTTTTGTATGAAAAAAGAATAAGCCAAGAGGTAAAAAAATGACAAAAAAAGATAAAGTAAAAAATATTTTAGAAATTTTAAATAAAAAATTTGGTAAACCAGAGTGTGCTTTAAAATATAATACACCTTTTGAACTTTTAGTAGCAGTTATATTATCAGCTCAATGTACAGATGTAAGAGTAAATATTGTTACAGCAGAGATGTATAAAACTGTAAATACTCCAGAGCAATTTGCAGAGTTGCCTTTAGAAAAAATAGAAGAGATGATTAAAAGTACAGGATTTTATAGAAATAAAGCTAAAAATATAAAATTATGTAGTCAACAACTTCTATCAGAGTATGGAGGAAATATTCCACAAGAGATGGAAAAATTAGTAAAGTTAGCTGGAGTTGGAAGAAAGACAGCAAATGTGGTAAGAGGAGAAATCTGGGGACTTGCTGATGGTATTACTGTAGATACTCACGTGAAAAGATTATCAAATTTAATAGGATTAACTAAAAATGAGGATCCTATAAAAATAGAACAAGATTTAATGAAAATTGTTCCTAAAGATAGTTGGATAGATTTTTCACACTATTTAATATTACAAGGAAGAGATAAGTGTATAGCAAGAAGACCAAAATGTCAAGAATGCGAGATAAATCAATGCTGTACATATGGAAAAAAGAAATTAATTAATTCTTGACAATATTACTAAAGAATGGTATAACTAGTAAGTAAGGAAATGTCATTTTTATAGGGAGAGGGTAAATATGAAAGTTTATCTAGACAATAATGCAACTACTAAAATGGATAGTGAAGTTTTAGATGCAATGATGCCATATTTAACAGAATTTTATGGAAATTCATCAAGTTTACATCTATTTGGTAGAGAGACAAATAAGGCACTAACAGAATCAAGAGCAAGTATAGCAAAATACTTAGGAATAGAACCAGATGAGCTTATTTTTACTGCATCTGGAAGTGAATCAGATAACTTAGCTATAAGAGGAATTGCTAGAGCATATAAAAATAGAGGAAAACATATAATTACAAGTCCAATAGAGCATCCAGCTGTAAAAAATACATTAAAAGATTTAGAAGAGGATGGTTATGAAATAACAACTATTCCTGTAGATCATAATGGAGTATTAGATGTTGAAGCTTTAAAAGCTGCAATAAAAGATGATACAATACTAATTACAGTAATGCATGCAAACAATGAAGTTGGATCATTCCAACCGATAGAAGAAATAGGAAAAATAGCTAAAGAAAATAGAATAATTTTCCATGTTGACGCTGTTCAAACTATGGGAAAATTAGATATAAAACCAAAAGAGATGGGAATAGATTTACTATCTTTTTCAGGACATAAATTTTATGGACCAAAAGGAATAGCAGCTTTATATTGGAGAAATGGAGTAAGATTTGGTAAAGTTCTTACTGGGGGAGGTCAAGAGAAAAAAAGAAGACCAGGAACTTCAAATATTCCAGGAATAGTAGGAATGGCTAAAGCTCTTGAAATTTCATATAGAGATATGAATGAAGAGTGGAAAAGAGAAGAGGAATTAAGAGATTATTTTGAAGATGAAATAGTTAAGAGAATTCCAGAAGTAGTTGTTAATGCTAAAGGAGTAAGAAGATTACCAGGAACTTCAAGTATTACTTTTAAATACTTAGAGGGAGAATCTATTCTATTAAGTTTAAGTTATAAAGGAATAGCTGTAAGTTCTGGATCAGCATGTTCTTCAGATGAGTTACAAGCATCTCATGTTTTACTAGCTATGGGAATAGCTCCTGAATTTGCACATGGAACTATCAGATTTGGTATTGGAAAATATAATACAAAAGAAGAGATTGATTATGTAATTGAATCTGTAGTTGAAGTTGTTAATAAATTAAGAACAATATCACCACTATGGAATGCTTATCAAGCAAGTAAATAAAATATAAATTTTTAAGGAGATAAATAGAGATGCAATATACAGAAAAAGTAATGGATCACTTTATGAATCCACATAATGTAGGAGTTATTGAAAATCCAGATGGATATGGAAAAGTAGGAAATCCTTCATGTGGAGATATCATGGAGATTTTTATAAAAGTAGAAAATGATATAATAACAGATGTTAAATTTAGAACTTTTGGATGTGCTTCAGCAATAGCAAGTTCATCTGTTTCTACTGATTTAGTAAAAGGAAAAACAATTGAAGAAGCATTAAAATTAACAAATAAAAAAGTTGTAGAAGAATTAGGTGGATTACCACCAGTAAAAATGCACTGTTCAGTTTTAGCTGAAGAGGCAATTCAAATGGCTATTAATGATTATTTAGCTAAAAAAAATAATAAATAATTTTAGTCATAAAGAGCTGTTGTAAATCAATAATTTATAATAGCTCTTTTTTACTTTAATACATTAAATTTATAAAAAAATTATTTAAAGAAAAAATATTTAAAAAAAATAAATTACGAAGGGAAAAATAATGGCAGTTATACCATTAAGGGTACACAGGATGAAGAAGAAACTTGAAAAAATGCAGCTGAAAGAAAGACTCATTTACGGATACGGAAGAGTCATTTTGAGGATGATAGTATCCGGTGTGCTTTCTCTTATTGTTATAGGTTTATTAATGGGGAATATGCTGCGTTATGTGGAAAATGTAGAACGTGCAGATGTTGCAGTGAAAATCTGCAGGATCGATGTCAATTCTGCGGCGAGAAATATCCGTGAGATGGCATTAAACAGTGACACATCAACTTACGACAGTTATCAGCAACAGGTAGAAACACAGCTTGCTGAGGTGGATTCAGAACTGAAGGCACTAAAGGCAACAGGAATCATATCGGACGAGCTCTATCAGGAATATGCATCCGCACTTTCTGATTGGGGAAATATCGGCTATTCCATTATGGAACAGATCATGAGTGGACAGACAGAGGAAGCTGCGGATGCTATTATTAACCAATGTACGCCGGCATTAGACAATGCAGTCGCTATTGGGAAAAAGTTAGATGCAGTGACTGACAAGGCAAGCCATCAGGCGGTGATCTTTACAGGCTGCATGACAGTGGCAGGAATTCTGGTGATCATCTTAAGTGTGATATTTGCAATTCTTTTTGTGAAGAAAATAAGTAATGTCGTGGTTGATTCGATTCTCGAACCACTGCATGCGATCGAGGATGTTGCAAAGGAACTCACAGAGGGTAATTTGCACAGTACATTAGAATATCGTTCTGAGGATGAGATTGGAAAACTTGCACATAGTATGCGTAAATCTATCCGCATACTTGGATCTTATGTGGATGATATCGGACGTGCAATGAAATTGTTCTCGGAGGGCAATTTTGATGTGCAGCCGGAAGTGGAATGGAAGGGAGATTTTATAGGAATCTTAGATTCCTTTATGGCATTTGAAAAGAGCATGGCTGAGACAGTCAAGGGCATCCAGAGTGCATCCAATGAGGTGTCCGAAGGAGCAGAACAGGTGGCTGCAAGCTCCAATGATCTTGCCGAGGGCGCTACCAATCAGGCAGCAGTTGTGGAAGAACTGACTGCAACTGTTACAAACGTGGCAGATCAGGTGGCACAGAACGCCCAGTCTGCAAAAGAGATCAGTGGAAAAGTAGGAGAACTTGGAAATGCAATCTTAGAAAGCAACGGTAAGATGCATGAGATGGTTGATTCCATGAATGAGATCAACGAGGCTTCCAAAGAAATTGATAAGATTATCGCAACGATCAATGAGATTGCATCCCAGACAAATCTGCTTGCGTTAAATGCTTCTATCGAGGCAGCCAGAGCCGGCGAAGCCGGAAAAGGATTTGCGGTGGTAGCAGATCAGGTAACAGTACTTGCCGACCAGAGTGCACAGGCAGCAAAAGAGTCAGCAGTTCTGATCGAGACTTCTGTCAAAGCAGTAGAAAAAGGTATGGTCATTGCAGATCAGACAGCAACACAGTTAGAAGACGTAGCCGATAATTCCAGAACGATCACAGAGCAGGTTGGAAATATTGCGGATACATTAGAGACGCAGACAACAGCAATCCATCAGATCAATGAAGGAATCGAGCAGATCAATGACGTTGTACAGACGAATTCCGCAACATCCGAGGAATGTGCGGCTGCCAGTCAGGAGATGAGCAGTGAGGCTGAGAATCTGCGTGAACTGATCCGCAAGCTTCAGGTTGCAAAGTTCGAATAAGACATACATGATCGAATATGTACTGTGAGTATTCGATCGGCATGAATAAATAGTGTATATAAAAAAGACTGTCATACAAAGAACTCGATGAGAGCAGATTTTGTGTGACAGTCTTTCTGCTTTTTGGTCTGCGCCAGTCAGTGCAATGCAAAAGCTGGTGGAACAGTTAAGGTTATCTAATTGCGAGGACAGTTTGGTATATCAAACTCCGGGTTGAATGCATAGAAATTCTTGCTGTCGAGGTCATCCTGAATAATGCGCAGGGCTTCACCGAAACGCTGGAAGTGGACGACCTCACGCTCCCTTAAGAAACGGATCGGATCACATACATCAGGGTCTTTGACGAGCCTCAAAATATTGTCATACGTGGTGCGCGCTTTCTGTTCTGCCGCCATATCTTCAAAAAGATCGGTGAGGGCATCACCCTTGGACTGAAATTCGCAGGCGTTAAAAGGAATACCGCCCGCCGCCTGTGGCCAGATACCACCGGTATGGTCGACATAATATGGTGCAAATCCGGCAGCTTCAAGTTCTTCCGCACTTAAGCCTTTGGTGAGCTGTCGGACGATGGATGCGACCATTTCCAGATGCGCTAATTCTTCCGTTCCAATATCCGTAAGCACGCCACATACACGTCTGTCCGGCATGCTGTATCTCTGGGAGAGGTAACGCATGGATGCTCCCATTTCACCGTCTGGTCCGCCATACTGGGACATAATGATTTGTGCAATTTTGGCATTTGGTGTTGTGATATTGATCGGGTACTGCAGTCGTTTTTCATAATTCCACATTATTTACATCCTCCTTCCCATGGCCATGGTTCTGTTGCCCAATTCCAGTGACTGCATGGATCTGCAGTGTCGATGGTCAGCGGACCATATTGGTCAGAGTAGGCCTGCAGAGCGTTGCGTCTGATATCCGAGTAATGATGGAATGCTTTGATCGCTTCCGCATCATCCGGATGGGTGTCTAAAAAAAGAAGAAGGTCGTCAACAGCGAAGCTTACGGTATTAATGAGGTTAAAAAGCTGTTGGCGGTTCATCTGGTTCATTTGGTTCGTCATCTTCGAAAAGCCCTCCTTCCAAGGAATGGTTTATCTAATTCAGGGAAAATGGTTCCCACCATAAGCCCTTTTTCAATATCATATAATGGTCCAAACTGCTGCCATGGAACGTATGCCATTGCAACGACAAATTCCGGACTCATATCGCGGACTGATTCGTTTGGACAGACAGGATTCATTCTGTTTTGTGCATTACAGTTTCTCATAGATTCTGTTGCCTTTCTTATTCTTTCTCAATACTTTATGTTCTAAAATTGAAAAGTGTGCATAATAGGACTGCAAAAAATTCCATTTTTGTAGGAAATGACAAAAATGAGAAAAATTATCAAAAACTTTGTAAGCTGCATTGACATAGGAAAATTTGAGCATTAAACTAAGGACAGTTAGGAGATATTAACTGAAAAAAATTATCAATAATCATACAGGAAAGTCCAGTGAGAGTTCCTGTTTATTACGGAGGATAAAATGACGTTAGACAATTTACCACTTGAAACAGAGGCAGTCATTACGACAGTTGGGGGAGAGGGAGCGCTTCGCTGCCGTTTTCTGGATATGGGCCTGATCCCAAAGACAAAAGTTGTTGTAAAAAAAATAGCTCCGATGGGAGATCCGATCGAGATAAGACTCCGCAATTATGAACTGACGATCCGTAAGGAAGATGCAAAAAAGATTGAGGTGTCTATGGAGGAAACAAAAGAATGATATTTGCATTAGCAGGCAATCAGAATTGCGGTAAGACGACTTTATTTAACCAGTTAACCGGATCTAATCAGCATGTTGGAAATTTTCCGGGAGTGACAGTAGATCAGAAAATAGGTGAGATCCGTTCGGTAAAGAATTGTTCCGTTGTGGATCTTCCGGGAATTTACTCAATCCGTCCATATACCAATGAGGAGATCGTGACAAGAGATTTTATCCTGAATGAGAAACCGGACGGTATTATCAATATTGTGGATGCTACCAATATTGAGAGAAATCTATATCTGACGCTGCAGCTTTTAGAGATGCATATTCCAATGGTTCTGGCTTTGAATATGATGGACGAGGTCAGAGGAAATGGTGGATCTATTGATTACAGGCAAATGTCGGAGGAACTTGGAATCCCGGTAATCCCGATCAGTGCAGCAAAGGATGAGGGAATCGAAGATCTGATCAAAGCCACTGTCGAGGTCGGTAAGAAAAAGATTCTTCCAAAGGTCATGGATTTCTGCGAGCAGGGACCTGTGCACCGTTGTATCCACGCAGTATCGCATCAGGTGGAGGACCATGCAGCTAATATCGGCATGTCTCCGCGGTTTGCAGCGACAAAGATCGTGGAGAACGACGAGGATATTATCAATAAGTTAGAGCTTTCCCAGAATGAGCTAGAAATGATGGAACACAGTATCGAAGAGATGGAAAAAGACTGTGGATTAGACCGGAATGCTGCTTTGGCAGATATGAGATACACCTTTATCGAAAAAGTATGTAATAAGACGGTCAAGAAATGTCATGAGAGTAAGGAACATATCAGAAGTATGAAGATTGACAGGGTTTTAACAGATAAATACCTTGCAATCCCGATGTTTTTACTGATCATGTTTGCAATTTTCTGGCTGACCTTTAACGTGATCGGATCATTTTTAAGTGATCTGTTAACAATGGGAATCGATGCGTTTACTGCAATGTGTGACAGGGCACTGACTGCTTACGGAATGAATCCGGTGGTACACAGCCTTCTGATCGATGGTGTGTTTGCAGGTGTGGGAAGTGTGTTGAGTTTCCTCCCGATTATCGTAGTATTGTTTTTCTTCCTGTCTATTCTGGAAGATTCCGGTTATATGGCGCGAGTTGCATTTGTCATGGATAAACCGTTAAGAAAAATTGGTTTGTCCGGCAGAAGTTTTGTGCCAATGCTGATCGGATTTGGATGTACTGTCCCGGCAGTTATGGCGACAAGAACATTGTCATCCGAGCGTGACAGAAATATGACGATCATGCTGACTCCGTTTATGAGCTGTTCCGCAAAGATACCAATTTATACCGTGTTTGCCGCAGCATTTTTCCCGGGAAAAGAAGCACTTGTAATGATCCTTCTCTATGCTGCCGGAATCATAGTTGGAATTATTTCGGCGCTTGTGCTGAACCATACGGCATTTCGTGGAAATCCGATCCCGTTTGTGATGGAACTTCCGAATTACCGTTTTCCTTCCGCAAAGAGTGTATTCCAGTTGATGTGGGATAAGGCAAAAGATTTTATCCAGAGAGCGTTTACCGTTATTTTTGTGGCAACGATCATTATCTGGTTCTTACAGACCTTTGACACCAGATTGAACGTTGTGGCAGACAGCAGCAACAGTCTGCTTGCATTGGTAGGAAGATGGATCGCACCTGTTTTTGCACCGCTTGGGTTCTCTGACTGGAGAGTTTCTACCGCACTCATCACCGGATTTACTGCAAAAGAAGCGGTAGTCAGTACATTGAGTGTCCTCACAGGAACTGCAACATCGAACCTGAGTGCCGTATTAAGCGATATGTTTTCCGGTGTGTCTGTTGTGAGCTTTTTGGTATTTACCTTATTGTATACACCTTGCGTGGCGGCAATTGCAGCGGTAAAACGTGAGATGGGAAGTGGATTAAAGGCAGCTTTGGTAGTCGTTTTACAATGTCTGGTTGCATGGGTAGTCGCATTGCTTGTTTATCAGGTCGGAGGATTATTATTGTAATGAAAATTGGAGATTATATTGTCCTTGGTGTGATCTTACTCTGGCTGGTGCTCGCTTTTTGCTGGATGCACAGACAGAAGAAGAGAGGCAGCTGCATTGGATGCAGTGGCTGTGCAGGGAAAAACTGCAAAAAATGTGAAAAAAATGACGGCGATGGAATGTAAACCGTGCCTTGTCAGAATGAAAAATATATTATATAATAGCCTGTAGCGACTAAAAATAGCTGCAGGCTATTTTTTACAGGACAATAGAGCGGATGAAAACAAGTCAGTCTATTGGATAGAAAACGTAAGGTTTTATCAAAAAACCAGAAAGAGGAGATTTATGAGTAAAGTTAGAACAAGATTTGCACCAAGCCCAACAGGTAGAATGCATGTTGGAAATTTACGTTCTGCATTATATGAGTTTTTAATTGCAAAGCATGAAGGCGGAGATTTTATGCTTCGTATTGAGGATACCGATCAGGAACGTTTTGTTGAGGGCGCGGTAGATATCATTTACCGTACATTGGCTGAGACAGGCTTAGTCCATGATGAAGGTCCGGATAAGGATGGCGGTTATGGACCATACGTCCAGAGTGAGCGTATGAAAACCGGAATCTACATGAAATACGCAAAAGAATTAGTAGAAAAGGGTGAGGCTTATTACTGTTTCTGTGATAAAGAACGCCTTTCTACTTTAAAGACAGAGGTTGTAGAGGGAAAAGAGATCATGATCTATGACAAACACTGTCTGTCTTTATCCAAGGAGGAAGTGGAAGCAAACCTTGCTGCCGGAAAACCATTTGTGATCCGTCAGAATATCCCAAATGAAGGAACTACAACATTCCATGATGAATTATACGGAGACATCACAGTGGAGAACGCAGAGCTTGACGATATGATCCTGATCAAATCAGACGGATATCCAACTTACAACTTTGCCAACGTTGTCGATGATCATACTATGAATATTACACATGTAGTAAGAGGAAATGAGTACCTTTCTTCCTCTCCAAAATATCAGAGATTATACGATGCATTTGGCTGGAAATCACCTGTTTATATCCATCTGCCACTGATCACAGACGAGAACCACAAGAAGCTGTCTAAGAGAAGCGGACATTCCTCTTTTGAAGATCTGATCGAGCAGGGATTCCTGACAGAAGCAGTTGTCAATTATATTGCACTTTTAGGATGGAGCCCGGAAGATAACCGCGAGATCTTTACCTTAGATGAACTGATCAAAGAATTCGATTACCACAGAATCAGCAAATCACCGGCAGTATTTGACTACACCAAGTTAAAATGGATGAATGGTGAATACATTAAGGCAATGGATTTTGACAAGTTCTATGAGAGAGCACTTCCATATATCAAGGCAGTTATTACGAAAGACCTTGACTTTAAAAAGATCGCAGCTATGGTAAAAACAAGAATCGAAGTGTTCCCGGATATTGCAGAACATATTGATTTCTTCGAAAAATTACCAGAGTACGATGTTGCAATGTATACACACAAGAAGATGAAGACAAATGCAGAGACATCTTTAGAAGTTTTAACGGAAGTTCTGCCAAGATTAGAGGCGCAGGAGGACTATAGCAACGACGCACTTTATGCAATGCTCTGTGAGTATGTTGCAGAAAAGGGTGTCAAGAACGGATACGTTATGTGGCCAATCCGTACCGCTGTCTCCGGAAAACAGATGACACCGGGCGGTGCAACCGAATTAATGGAGATTCTTGGAAAAGAAGAATCCATTGCACGTATCAAAAAAGGTATTGAATTACTCAGCAAATAAAAGGGTATTTATGGAAAAAAGATACAATGATTCCCAGGTGAAGGCAATCGGACATTTTAACGGTCCGTGCCTTACCCTGGCAGGTCCAGGCTCCGGAAAGACAGCGGTCATTACGGAGCGGACAAAAAACCTGATCACAAAATATCATGTGAATCCGTCCAATATTTTAGTGATTACTTTTACAAAAGCGGCAGCAGTGGAAATGAAGACCCGTTTCTTAAGTCTGATGGGAAACGGTTCGTATCCGGTCACATTTGGAACATTCCACGCCGTTTATTTTAGCATTTTAAAGCATGCATACAATTACAATGCAAATAATATCGTCCGGGAAGAACAAAAGTATGCGCTTATGCGTGAACTTGTCCAAAAACACCGTCTTGAGTATGAGGATGAAACGGAATTTGTATCATCCATTCTTGGAGAGATCAGTATGGTAAAAAATACAGGAGTCTCCATCGAACATTACTATTCCACGAACTGTGCTGAAAATATATTTCGAAGAATTTATGGAGAATATCATGAATATCTGCATCAGCATAAACTGATCGATTTTGATGATATGCTCGTTTATACTTATGAGCTTTTCAGGGAGCGAAAAGATATTTTATCGGCATGGCAGAGAAAGTTTCAGTACATCCTTATTGATGAGTTTCAGGACATTAACAAGATACAGTTTGATATTGTTAAAATGCTTGCAGCACCGGAAAATAATCTGTTTGTCGTGGGAGATGATGACCAGTCCATCTATCGTTTCCGTGGGGCAAGACCGGAGCTTATGTTGCATTTTAAAGACGATTATCCGGAGGCAGAGCAGATTTTACTGGATACCAATTACCGTTCACAAAAAGAGATCGTGGAGGCATCACTCCGTCTGATCGGATGTAATAAGGAACGTTTCCAAAAGAAGATTCAGGCGAACCAGGAGGCAGGAGAACCGGTTGAGTATGCAGTGTTTAAAAGCCAGAGGGAAGAGATCGCCAAAATTATCTGGGATATACAGGCGCATATGGACAGAGGCGGCAGATACGAAGATTTTGCCATTCTTTTCCGGACGAATACGCAGCCGCAGATGCTGATGGAAAAGCTGCTGGAATACAACATTCCATTCCGTATGAAGGATAATGTTCCAAATCTTTATGAACACTGGATTGCGAAGGATATCATTGCATACATGAAAATTGCGATGGGAAGCCGTTACCGGAAAGATTTCTTAAAAATCATGAACCGCCCGAAACGCTATATCAGCAGGGACTCTCTGGACGAAGAAACGGTAGCGTTTGATGTCTGGGAGTGGTTTTACGAGGATAAACCGTGGGTGGCAGAGCGCATCCAGCGGCTGGAGTACGATATTAAAATGCTCTCAACCATGAGCCCTTATGCGGCGATCAATTATATCCGCCGTGGGATTGGCTATGATGAATTCTGTGTGGAGTATGCAGATTACCGCAGAATGAATGTGGAGGATCTCTATGAGGTACTTGAGGAGTTACAGAACAGTGCGAAGGGATTCGACACTTATAATGACTGGTTTGAGCATATCGAAAACTATACGGCGGAACTGGAAAAGATTTATAGACAGCAGAATCAGAACCCGGAGAGCGTTGCACTTGCCACACTACACAGTTCAAAAGGCTTAGAATATGACAATGTCTACATTATCGATGTGAATGAAGGAATTATGCCTTATAAAAAGGCTGTGCTTGACAATGAAGTGGAGGAGGAGCGGCGGATGTTCTATGTGGGAATGACGCGCGCAAAAAAGAAGCTGCATCTCTATTCCATTGAACAGTTGAATCACAAAAATACAGACATTTCCAGATTCATAAGAGAATCACAGAAAAAATAAAATTATACAAAAAAAGAACTGATGTGCATTTTCAAAGCGCATCAGTTCTTTTTCCTTAATCATCTAAATCTTCAAATTCTGCCTCGTCAAGCAGTTCATCGAAGCGGTCAGATACGACTTCGTACTCCTCGTCATCCTCAATATTCTCCAGGGAAGGATTTCCTTCTGCATCCTCAGAATAGCGGTAGATAAATACTTCGCCGTCCTCATTTGGCTGCTCGTCCTCATCTACAGGAAGAAGTGCGATATAATCGCGGCCATCTGCCTCAAAGATGGTAAGAATCTGGCATTCCATGGAACTGCCGTCATCTAAGTCAAGTGTTACGAACATGTCTTCATCGTCTAAGTTGTTGAACTTGTTTTTCTCTGCCATTGGGCACCTCTTTCATTCATATTATTAGATAATAGCCTGGACATACAGATCCAGACGACTCTCCAGATTAACGAAGTTACCATTGTCAAGCTGGATGGTCGGGCGTGTAAGCTTCTTGTTGATCAGAACGATCTTTCCCGAAGATCCGTCACTTAACAATACTTCATTGTTGATATAAGTATTAGCAATATGATCGAGAAAAGTCAAGATATATTTTGGATTAAATTGTGTCAATCCCTCTTTTTCAAACATTGCGATCACTTCAAACGGGCACAGACCATCACGGTAACAGCGGTTGGCTGTCATGGCATCATAGACATCTGCAATGGATACGATGGATGTGAAATCATCAATCTCGTTGCCGGTAAGTCCTAAAGGGTATCCTTTTCCATCGAATCGTTCATGGTGTAAGAGAACGGCATTTTTGATACGCTGGTCGATGTCAAGGTTTTTGACCAGATTGTAGCCGATCACCGGATGTTTTTTGATCTCTTCGTATTCGGAATCTGTAAGCTTTCCGGGCTTTCCAATGATCTCATTTGGAATTTTGGATTTCCCGATATCGTGCAGCAGACCACAGAGGGTCAGGGTGTCCATATCCTTCTCGGAAAAATTCTTCCATTTGCCGATCAGACGGCAGATCAGTGCGACGTTGACACTGTGCGCATAGGTGGAATCATCGATCTGTCTCATATTGTGCAGCATATCGAACATGGAGATCGTAGTACTGTTTTCCCCAAAGAGCGTCAGAGTTTCATCCAGAAGCTGATCTACATTGAGATCCTCGTCATTGACGATAAAGTTATTGATATTTTCCTTCATAAAGGAAACTTTTTTTGTATAATCTGTTTTAAATCTTTGAAATTCCGGGCTTCTGCGGATACGTTGGGAATAAGTTTCCAAACGTTGTGCAGTCATGGTGCTTGAATTGCGGTCACCATGATTTTCAGGGAAAATGCTGACAGAAGCAATCTGATAGAACTTTAAGTGTTCGATCAGCTGCAATGTAACAGGAGTATTCTGTTTTGCAAGACATTGCCCATGATAGGAAAAGACATCTTCACTGATGACCATGCCCGGTTTCAGGTTATTAATTGAAACGATTTTCATAAAGCACCTTTCCGTCCTATATTTAGCATTAAAATTCTAGCATAAATTTTTCCTGTTGTGTAGATAAAAAATTCATGAAATGCAAAAAAACATTCTTCTATACAAAGTTATCGGTTAAAGGTATAATAATATTATATGTCGTAACATTTTTTTGAAAAAATACAAGGCTGGTGACAGAATGAACTATACAGTGACAGAAGGTAATTATTTGAGATTTGGATTGCAGAGCGTAAAAGATGGTGTCATTTTTACCTTTGCAGGAGAAAAAGAAGATGTGTGTGCAGTCATATTATATGACAGATCCTTAAAGGTCGCCGGCAGGGTGGAGGCTCCGGCTGCATTTTGCAGAGGGGCAGTCAGATCTATTTACATACATGGGTTGAAAGCAGATCATTTATTATATAATTATGAGATCAATGGAGAGACAGTGCCGGATCCCTATGCATCAAAGATTGCAGGAAGAGAAAAGTGGGATGACGAGAGAAGGGCAGAATGTGATTTCTTAGTCTGTGGCAGTTTTGAAGAAAAAGAATATGAATGGCAGAGTGCGTACTGCCCGGAGATCCCGAAAAACGAAATGGTCATGTACAAGCTTCATGTCCGGGGATTTTCCATGGATTCCGGGAAAAAGGGAAAAATGCGTGGGACATTTGCGGCAGTTGAGGAGCGGATTCCCTATCTGAAAGCGTTGGGCGTGACGACGGTGGAGCTGATGCCGGTCTATGAGTTTGAGGAGATTGAGATCCCGAAGAAACAAAAACTTCCGGGGTATATACCACAGGGCAGTCTGCCGGAAAAGGGTTCTGTGACAGAGAAAGAAAAACGGAAAGTCAATTACTGGGGATATGCGAAGGGATCCTATTTTGCGCCGAAAGCCTCTTATGGGTATAGTAAAAATGTGACACGGGAATTGAAACATCTGATTGATACACTGCATCAGAATCAGATGGAGTGCGTGATGGAGATGTATTTTGAGCAGGAGGAGAATCAGAACCTGATTCTGGACGCACTTCGTTACTGGGCAACTGAATTTCGTGCAGATGGTTTTCATCTGATCGGGGAAAATGTGCCGATCACTGCAATCGCCCAGGATTTATACCTGCGGAGAAGCAAGATCTTTTATCAGTATATCCCGGAACAGTTGTGGAAGGAGAAGGAACACTATCCACATCTGTTTGTATACAATGACGAGTATCTTTATACGGGAAGAAAATTGTTAAATCATCAGGGCGGAAGCCTTTTTGAATTTGGCAATCAGCAGAAGAAACAGAACAAAACAGTCGGTTTTGTCAATTTTATGGCAAACAATAATGGCTTTACGCTGGCAGATCTTTTTTCCTATTGTGAGAAACACAATGAGGCAAACGGCGAAGAAAATACAGACGGTTCAAATTATAATTTCAGCATCAACTGTGGCACAGAGGGTAAAACTTCAAGAAAGTATGTGAAGGAACTTCGAAGAAAACACTTATATATGGCGTTGTCCATGGTGTTTTTTGCACAGGGAGTGCCGCTGCTCCTTGCAGGGGATGAGGCACTGAATTCCCAACAGGGCAATAATAATGCATATTGTCAGGATAACAAAATCGGATGGGTGAATTGGAAGAGGAACACAGGCATGGAGGCGCTGCAGGAGTTTGTACAAAAACTTGCAGCATTCCGTAAGGCACATCCTGTGATCCGCAAAGCCGAACCGATGCATCTGAATGATTATCAGCATAAAGGCTGTCCGGATCTGTCTTATCACTCGGACAATGCATGGACAGCAGGACTCCCGGAAGAAAAGGGAGCATTTGGTGTGATGTACTGTGGGGATTATGCAGTGGATGACGCTGGCAGGCCGGATGATATGGTCTATATTGGCTATAATTTTCATACCGGAGTGAATGAACTTGCCCTGCCGAAGCTTGCCGGAAAGAAGAAATGGTATGTGGTCATGGACACCGCAGAGCAGGAATATGTTTTCCTTCCGGAGGAGAAACCGGCAGAAAACCAGCACCGGATCACGGTCAGACCGCAGTCGGTCGTTTTATTACTTGGAAAATAGGAAGTCAGGAAAATGAATATTTGGAAACATTTTTGCACGATCAACCATCATAAAATACTTGTGATGAGAGGGTGCTTTCAGGTTGGACTGATCAGGCAGGGACTGCTTCACGATCTTTCAAAATACAGTCCGACCGAGTTTATCGTAGGTTGCAGATACTATCAGGGCAATATGAGCCCGAACAATGCAGAGCGTGAGGCGGTTGGTTATTCTTCCGCCTGGCTGCATCACAAGGGCAGAAATAAACACCATTTAGAGTACTGGATTGATTATGGAATACCGGATAAAGAAGGACCGCATAAAGGGGAACACAAAGGTCTCTGTGGCATGAAGATGCCAGTCAATTATGTGGTGGAAATGTATATAGACCGCGTAGCGGCATCGAAGAACTACCAGAAAGAAAAGTACCGGGACGACAGTGCTTTAGCATATTATATGAACGGACGGCAATTTCATGTGCTCCATGATGATACGAGGGCATTGTTAGAACTTCTGTTGGAAATGCTTGCAATAAAAGGTGAAAAAGCAACGAACCGCTTTATCCGGGAAGAGGTTCTCTCACATAAAATCCCGTATGAGAAAGAACCGTTACTGCAATTGAAAGAACAGTTAGAAAAAGGATCATAATATCATTTCAGGAAAAAGAGCCTGCATATCTTCCGGCAAAGGAGCAGTGAACACCAGTGGTTTCTTTGTGACCGGGTGGGTGAAACGAAGCCGGTAAGAGTGCAGAGCCTGTCTGTTTATCTTTGTAAAATCAGGATTGTATAAAAAATCACCGATCAATGGATGCCCGATAGATTTCATATGAACGCGGATCTGATGGGTACGTCCGGTCTCTAATTTCAGGGAGATCAGGGAAAGACCGTCTTGATAGGCAAGTCTTTTATAATGCGTGATGGCAGTTTCGCCATGAAGCACATCGATCTGCCGTTCTATCGTGGAACCTTCTTTCCGCCCGATCGGAGCGTTGACCGTCCCCTCATCCTCTGTGAAACCTTTCACAATGGCAAGATATTCCCTGCTTATGCCCCGGACTGACACCTCGCTGTTTAATATTGCGGAACTGATGAGATGTTTGGCAAGGATGGTGAGCCCGGTGGTGTCCCGGTCTAAGCGGTTGACACAGCGGAACGTATAAGGAATGCCCTGTGTCTGGTAATAATGGCAGACAGCGTTGGCGAGTGTGTTGTCATAATTGTTCATGGAAGGATGGATTGGCATATCGGCTGGTTTGTTTACCACTAAAATGTCCTCATCTTCATAACAGATGGAGAGAGGGAGATTGGTGGCAACAATATTTTCAGAGCCTTCCGTTTCCTCAAAATGGATAAAAAGACAATCCCCGTCGTTAAGCCTGGTACTCATATATTCCCATTTGCCATTTAAAAGAATACTTTCCGGGATCTTTTTTAACTGCACGATCACGGCATGGGAAAAACCCTGCTTTTTCAGATAGTCAGAGATGGTCACACCATTGTCCTGTGCGGTTATGTTATATTCTAAATCACGTGTCATAATCGTTCCTTTCCTAAGTCCATAAAACGATTATAGCCAAAAACGCGAAAAAATAAAAGAGGAAAAGCACGGAGAACTTGCCCCAAACATAAGATGTATCAAGAAAGCTTTTAAGGTGCGTTTTGAAAACATTTTTATCTCCGTTGACGATGGAACAGGAAAGCGAATGTCTGAAGAAAATGAAAAATGGTGACCTTGAGGCGAGAAACGAGCTGATCGAGCGCAATATGCGGCTGGT